>Ga0172371_10005485_pt1 | contig 18769 bp, 21 predicted proteins | sample Lak12m_FD_114543 | JGI IMG/M metagenome (GOLD analysis project Ga0172371, IMG submission 114543) | Freshwater microbial communities from Kabuno Bay, South-Kivu, Congo - kab_022012_12m | ecosystem: Environmental > Aquatic > Freshwater > Lake | place: Democratic Republic of the Congo: South-Kivu...
AGGAATGTGAATTGCCAGAGCTCGCAGAGGATGAACTCGAGGCAATTGCAATCCTGGGCGCTAACGGCGCACTAGGGTTCACTCAAGACCGGAGAACGTCCGGTCAGTACTCCCACCTAGACGGTGAGGAGTTTCGAGAAAAGTGGCAAGAAGTTACGATTACCCTCGCGAAGGAGCGCGAGGAGAGGGCTATTAAGGCGTGGCAAAGGTGCCACACCGCGGAGGGAGTCGAGTTGGCTCCCAGATACACGGAGGGGCCAAAGATCGAGACGACCCATGGAGTGGTCCGTCTTTGCAAGGAAGCAGAGAGGCCGTTCCGAGAGTTTTTTTTCTCGCCCAAGACGGGGCGACCAGTGTTTATTCGTTAGCACTGCGAAAAACAAGGGCGAGGTGGACACAAAAGTGTACCACCTCGCCAGAAAGTTTTATCTTATGCTTTCAGGTTTCAAATCAGTTTGAAAATTGAAAGGGTAAGATAGAAATCCAAAAAGCTTGCGGAAAGCCTGATCTGCAAGTCAACACAGTTCTTTCAATCGCGAGTTACAGGCACTCGCACCAGCTAAGGAGGCGGAAAAATGAAATCGCTAGTTGAAGTTTGTGAAGGCAATGGAGTGCTGATGGGGCAACGAGAGCGGGCTGGGGCGTGGGTGGTCTCGTACGACGATACAGCGGTCCCGTTCACTTTTCGCGCGTTAATGAGAGTCAACGTGTGAAGATTTTGACGGGTCAGGGCGGAGAGTGGATCTAAAAGATCGCACCCTCTGCCAGAAAGTTTTATCTTTTACATTTTTAGCTTTTTATAAGCTTGTTTTTTTTGCAAAAATAATAAAAAACCACATTTTGATCTGTGATTTTTTTAAAATTGCTTTGAATCATTTTTTAATTATTGCCCTAAACTGAATTCGATTAAAGCTTTTTTTATTTCTTCATCTGAAACTTCAAAACCTTGTTTCCAAATTATTTTGTCTGAATAATCTATTCCATCAAAACATGCAAGTTGCTCTCTAAAATTTCTTTCATTAAATTCTTTTCCAAAAATACTTTCTGCCTTTTTTGCAATTTCTGAAATTTTATAAAAATCACGCATTATAAAATATAAATCAACATAATCTTTCCATTTTTGTCTTCGACCTAGTGCATAGGCTTTCATTGCAGCTAAGGTTAATAAATTGGGTAATCTTATTGAATAGCCAAAATTTTCACTAAATTTAATAATAAACGGATAATGAAAAAAAGTCGTTTTTACCCCATTCATTCTAAAAGTAAATTCTCCGAGTTCATCTATGTAAACCTTATCAATTTTTATTTTTTTTGTTATTTTATTTCGAATTGATATATTGCCAAATTCTTTTGAAGAAAACATGTCAAAATCAATTGACTCTCTATGTCCTATATGAAGAGCAATTGCAGTTCCGCCAACTAATCCAAAATTGTTGCGAAAAAGTGTAATAATTGGCAAAATTTCTGTTTGAGCTTTTGTCAATATTTCTTTATGTAATGTTGGCATATTTATTAAAATATAATTTAAAATAATTTAAAGATTTTGGTCTGTAATTTGTTCTTAATCCGCTGTTTTGTTTTTTAAAAATTTCGGCCATTTTATTTATGCCAATTATTTTTATTAATTTTTGGACATCATCCCAATCACCATAATTTAAAACTGATTCCACAATTAACTCAATTGAAGAATTTTCTGGTTCTTTAACATACCAAATCAAGCTTTTGCGTTTTCTCATGAAATTTTTAAGTTGTTTTTTGATTTTTTCTTCTTGATTCATATATTTATTATAACATATTTTTAAGTATTTATCAAACTTTTAAAAAGTTAAATATTCAATAATTTCTCGAGCTACTGCTTTTGCTGCCAAAGGTTTGGAAAATCTTAAAGCTTGAGTTTTCATATTTTCCAAAACTTCTGGGTGAGAAAATAAATAATTTATTTTATCTAAGAAAAAATTATGTGTAAGATTAGTTTGTTCAAGCACAATCCCAGCCCCAGTACTAGCATAATCATATGCATTTTTAGCTTGATGATTAGCAGAAGCAGTAGGCAAAGGAACCAAAATACTTGGGATACCAGCACTTGCTAATTCAAATATCGAACCAGACCCAGCTCTAGAAATTGCAAAATCTGTGACTGCATATACAGCTTTGAGCTTTTCCTCATCTAAAAAACCTATTGCATGATAATATTTTTCAAGATCTCTATTTATAACTACTTCAGATTCTTTGGTTACAGAATCTAAGTTTTTCTTACCTGTAACATGAATTATTTCAAAGTTTTTTAGCAATTCATTAAATACTGATAATACAAAATCATTTATAAACTCAGCACCAGATGAAGCTCCCCAAAAAAGCATAATTGGCTTGTCATATACAAGCCCAAGAATATCTTTAGCAGAATTTTCATCTCCATCAAATAATTCTTTTCTCACAGGATTACCTGTAACTATTACTTTATTTAAATCAAAAAATTCTGTCTTGGGAAATGAGATAAATATTTTGCGCGCCCATTGAGATACAATTCTATTAGATAATCCAGGTATTACATCTGATTCATGAATAAGCACAGGTATTTTGAAAATTCTTGCACAATAGCACACAGGCAAAGATCCTGTACCTCCTTTGCTTAATATCACAGCTGGTTTTATTTTAGAAAGTAAATAAAAACTTTTTATAAAATCAAAAGGTATTTTTAAAAATATATCAACAAAATTTTCAAAAGAAAAATATCTTCTTATTTTACCACCAGGAATATTTTCTACAATTACATCTTCTTGTCTTAAAAGTATTGCTGATAATTCATCTTTAGGACCAATATAAAACAACTCAAGACTTTCTTTAAGAGTCATTCTTCGCAATTCTCTAATTACAGCAACTAGAGGATAAATATGCCCTCCAGTTCCTCCCCCAGTAAAAAGTATTTTCATAATTAGCTTGCTGTCATGCCCGCGAAAGCGGGCATCCAGAGTACTTGTGCTTAACCATGGATTCCCAATCAAGTTGGGGATGACAAAAAAATTTTTGTAACGAATTATTATTTTATTCTATCATAAAAGAAAATTAGCTAAAACTATTGAAATATAATAATAAATATATTATAATTAAAATAACGCTGACTCGAAAATTCTTTTTTTTGGAGGTTCGAAAATGGCTAGCCATAAACATTCTGCATATGTTGATCGGGAGAATGGAGTTTATTGTTATTGTGGAGCTCGCATCTGTATGGTAACTGGGAAACTTTGGAATTTAGAAGTTGCTTGCAACTTATCTCATGGGCACACCGGTCCACACCGAGACACCTTTATTTCAGAAGATGAAGAATTGGAAATAACAGGTGACGATATAGAGCGAGATATGCTCCTCGATCGTCACTAGCTACTTTGTGGCGTTGTTTATAGCCGTTCATTGTTGCTTGTAAAAGCATCTGGATGAACGGCTTATTTTTTTACTGGATTCCCACTTCTCGCTTCGCTTCGCGGTCGAAGCGGGTTGCGGGAATGACATGATGTTTAACTGTTTTTTGAAATGTTTAAAAGTAAGCCAATACTTGCAAGCTCGGAAAGTAAATGTGAACCTCCATAGCTAAAAAACGGCAAAGGAACTCCAGCCAAAGGCCAAATCCCAACAGCAGAAGCCATATTAATAAATGCTTGAAATGTAATAAAAAATGTAATACCAAGTGCAGTAAATTTTGCAAAACGATCATTAGCTTTTCTAGATATTTGTAAGCCAAGGAACAAAAATAAAAGAAACATAATTATTAGCACAATACATCCAATTATACCAAGCTCTTCGCCCATAACTGCAAATAAAGAATCAGTCATTGCCTGTGGCAAAAACCCAAATTTTTGATAAGACATTCCCAAACCTTTGCCAAATATTCCACCAGAACCTATGGCAATCATTGATTGTTTTACTTGAAAACCTATTCCAAGTGGATCAGTCGCAGGATGCAAGAAAACCATTAATCTACCCAATCTGTAAGGCTCAAATTTTATTAAAGCAATTAAACCCAAAATAGCAGTAAAAACCATAATAATTGTATGCCATAGAGGAGTTTTAGATCCAAAATATATTACAAGCAAAGTAAGGCCAATTATACCAAGAGTAGTAAGATCTGGTTGTAGCAAAAGCAAAAATGAAATAATTCCAAGCAAAACTAAAAAAGGCAAAAGCACATACAATATATTATGTATAGAATTTTTAGCAGAATTGATTATATCTTTTTTTGAAGTTTCATTAAATTTACTAGATATCCAAGCTGATAAATATAATACAGAAGTTATTTTCAGAAACTCTGATGGTTGCATAACAAATCCACCTACAATAATCCATCTTTTAGCTCCCCAAAATTCAGAACCCAAAAACGGAACAAAGACCAATAACATAAGAATTAAATTAATAATAAGTAAAACTGGAGATATTTTTTTTAATGTATGCAATGGAATCAAAAAAGCAATAATTCCAAAAATTACAGCAGGTATTAAACTTTTTAATTGATGAAGCAAAAAATAATCTGTATTGCCAAAAGTTCTCAAAGACTCTGGCGCAGAAAGTGTAGCTAAAAACGTAAAACCAAAAACAAGCATAATAGCAAAAAGTCCAAGTAAAAAATAATTTATATGTTTTTTATTTTTCATTTTTTGATAGCAATATCACAAATTTTTTAAATAGATCACCTTTTTCTTCAAAGTTTTTCCACACACTATAACTTGGTGAAGCGCAAGAAAGCAAGCATATCTCATTATTTCCTGTATTTTTGTAAGCAAAATCTACTGCTTGTTTCATTGATTTTGTTTCTAAAATATTAAATCCTTTCCTTGATTTTAAAATCTTATTTCCAGAATCTGGGAACAAAACAATATTTTTAATATTATGTTTTTTTAATATTTTTTCTAGTTTTCTAAAATCATATCCCCTATCTTGGCCACCAAGAAAAATTGTAGTAATTTTCCCTATTTTACATAATGCTTGTATTGCCATTATTGTAGAATCTGGAGTTGTAGATATTGCATCATCATAAAAATTTATATTATTATATTGCCCAATATATTCCAATCTATGAGGTAATGATTTAAAATTTTCTATTGATTTGGCACATAATTCTTCACTAATATTTAAAATTTTAGCTACAGCAACACTAGCTCCAATATTACTTGAATTATGTTCTCCAAGAAGATTTGATTTTAAATTAGAATTTTCAAACTTCACTGCATTGCCATTATAATCTTTTACCCATTTATCTAGTAATTTGTTATTTTTATTATATACAAAATAATTATTTTTGTTTTGAAACTTTATAATATTTTTTTTAGCATTATAATAATTATTTAAATTATTGTGGTAGTCTAAATGCTCTGGAAATAAATTTGTAACAACTGCAATATGTGGTGAAAATTTAATATCATCTAATTGATAACTAGAAAGCTCCAATACAAAAATTTTATTTTGAGGCCTGCCCTGAGCGGAGTCGAAGGGTTTTTCAAGTAAATATTCTAACATTGGTTTTCCAATATTACCTAGTAATTCTACATCTTTATTATTATCTTTAAGAATTTGATAAATTAAGCTTGCAGTGGTGCTTTTGCCCTTTGATCCTGTTACTCCAATTACAATATTATCATCTACAACATTTGATAAGAAGATATTAGTAGCTGTAGTATATGGTATTGATATAAGTTCCTTTTTAATACCTGGAGTTTTAATTGCAATGTCATAATTTAATTGCTTATCTAAATAACCCCTACCCTGCTTTGAATCTGCAATTCCTATTTTTAAATGTGGGAAAAATTTTTGTAAATATTTCTTACTAGCAATACCTTCTTTGCCATAACCTATAATTAAAACTTTTTTAAAAATTGTAAAAATAAGCTTTTCTGGAACTAAGTTTTCTTTTTGTATTTTAAAAATACTAGAATCTATATTAAGTTTTTTTTCTAATTGTCGCATAATAAAATCATTTTTATATTTTACTTGAGCTAATTTAAAAGCAGTTTGAGCTTCATTAAATGTGCCCACACAATCAAATGGCTTTAATTTACCTATTCCCAAAATATCTTTAAATAAATTTAATAAATTTTCTTCTTTATATAAGTTATTCTTAAAAATATTAATTAGCTGTTTTTTAGGTAAAAAAGCAGATAACAAAATAAAAGTAAAAACACATTTTGCACACTTACCACACCACTTTACTTTTGAGCTTTCACTAGATTTAAAATTTTGATTACAACTAGAAAATATATAAAAATATTTTGAATATCTTGTAAACATTTCTGCAATTTTTATTTCATAAAAAGGTCTTAAAATTGAAAAATATTCTAAATTATTAGAAATATTTTCTTTAATGTATTTATTAAATAAATTTTCAAATTCAAAAGTTTTAGACCACTGATGATTTATATCTTGACCTTTATATTTTACATTACCAAAATTGCTACTATATTCATTGCTTACAATAAAACCTTTGTAATTATATATAGTTGATGTAAAAATTCCCAAAAACGCATAAATAGCAGATATTGGTATATGGCCATTATACTGGTGATTATCTAAAACTTTTGTATCCAAAACTCTTTGTAATTTAAATTCATTCAAACCAGTTAATTTTATAACTTCATCTACCAAGCCAGATTGCAAATTATTTTTAGATTGTATAGAAGTTTGAACATAAAAAGCTAATAAATTTTCTTTTGACTCTTTCAAGAGCTCTATCCCAACTATAGAATCTTTTCCTCCACCCACACCTACTAAATAGCTTTTTGAAGTCAAAATATTATTCTCGCGAAAAGTAGCCTGCCCGGCAACAGACAGGGAATCTAGAGACTGTATACCTAACTCTGAGTCCCCGATCAAATTATGGATAACATTGTCGTATGGAAACTTAGGTAATTTTTTAAAATCTAATTTATTTCTGTAAATAAATTCACCAAGTCCTTTTTTATAAACTACATTCCAAAATTCTGCTTCATTTTTACTCAGTCCTATGGTCCGAACTGTAGGACCAAATGATATGTTTGCAACTGGATAAAATTTATAATAACTAATACCTAAAATTATATGTAAAGATTGCAAAATTTTATTTATTTGCTTATATTTTACATTAGATTGATTCTTATATGATTCAATTATTTCTGCTGGTATATTTTGCGGTAAAATTAATTCTTCTTTCCAAATTATAGGTTCTTTATCTTTAAATTCAGTTTTGTAATTAAAAATCACTCGCCCATTTTCTGGCTTAAACTCGTAAGAAGTAAATTCAAAATTAATTGCTTTATTTTCCATTTTATTGGATTTTTTCTTCAATATTTTCTAGTTTTAATGTAGATTCTCCGCCTGTGATTTTAACTACATCTTTATCAATTTTAGCAAATTCTGTATTGGCTTTATTGTAGCTTGAAACTGCTGAATCTAAGTGCTGACCTAGACGTCTTGTATATTCTGAATATGTAAATAAATGTTTTCCTAGTTTTTCTACTTCCTTGATAATTGTTTGAGCTTGCTCTGAAATTTTTTGATTGCGCAAACCTTGAAGCACTGTTTGCAAATAAGCCAAGAAAGAAGTTGGTGAAACAATTACCACTTTTTTCTTGCCAGCATAGTGAATTAAATTATTTGCATCCTCAGTTATAGCACCTACTTTGTTTATAAGTAAATCATAATACACAGCCTCAGATGGTATAAACATAAAAGCAAAATCCATTGTATTTTCTTCTGGTCTTACATATTTTGAAGTTTCATCAATCCTTACTTTCAAATCATTTATAAAAGCAGTTTCAAATTTTTTCTTAGCTTCAGTTTCATGAGTTTCTAAAATTCTATTGTAGTTTTCTAAAGAAAATTTTGAATCAATAGGAATAATTCTTTTACCTGCCTCGCCACTAGGCGTGCCTACAAAAACAACTGCATCTACAATATTACCGTCTTTAAAAGAATATTGCATTTGGAAAGCTGAGGGTGGCAAAACATTTTTTAAAACAGTTTCCAAATAATATTCTCCAAGAATTCCTCTTTGTTTTGGATTTTTTAAAATATCTTGAAGGCTTTTAAGTTGATCAGCAAAACTTACTACTTGCCTATTTGTTTCATCTAATTTTGTTAATTTTTCAGTTACATTTCTTATAATATCAGTTGAGTGTTTGAATTGCTCTTGAACATTTTTATTTGATTCAGAAAGTTTTATATCAACTGCTTGTGCAATTTGGTTTATTTGTTGCTGGAGCATTAAAAGTTGGCCACTATCTTTTTCTGGTTCTTTTTTAGAATTCTTTAGCAAAATAAAAATCACAATCCCAATTGCTAAAATAGTTATAATTAAAAGTATAATTGAAACATCCATAAAGTTATTTTACAAATAAGTTACAAAAACAATGCCCGTCTTTGGCAATTTCGTCTTTGTGATAAGCACAAGGGCAGATTATTTTTGCATCTTTTTCTATATCCCCTGTCACTCTTCTGCATGGGCAATATTTTTTGCCATATTTCTTTTCATTTTCAAATAAGCCATTAATTACACGATCTGTAATTTTTTTATCAGAATTTAAATGAAATCCTTGTGAAATTGCATAGTTATAGCAAAGTTCAGCATATTCTTCATGAACTGGGTTTTTACCATTTACAATATTATTTAACATATTTTTTATAGCACTTTCATTTGCTATTCCCACAAAACCTGTAATTGGTTGGCCATTTTGAAATACAATCACTGTGGGAATTCTATCTACATTAAATTTACCAGCAGTTTGTGGTGCATCATCTAAATTTACTTTCATTAATACAACCTTGTCTTTTAATTCATTAGCAACTTTTTCTAAAATTGGCGCTAGCATTTTGCATGGCTCACACCAAGTAGCAAAAAAATCCACAATTACAAGCTTATCTTGATTTTTAATTTCTGTCTCAAAATTTTGATCATTTAACATCATAAAATTTAAATTGATTATAATGGTTTATTGTACTATATTTTTTACAAACAAAAAAGCCCCGAAGGCTTTTGTTGTGGACCCACCGGGAATCGAACCCGGCCCTCATCCATGCCATGGACGCGTAATACCGATTTACTATGGGCCCATTAATAATTTTATTATACAAATTATTTATAAAAAAACAATCCCCGAAAAGACTCGGAGATCATATGAGCAAGAATTACTAATTAATAATAATGTTAAGAACTATTGGTGCAATTAATAAGATTACCGAAAAAATAATCATAAATGCACCAAAAGATGCAAAACTAAGTTTTATTGCCATACCGCCCTCCAAGAAAAAGTACAAATATACCTGTGCCTTCGCTGGGAATCGAACCCAGAACCTTATCCTTAAAAGGGATCTGCTCTACCAATTGAGCTACGAAGGCTAACCCTCGCTTTGCGAGGAATTTATAAATCCAAATTTCTAATTTCTAATTATACGTCATAAACCAATATTTTTCAAGTTTTCTATAGCTTTCTTTTGTTCTTTACTTAATTTTTTTGGAGTTTTCACTCTTAATTCCACATATAAATTACCTTTACCAAATCCATTATAATGAGGTACTCCTTTGCCAGATACACGCAAAACTTTACCAGATTCCGCACCTTCTGGAATTTGTAATAAAATTTTGGTTTTATCTAAAAGCTGAATTTCCACATTATCTCCCAAAACTGCTTGAGAAAAACTAATTTCAGATTGCATTATAAGATCATCCCCTTTACGCAAAAATACTGGATGTTCTTTTACAAAAATCCTTGCATATAAATTACCAGATTTTCCTGACTTCTTACCAGCCTCACCTTTTCCTTCTATTTTTAAAATCTGATTAGAATCAATCCCAGCTGGAATTGTAATTTCTATTTCTTCTTGCTCTTTTACTCTGCCTTCACCTTTGCATACATTACATGGTTTTTCTGGACTAGAACCTTCACCTTGGCATGCAGGACAAACACCTACTGTAGTATAAGATCCCAAAATAGTTTTCTTTACTTGCTGAACTTGGCCAGTGCCTCTACAAGTAAAACATTCTTTAATTTTAGTTCCTGGCTCTGCGCCATTACCTGTACACCTGTGACATGTTACAAATTTATTTAAATTAAATTTTTTAGTAGTTGCTTTTAGAGTTTCTTCAAGATTGATCTCAATATCTACTTGAATATCCTTACCTTTCTTAATATCTTTTTTAGATGCTTTGCGAGCTCCACCAAAACCCAAAAAGTCCTCAAATATTGAGCCCACATCTTCAAAATCAAATTCCATATTTTGTCCTTGTCTGCCATTACCCCAAGCCCAATTAAAATCAAAGCCTTGCCCATTAAATCCTTGTCCACCAGCCCCCATTTGGTCAAATGTTTTGCCATATTGATCATATTGAGCACGTTTTTCTGTATTTGAAAGCACTTGATAAGCTTCATTTATCTCTTTAAATTTCTTTTCATCTCCACCTTTGTCTGGGTGATACTTATGAGCAAGTTTGTGAAAAGCCTTTTTAATTTCATCTTGACTTGCTGTTTTTGAAACTCCTAAGAGTTCGTAATAATCCATTTTTTAGGTTGTAGCTAGTAGTGAGTAGATAGTAGAAATTCTACAAACTACACGCTACAAGCTACTCACTAAGCTTATTTTTCTGTAAATTTTGCCTCTTCGGCGTCTTGCCCTGAGCTTGTCGAAGGGTTGGTTCCATCTTTTTTGTCTTCTGGTTTTTGCTCTGGATTTTGACCTGGATTTGGCTGGTCAGCTTGCGGTGGGGTTTGTTTATAAAGCTCTGCCCCAACTTTTTGGATTTCTGTTGAAAGCTCTTCAGTTGCTTTCTTAATTTCTTCTATATTATCACTTTTTTGTGCATCTTTCAATGCATTAATTTTTTCTGTAACTGGTTTTTTAATATCCTCGCTTACTTTATCTCCTGCGTCTTTAAGAGTTTTTTCCGAAGTATATATCAAAGCTTCTGCATGGTTTTTAACTTCAATTAAAGCTTGTCTTTTCTTATCTTCTTCTGCATGAAGCTCTGCATCTTTTTTCATACGTTCTACTTCATCTTTAGAAATACCTCCAGAACCCTCTATTCTTATAGATTGTGATTTGCCAGTAGCTTTATCTTTTGCGGATACATTTAATATTCCATTTGCATCAATATCAAAACTTACTTCAATTTGTGGCAATCCTCTTGGAGCTGGAGCTATACCATCAAGACGGAATATTCCAAGTACTTTGTTGTCATTAGCCATTGGACGTTCGCCTTGCAAAACTTTAATATCTACAGAAGTTTGATTGTCTGATGCTGTAGAAAATACTTGATTTTTAGCTGTAGGTACTGTGGTGTTTTTGGGAATTAAAATTGTATTTACTTCTCCCATTGTTTCTATACCAAGTGAAAGCGGAGTTACATCGAGTAACAAAACATCTCTTACATCGCCTTGTAAAATTCCACCTTGAACTGCAGCTCCAATTGCTACTACTTCATCTGGATTAACTTCTCTGTTTGGATCTTTACCAAAAAGCTTTTTGACTTCTTCTATCATTTTTGGCATTCTTGTTTGCCCACCTACCATTACAATTTCATTAATATCTTTTGTTTCTAGATTTGCTTCTTTTAAAGTGCTTTTAACTAATTGAATAGATTTTTCAATATATTCATGTACCATACTTTCAAACTGAGCTCTAGTTAACTTAAGTAACAAATGTTTTGGACCAGAAGCATCACTAGTAATAAATGGTAAATTAATTTCAGCTTCCATAGAAGAAGATAATTCTATTTTTGCTTTTTCTGCAGATTCTTTAATTCTTTGTAATGCTAAATTATCTTTAGATAAATCAATTCCATTTTCTTTATTAAATTCTGTTACTACCCAATCCATAATTTTTTGATCAAAATCATCTCCACCCAAGTGTGTATCACCACCAGTGGCTTTCACTTCTACTGTATCTGCGCCTACATCAAGTATAGAAATATCAAAAGTTCCTCCACCAAAATCATATACACAAATTTTTTCATCTTTCTTTTTGTTCAATCCATAAGCTAAAGCTGCAGCAGTTGGCTCATTAATTACTCTATCTACTTTAAAGCCTGCAATTTCTCCAGCTATTTTGGTAGCTTTTCTTTGAGCATCATCAAAATATGCAGGGCAAGTAATAATAGCTTCGGTAATTGGCTCGCCAATTTTGGCTTCTGCATCTGCTTTAAGTTTTTGCAAAACCATTGCTGAAATTTCTGCAGGATTATACCACTTATCTCCCATTTTTACATCTACTCCACCATCTGCAGATTCTCTTATTTCATAAGGCATTAATTTTTTGTCTCTTTGTACTTCTGCATCAGTAAATTTTCTACCAATAAGTCTTTTTACAGAATAAATTGTATTATTAGGATTTGTTACAGCTTGCCTTTTAGCTAAAACTCCTACAGTTCTTTCTCCTGTTTTAGATAAAGCCACAATAGAAGGTGTGGTTCTAGCCCCTTCTTTATTTTCTATTATTTTAGCTTCTCCATTTATGACCACTGCCATAGCACTAAACGTTGTCCCCAAATCTATACCTAATATTTTACTCATTTTATTTTATAATATTGTCGCACAATGTATCTATGTACTAGTACATGGATACGCCTGTCGCACAATAATTTTTATATTATTTATTGATTTTATTTTTTTGTTATTATAACATTTTCTAAACCGACTAAACCCATTGAAATAAAGGCAACTGATAAAGACATACAGTAAAAAATTCCAGTTTCAAATCCAAAAATTTTATATACAATTAAAGTCGAGATAAAGACAATAAAAAAACTTATAAAAAATGGCTCGGTTAATTTTGTTGTTTCTATTTTTTCTTCCATAATTTTTCACTTACAAATTCGCGCGAATTGGTAAATGTAATTAATTTTACTTTTTAAATTTTTCTTTTTTTGATTAGCTCCAGGTTGTCCTACGACAACCTGATTATTTTTTTACTTTCAGGTTAACCATGGTTAACCTGACCTATGCTATTATCCCAATTATTTTTGGAATATCTGACATTCGGACATTCGGCAGAATATCGGAATGTTATTTTCTCTCTAAAATCATTTTTATGCGGGGCTGGCCATCATCAAAATAATTTTCCATTGGCTCGCCTACTTGTAAAAACCCAAATGATTTATATAAACTAATTGCTTTTTCATTTTCTGGATGTGTTACCAATTCAATTGTCTTTGCATCTTTTAATATTTCCAACAATAACTCCATTGCACGCCTGGCGATTCCTTGCCTTTGTAATTCTTTTGCCACAGCCAATCCACTTATATATGCAACATCTGAATTTTGCATTTTATATGAAATATCACCCACCACCTTATCATCTCTTTTTACTAAAAAATATATATTTTCTTTCATTTCAGCCTTTGCATCTTCAACCCCAGTTAAGCCAGAATAAATTTTAGTCCCAACCAAACCTTTCTCAACTTCCAAAATCGCTGAGATATCATCAAACGTAGCACGCACTAATTTTATGTTCTCATTCATATTTGTATATTTATCCTTGGTTATCATATGATAACCTGACTAAATTTAGATATTCCAACATTCCATGGAATATTGGAATGTTATTTTTTGTTACTATTTTTACGTTCTAATTGATATATTTGTGTGTCGTAGCCACGGGTTTCTTCGTCGCTCTCCATAAATCCAAATTGCTTTGCAATATCAAATAACTCTTTTCTTACAACTTGAGGATCATCATTATCATCAGTTATTTTTTCTATTTCCACAAACTCACCCAACTTTTCTACCTTGTCCAAGCAAATATTATAATTTCCCAACTTCCCTTTTTTGCGAATCTTTTTTACTTCTATCTGTGGTTTCCAACCTAAGATTAATAATATTTGATGCATTTCTTCCGGGTCTTTTATTTCTGTTTCGTATTCCAGATTATCCATTTCATAGGTTTTCTGTTTTTTCAAATTTAGTTCCGCCCTTCCATTTTGTTTACGAATTCGCATAATTACATCACCTTCTTTTGATTTATCGAATTCTTCTTCAATACTTTTTGCAGAATAAATTACATCATGCTGTGTAATGGGCTCGGAAAATGCACAACCAGCTTTTTCCAATTCTTTTTCTAAAAAATCTAAATCTTTTACTTTAAGTTTTATTTCAATTTCTCTCATATTTTTATATATAATCTATTATTCTATAGAATGATAGATTGTTATTATTCTTTTTTTAATTTCATATTTTTAAAAGCCAAGTTTGCTTGCGTTTTCTTGAGTAGCTTGTGGACGATTTGGTAATTCTGTTTTTAATTGGCCAAATTGTTTTTCGTAATTTTCTATTTGTTGTTTTAAAAGTAAATAAATTCTTTTAGCGTGTTTTGGTGAAGCTATAAATTGTCTTGCTTGATTACCAGAAGTAATTACAAAATGAAAATCTTCTTCGTTAAATATAATACTCGTGTTTGAAATTCCATAAACATTGGGATCCAAACTTATTTGTATTTGTTGTGATTGCTCTTTTTCCATATTTTTAATAATTATTTATTTCTTTAATTATTTTTTCAATTATATCATTTTGATTTCCCGCTAATTTCATATTTCTTATTTCGTCAAAAGTTTTCCAAAACATTTGTCCTTCTGTGGGAACAATTTTAACATTTTCTGATATTTGTAAAGCAAAAAAACTTGTTTTTTGATTCCACGGAAGCTGTATAAAATCAAACAAAAACTTAAAATCTTTTTTATCAATATTTAATCCAGTTTCTTCACAAGCTTCCCTAGCTACTGCTGTTAAAGCATCTTCATTTTCCTCAATATGTCCCCCCGGAAAACACCACTCTCCAGGAGCTTTTATATTTGGCACATTGTCCCTTTTTTGCAAGAGGATCTTTTTACTTGGAGTAAATAATATAAAATTTGCAACACTTATATTCATTTTAATATTTTAACTTTAGCTGATCTTAATAATTTTTCACCCATCATATAACCTCTTTGCACTTGCTCTGCAACAAATCCAGACTTAATAGATTCCGAATCTTTACTAGATTCAACCTCTGCTACTATTTCCATAAAATTTACATCAAATATTTTTCCTTCAGTTTCAATACTCTCAATCCCCTCTTTTTTCAAAAATTCTTCAAACTGTTTTATAACTTGAGCTAAACCATTATCTTTTAAGTGAGCTTGTGCTAAATACAAATTATCTAAAACTGGTAACAAATTTACTACGAATTTTTCTTTTGTAAAATTTACAAGACTTAAAAATCTTTCTGATTCTTCTTTCTTGTAATTTATAAAATCAGCTCTTTCTCTTTTCCAATTATTTAAATATTCATCTACCCTTTTTTGCAATTCCTCTATTTGAGGATTTAATTCATTGTTTTCTTGTGCCATATTTCTAATATATTTAATATTTCAAATAAATTATCTTCTTCTAATTTTTGCATTAATAATTCCATTTCCTGCATTTGCATAGCCATTTCTTGGTGAGCAAATTTAATTTGCTTTATAATAAATTCCTCAAATTGCCTTTCTTTTTCTTGCTCACATTTTTCTGCAAAATATTTATAAGCTTTTTTAGTGGGAATTCTACCTGCTGATGTATGCGGCTGTTCTATATAACCTTGTTTTGTAAGTTCTTGCAAATCATTGCGCACAGTAGCTGCAGATTCTTGGAGTTTTGCAATTTTTTTGAGATCAAAAGAGCTCACAGGTTCTGCAGTGTCTATATATTCTCTTATAAGATAAGTTAATAATTTTTCTTGACGTTTTGTTATCATTATCACTCAATATTAATAACTGATAATTCAGTATATTCTATTATCAAAACCGTGTCAAGAGTGATAATTAATGTAATTAAATAAAAAGCCCTAACGGGCTGAATCAAGGATAATTTCTTTAAGCCTTGAACTAACTTTCAAAGCGTTTTCCGGAGAAAAACTTAATTCTGGGTTTTCTGCAAAATCAATGATCTGATCGAATATTGAAATCGCATTATCTTTGTCAAAGATAAAAATATACACTTCTCCATGTTTTCTCAAAATTATTAAATGCAATCCATTCATAGGTTTCTCCAAAAAAGGAAATGGAGGTGGCGGGATTCGAACCCCACAATCTTTCTTGCCCGCTGCCAGTCGGGGTTAGGAAGGATAACTTGCGCCAGTTAAAATGAAGGAGGCGCCCCCGTTGGGAATAAAATCCAGTAGGGACAAGACGCTTTCCTTAAGCTAACACCCCCAAAAGTACTAATTTAATATTATCACAAGATAAACTTCAGTCAATATTTATACAAAATAAAATCGCTTTTGTCAAGCGATTTTACCTCTTAAGTATTTTATTTAATTCCCAATAGCTCAACTTCAAATATTAAGGTTGCATTTGGTGGGATTACTCCTCCAGCGCCTCTTGCACCATAGCCCATTTCTGGAGGTATTGTTAATTTCCTTTTTTCACCTATTTTCATTCCCAAAACTCCTTTATCCCAACCTTGTATAACTTGACCAATTCCTAATGTAAATTCAAATGGCTGGCCTCTATCTAAACTAGAATCAAACTTTGTACCATTTTCCAAGGTACCAGTATAATGCACAGCAACTGTATCATTATTTTTAGCTTCTTGACCAGAACCTTGTTTTAAAACTTCTATTTTCATACCTTGTATTTCATAATCTTGTGAAACTTCAGCTTTAACACCTTGATCTTGCAACTGTATTTTTTCTTTATCTATTATTATTTGATCATCTGGAATAACAATTTCTTGTTTAGTTACAGAATTATTAAATATTAGCCAAATTCCACCAATTATGATAATTAATATTATTACAACTATTATAATATCTTTTTTCATAGCTTTTTATTTTATTATAGCATTAAAATTTTAAACCTTTCAAGTATTTCGCTTCATCATTTTCTTTTAAGAATATTTTTCTTATACGAACTGACTTTGGGGTTACTTCAACTAATTCATCGTCTCCAATATATTCTAAAGAATCTTCAAGACTCATTGTTTTAGGTACATTAAAATGCTCAGTATTTCCTTCGCCTTTTGAGCGCATATTGGAAAGTTGTTTTGTTTTACAAACATTCACTCTTATATCTTCTGGTCTTGAATTTTGCCCTACAACTTGGCCTTCATAAACTTCTGTACCATGATTATAAAACAATACTCCCCTATCTTGCACATTTTTAAGTCCATATAAATTTGTAGGACCAGATTCCGAAGCAATCAAACTGCCATTATTGCGATCTTTCCAATTACCTGGATCTGGCATATATTGATAAAAAGAAGTATTCATAATACCCAAGCCTTTGGTATCTGTCATAAATTCATTGCGATATCCAAACAAACCTCTTGTTGGTACTACAAATTCCAAAAAAGCAATTCCAAAAATATTTTTCATATCGAGAATCTCACCCTTTCTTTCACCCATTTTTTGAATAACTGCACCTTGATATTGTTCTGGCACTTCTACAAAAATCCTCTCATAAGGTACCATGGTTTGACCATTAATTTGTCTTGCAATAACTTGTGGCCTTGAAACTTGAAGCTCAAAACCTTCTCTTCTCATACGTTCAATTAAAATAGATAAATGCAATTCTCCACGGCCCGAAACCACCCAGCCAATCCCTCCTGCTAAACCTGGAGTTTTATTTTGTATTTCTTCTACGCGTAATGCTACATCTGTCTCCAATTCTTTATTTAATCTATCTTTTATTTGACGAGAAGTTACAAATTGACCTTCTTTACCTGCAAATGGAGAATCATTTATCATAAAAGTCATTTTAACTGTAGGTTCCTCTATATTGATTACAGGCATTGCCAAAGGGTTTTCTGGGTCAGTAATTGTTTCACCAATTGTTACATCTGCAATACCTGCTATAGCTGCAATATCGCCTGCAAAAACTTCGTCTGCATTTACACGATTTAAACCCTCAAAACTCATAAGTGAAACTATTCTATATTTTTTTTGTTCCCCTTGCCTATTTATGTGCATTATATCTTGATTATTTTTTACAGATCCTGCATAAATTCTACCAATTGCAATTTTACCTTTAAAATTATCTGAAGCAATAGAAGTAACTAGCATTTGCAAAGGTTTATTTACTTCTACAATTGGAGCTGGAATATGTTGCAAAATTGCATCAAATATAGGAGTAATATCTTGCATTGTGGAAATATCTGGCTCTAACCCAGCCTTTCCTGCGCGACCAGATGCATACACAACTGGGAAATCCAAAGAATGATCTCCTGCTCCCAAATCCATAAATAATTCAAAAGTTGCATCTAATGCAAACTGAGGACGAGCACCATCTTTATCTACTTTATTAATTACAACAATTATTTTATGACCCATTTCCAAAGCTTTTTTAAGTACAAAACGAGTTTGTGGCATAGGACCTTCTTTAGCATCTATTAAAAGTAAACAACCATCTGCCATATTAAGCACACGTTCTACTTCACCTCCAAAATCAGCATGCCCAGGAGTATCTATAATATTTATTTTTATATCTTTAAATATTACAGAAGCGTTTTTGGAAAATATTGTAATTCCTCTTTCTTTTTCCAAATCATTACTATCCATTATAAGATCAGTGCCTGCAACTTCTTTATTGAGCTGAGTTTTGGACTGCTTTAAAAGCGCATCCACCAATGTGGTTTTACCATGATCTACGTGAGCTATAATTGCTATATTTCTTATATTTTGCATAATAATTATTATAATATAAAAACTTAATAAAATCAAGTATTGCACTGGCCAGTGATATAGTTGACAGTATAGGCATATGAAAAAGGTATTGCAAAATGAATTAGTTAGTGGTTGGCTGAATATG
>Ga0172371_10005486_pt1 | contig 18764 bp, 14 predicted proteins | sample Lak12m_FD_114543 | JGI IMG/M metagenome (GOLD analysis project Ga0172371, IMG submission 114543) | Freshwater microbial communities from Kabuno Bay, South-Kivu, Congo - kab_022012_12m | ecosystem: Environmental > Aquatic > Freshwater > Lake | place: Democratic Republic of the Congo: South-Kivu...
AAAAACATACATCAACCGGGGGGATGCCGAAGCCGCGGCATCTCAACGGCTTGACTTGGGATCGGGCCGCATTATATCGCGCCGTCCCGCCGGCGTGATGGCCCGGACCCCGCCACTTTCCGCTTTTGAATGCGAGGAGTATCATAGGGCCGCTTACGCTGTTCTTGCGATCCGTCCAGGAGATGATGCGATGGCTGCTTATCAGGTCCCGACGCTCACGAAGGCTCCGAAGGTCACGAAAGACCAGGTCTTGCTGGTGGCCAGCGGCGATTTGCGGCTGTCGGCCAATCGGAAGTGCTGGCCGGCGCAGAAGGACATGGAGGACTCCCTCTCGCGCGCGGTGGCGGAGGCCGGCTATGAGCTGGTTCGGGCCCATCCGTACAAGGAGGACGAGCAGCACGGGTTCATCGGCTCTCAGAAAGAAGGGATGTGCGTTTTTGCGGGCATCGACCCTTCGGCTCCCTTGATCGTCGCCGAGGCCGTGTGGCAATACTCCCATCACGTATTGCCCGGGCTGCTGAGCCATAAGGGGCCGATCCTCACCGTGGCCAATTGGTCGGGCACCTGGCCGGGATTGGTCGGCATGCTCAACCTCAACGGCTCGCTGACCAAGGCCGGCAAGGAATACTCGACCCTCTGGGCCGAAGATTTCGCCGACGCCCGCTTCCGAGAGATGCTCGACAAGTGGCTCAGCAAAGGCGAGATCCGGCATAAGACCAAGCACGTGGTTCCGCTGAAGAAGGTGAAGATCCCCTCGGCCGAGCGCCGGTTGGGCGAAACCCTGGCCACTCAGCTCCGTCGCCAGAAGGCGATTATGGGCATCTTCGACGAGGGGTGCATGGGCATGTACAACGCCATCATCCCCGATGAATTGCTCAACCCCATGGGCGTCTACAAAGAGCGCCTCAGCCAGTCGGCCCTTTACTACGAGACCACGCAGGTGAGCGACGCCGAGGCCCGGGCCGTCAAACAGTGGATGGTCGATCGCGGGATGACCTTCGTCTTCGGACCCGATCCCGAGAAGGACCTCAACGAGGAGCAGGTCCTCGCCCAGTGCAAGATGTACATTGCCGCCATGCGGATCGCCGACGATTTCGGCTGCCACACCATCGGCATCCAATACCAGCAGGGGCTCAAGGACCTCCTGCCGGCCAGCGATCTGGTCGAGGGAACGCTCAACAACAGCGACCGCCCGCCGGTCACCAGCCGCGACGGCAAACGCATCCTCTACGAAGGCCAGCCGCTGCCGCACTTCAACGAGGTCGACGAGTGCGCGGGCCTCGACGGGCTGATGACCTACCGTATCCACAAGTGCATGGAGCAGCCGGTCGAGAACACGCTGCACGACGTGCGATGGGGCGACATTGACCGCTCGGGCACGGTCGAGGACTACGTGTGGGTGTTCCTCATCAGCGGCGCCGTCCCGCCCGCCCATTTCGCCGGCGGCTGGAGCGGGGCTTCCAGCGAGCGCCAGCCGGAGATGTACTTCCGCCTCGGCGGCGGCACGATCAAAGGGGTCTCGAAGCCGGGCGAGATCGTCTGGTCGCGGATCTTCGTTGAGGAAGACAGCGTGAAGATGGACCTTGGGCGGGCCGGCGTGGTCGAGCTGCCCAAGGAAGAAACCAAGCGCCGCTGGAATGAGACCACCCCGCAGTGGCCGATCATGCACGCCGTTTTGTACGGCGTCTCGCGCGACGAGTTTATGGCCAAGCACAAGGCCAACCACATCCAGGTGGCCTACGCCAACAGCCCCGAAGAGGCCGACGCCGCCATGCTGGCCAAGGCCGCCATGGCCCACGCCATGGGCATGAAAGTCTCCCTCTGCGGCACGCGCAAGAACGGGAAGAATTGGGATTGAGGGTGTTTTCGTTTGGCGGGCGGGCTTGCCCGCCGTTCGCCTTTCCATCGCATTCCACGCGTCGGCACCCATGACCACGACCCGAATCCAACGTATCCTCGATGAAGTGGGCGCCCTGGCGTTCCCCGGAATCTACGACACGCTCTCGGCCAGGATTTGCCAGCAGGCCGGGTTCCCCATGGGGTTCATCTCCGGCTACTCGGTCTCGGCCACGGCCATCGGCGAGCCGGACCTGGGGCTCTTGACGCAAACGGAAATGATCGACCGGGCCCGGCGGATCGCCATGAGCGTCGCGATCCCGATCATCTGCGACGCCGACACCGGGTACGGCAACCCGCTCAATGTCCATCGCACCGTGCACGAGATGATCGCCGCGGGCCTGGCCGGGTGCTTTTTGGAGGACCAGGTGTGGCCCAAGCGGTGCGGGCACATGCGGGGCAAACGCATCATCGACCGCGAGGAGTATGTGCAGAAAATTCGCGCCGCGGTCGACGCCCGCGCCGGGCGCGACTTCTTCATCGTGGCCCGGACCGACGCCCTGGCCGTGGCCGGCATGGACGAGGCGGTTTCGCGGATCAACGCGGCCCGGACCGCCGGGGCCGACGCCAGCTTCATCGAGGCCCCCGGCTCGGTCGAGCAACTGGCCGAGATTGGACGGCGGGTGCCGGCACCCCGCGTGGCCAACATGATCGAAGGGGGGCGCACGCCGGTCCTCAGCCGGCAAGAACTCGTGGAACTGGGCTATCAGTTGATTCTCTACCCGTTGGCAGGGCTCTACGCCGCGGCCCAAGCCACTCGACGCGTCTACGAAAAACTCCGCCGCGACGGCACCACCCTGGGCTGCGAAGTGGAGATCATGCCGTTCGACCAGTTCAACAAGCTGATCGGAGTCGATGCGAAATACGCCCTGGCCGAACGGTATGGAGCGTAGGGGAGACGCGGGAGAAGACGCGGAGACACGGACATGGGGAGACGCGGAGCCAACGTCCCCTCTCCCTCCGGGAGAGGGTTAGGGTGAGGGCTGGTGACCGAGAGGACAATGCGAGGAGGCGGCTTGGGGTGAAACGGACAGGAAATGAATACTGAATAGCGAATACTGAATACTGAATGAAGAATCTGGGCCCACGTGGTCGTCGATTCTGACTTCCGTATTCTTCATTCAGTATTCCGTATTCGTTACCCGATCGAATGTTCCTGACACCTCTTCTTCAGTGCAGGGCCCATGCCAGGGCTGCGGCGGCCACGGCCAACCGATACCAACCGAAGGGCACGAGGGTGTGGCGGCCGAGGAACCGCACGAAGAACGTCACCGCGGCCCAGGCCGCCAGGAACGACACCCCGAAACCGACCGCAAACACTGAGATGTGCGCGGCACTGAGCTTGTTGAGGCTCTGGAAGAGCTCGTAGAGCGTTGCCGCGGTGAGGAGCGGCACGGCGGCGAAAAAAGAATACTCGGTGGCGGTCTTGCGCTCGACGCCGAGCATCATGCCGCCGAGGATCGTTGAGCTCGAGCGCGACATGCCCGGCCACAAGGCCAGGCATTGGAACAGTCCGATCCCGAGGGCGTCACGCCAATCGAGCGAGTCGACCCCTTCGCGCCGTGTGCGCGCTGGTCGCCATTCCACCGCGAGGATCCACACAGCACCGACGGCCAGCCCGATCGCCACGGTAAGCGGTCGAAACAGGTGCTCTATGATCAAGTCGTGAGCCACCAACCCTAGAATCCCTCCTGGGATTGACGTGATGGCCAGCAGCATGAGTCCCCGCACACCGGAGAACCCACGGTTGTCGTTCCATCGCAAGAGCCCCACGAACCGGCCGGGATAGGCCACCACGATGGCAAGGATCGCTCCGAGTTGGATGAAGATGTCGAACGTCTTGGCGACTTCAGCACCGACAAGCCGGTCGAATCCGAGCAGGTCCCCCACCAAAATCAGGTGCCCGGTGGAGGAGACCGGGATGTACTCTGTGATCCCCTCGACCAATCCAAGGAGAATCGCGACGATTGCCACTGCCAAGCCGGTTTCCATCAAAGAGCCTTTCGTGGGGCGAGGTCGGGCGAGTATAGCATTACCGGACCGATGCCAGGAGGGGAAATCGCAATCTGGCTCATCGACGGAGACCGCACTGGGCGATTGCAGCGAGCGTCGCTCGCTGGATGGATGTAAACGCCTGGGCTAGTGAAAGTTAGGGCCTGTAAAACAATAAGTTGGGCAAATATGAAAAGGCGAGGACGCGAAAGCGTCCTCGCCTTTTCATTCGCGTAACGGCATGGCCGACATACAGAACAAAGGAATCGACCACGGTTTCGGGAGGTTCTTTAGGTCTCGAATTAGGAATGCTGGACTCCACCGAGTTATTGAAGCCAAGGCGGTTCCCGCCTTGGCTTCAATAAAATTGCCCAACTTATTGTTTTACAGGCCCTTACGACACACAAAGGGTCCAGGAGGCTCCAGTCTTGACGCCGCCGCGGAAGGCGACTAAGATAATATTAAACAAACGTTTGATTCAAACATGCCTAGCCCTCAAGAAGGTGGGCCATTTCGAGAATACTAGGATATGCCGGAACGTCACGACGATACGCGACGGCGCCTGCTGGAGGCAGCCGGAGAGGTCTTCGCCGAGAAGGGCTTCCAGGCGGCCACGGTCCGGGAGATCTGTAGCCGGGCCGAGGCGAACGTGGCGGCGGTGAATTACTACTTCGGCGACAAGCAGCGGCTGTACGTCGAGGTGGTGCGTTACGCGCATCAAGGGCACGGCGACGGGCCGCTGCCGCAGTGGCCGCCGGGAACGCCGCCGGCGGAGAAGCTTCGCGGGTTCATCGAGCAACTGCTTGGCAACATGCTTGCGGACTCGCAACCGGCGTGGGGAAGGCGGCTGATGATGCGCGAGATGGCCGAGCCGACCGAGGCGTGCATGGCCGTGATGGGGGACTACGTTCGGCCGAGAGAGGAGATGCTCCAGGAGATCCTCGGCGAGCTCTTGCCGCCGGAGGTTCCGAAGAGGGATCGGCTCCTGATCGGCTTCAGCATCGTCGGGCAGTGCCTGTTCCACCGGGTACACTGGCCCGTAGTCAAACTGATGGCGGGAGACGAACTGTACCGGTCGTTCGAGGTGGCCAGGCTGACGGACCACATAACGCGGTTTTCATTGGCCGCTTTGGGCCACGCGCCACCGGTGGGCGAGCCCTCATCAACGGCCGCGTCCGGCGTGAGCTACTAGGGCAGAACCATGATCCAAGAGCGCGTGGAGCAACGACACGACGTCGCCTCGCCCGCCCCCTTGAGCGAGCGGGTCCGGTCGTTGCGATTGCCGCAGGAGAATCGCGGTAGGGGGTCGCCGGGCGGATGGCTCCCGTGGTCGCTGTGCCTGCTCTGCGCCGCGAGCACCGCAGTGCTGGGCTATGTGCTGTGGAGCCGGCAGCCGGCCGGCGCCGAGACCCCTGCGGCGACGGAAGGGAAAAGTGAGTCGGCCGCCGGCGTAGCGTCCGCGCCGACCGCCTCGTCGGGCAACATCGCGCTGGATTCCAAGGGCTATATCATTCCCGTGCGGCAGATCCTCGTCAGCCCGAAGGTCAGCGGGATGATCGTGAAGTCGTACATCCTGGAGGGGAAGCACGTGAAGCAGGGGGACGTGCTGACCGAGCTGGAGCGCGTCGAATACGAGGCCGACCACCAACGGGCCAAGGCGTCGCTCGAGTTGGCCCGGCAGCGGCTCTCCGAGATCGAGACCAGCCAGCCGAAGGAGGTCGGCGCGGCCGAGGCCGAGCTCGACGAGGCCCGCGCCCAACAGACGCAAACGAAATCCGATTACGAGCGGTGCCGGGAGTTGTTCAAGAACAAAACGGCGATCTCGCAGCAGGACTTCGAGTTGGCGGAGAGCAAGCACCTGGCCCAGGTGCAGCGCGTCAAGCGGCTCGAATATGCCTTGGGGCTGATGGAGAGCTCGCGTCAGAAGCGGATTGCCGCCGGCCGGGCCGAGGTGAACCAGGCGGAAGCGGATCTCGCCAAGGCGAAGTGGCGGCTGGACAACTGTACGATCCGCGCCCCGATCACGGGCACGATCCTCAAGAAGAACGCCGAAGAGGGGAACATCGTCAACTCGATCGCGTTCAACGGGTCGTTCAGCCTCTGCGATCTGGCCGACCTGTCGGACCTCGAAGTGGAACTAACGATTCAGGAGCGCGACATCGCGAAGGTGCGGCCGGGGCAGAAGTGCCGGGTGCGGGCGGAAGCGTTTCCCGAGCGGGTTTACGAGGGGACCGTCTCCCGGCTGATGCCCATCGCCGACCGGGCCAAGGGGGCGATCCCGGTGCGGGTGAAGATCATCATCCCGCGCGAGGAGGAAGGGGTGTACCTGAAGCCGGAAATGGGGGCGATCGTGTCGTTCTTGAATGACGGAATGAGAAATGAACAACGGGAAATGAAGAATGAGAAATGAAGAATGAACAATGCAGAATGTGCGAGCGGCGTCCGGAATTTTGCATGGTTCATTTCCCGTTGTTCATTTTTCATTCCTTCTTGATTGCGGCGGACGGCCGCTCTGGAAAAGGATCGCAGCGCTGATGACCGAAGGCAACGGGATGATCGTGCGCGTCCGCGGCGTACACAAATTCTTCCGCCGCGGCAGCGAGCGGCTCGACGTGCTCAACAACCTGAACCTCGACGTGCCCGAGGGGGAATACCTCGGGCTGATGGGCCCCAGCGGCTCCGGAAAGACGACGCTGTTGAACCTCATTGCCGGGCTGGATCGGCCCAGCGAAGGGGAGGTTTGGGTCGGCGAGGAGCTGATCTCCGGCATGTCGGAGGCCCAGTTGGCCCGCTGGCGGACCCGGAGTATCGGCTTCATCTTCCAGTTCTACCACCTCCTGCCCGTCCTCTCCGCGTACGAGAACGTGGAGCTTCCCCTCCTGCTCCTCGGGCTCTCGCGGGCCGAGCGGCGCCAACAGGTGATGACGTCGCTGGAGCTGGTGGGCCTGGCCGATCGCATCCATCACCGCCCCGGGCAGCTCTCCGGCGGCCAGCAGCAGCGCGTGGGCATTGCCCGGGCGATCGTCACCGATCCGACGCTCATCGTGGCCGATGAGCCCACCGGCGACCTCGATGCCCGCAGCGCCGACGAGATCCTCAATCTGTTGGTCGAGCTTCGCACGTCGCTCCGCAAGACGATTCTACTGGTCACGCACGATCCCCGCGCCGCCCAGCGGGCCGATCGGATTCTCCACTTGGACAAGGGACAGTTGGTCGAGCAAGGCGTATGAGACTATTTTCGCTTATCCTGAAGAATGTCGGACGCAACCCCCTGCGCTCGATCCTCACCGCGCTGGGCACCATGGTGTTGGTGTTCGTGGTGACGATGGTCTGGTCGGTCCTCTGGCTCTTGGACCTGGTGACGGCCGAGAAGAAGGAGAATCTGAAGGGAATCATCACGGAGCGGTGGTCGGTTCCCAGCCGGATGCCGTTCTCCTACGCGGGCACGCTCGCCGAAGGGGCGGCCCACCAGCCCGGCGACGTCCGCCCCACCGACGCGATGACCTGGCAGTTCTATCCCGGCACTCTCGACCAGAAGAACCTCACGCGCGAGAGCATCGTGTTCGCCATCGCCTGCGAGCCGGACAAGCTGGCGACGATGATGGACGGATTGGAATCGCTCTCGCCCAAGGAGGCGGCGGTGCTCAGACAAGGGATCGAGCGGCTCAAGGCGAACCGCCGGGGCATCATCCTCGGCTACAACCACCTGGCGAACATCAACCGGATGATCGGCGACGTCCGCGACACGAACGTCGAGCGGCTCATCGGCAAGCGGTTCAAACTCTACGGCATCGGCGGATATAAGGACCTGGACCTGGAGTTCGACATCGAAGGGGTCTTTCCGGCGGGGCGATACGACAACCTCGGGGCCTTCAATCGCGACTACTTCATCAACGCCCTGGATCAGTATCCCCAGACGCACAGCGGCCGCAAACACCTCATGGCCGACCGGAACCTCAACCTGGTCTGGCTCAAGGTGCCCGACGTGCAGGCGTTCAACCGCGTGAGCGCCCAGATCGAGGGGGCGCCGTTCTACCGCGACCCCGCCGTCAAGTGCGAGACCGCCTCCTCGGGCCTAGCGGCCATGCTGGAGCCGCTTCGCGACCTGATCTGGGGCTTTCGATTCCTGGTGGCCCCTGCCTGCTTCGTCACGTTGTCGCTGGTGATTGCCAACGGCATCAGCATCAGCGTGCGGGAGCGGCGTCCCGAGTTGGCGGTCATGAAAGTGCTCGGCTTTCGGCCGATGCAGATCCTTTCCCTGGTGCTCGGCGAGTCGCTGCTCTTGGGGGCGGCGGCGGGATTGGCCAGTGCCGGACTCACCTACGCGGTGATCAATTGGTACTTCGGCGGCCTGCGGTTCCCGATCGGATTCTTCGACCGGTTTTTCATTCCCGCCGCTGCCCTGGGATGGGGCACGGCGATCGGCGCCGCCGCCGCCCTGGTGGGGAGCTTCTTCCCGGCCTGGGCTGCGCGGAACGTCAAACCGGCCGAGGTGTTTTCCAAGGTGGCGTGAAAGAAGAGGGGAGAGGAAAGACACGGAGACGCTCCGTTTCCTCTGTTCCCTCCGGTTCCAAGAATTTCACAGGAGGAAACAGAGGAGACAGAGAGGAGAGGTGCGGGTCGACTTGTGTTCGTTCCTTCATGGGATAGGCTCGAATATGGTCTGGAAACTGGCAGGTGCGGCGGCGGGCCTGGTGCTGGTGCTCCTGGCGATCAACCGGGTGCCGCTCAAGTACACCCTCCGCAACCTCACCGTGCGGTGGAAGACCACGCTGTTGACCGCGCTGGCGTTCACGCTCGTGATCTCGCTGTTGGTCGTCATGCTGGCGTTCGTCAACGGGATGCGGCGGCTGACTGAGGGGACGGGCCAGCCGGGCAACGTCCTGGTGCTCGCCGACGGCGCCACCGACGAGTCGTTCAGCAACCTCAGCGCGGGCGACCTCGCCGAAATGGAAAGCCTGCCGCAGATCCAACACGATGCGAAAACCAATCGGCCTCTGGCCAGCCGCGAGACGTACCTGATCGTCACCCAGCCCCTTCCAAACGCCGCGAAGGGGCGCGTGCAGCGACGCTTCCTCCAGGTCCGCGGCATCGAGAACCCCGCGGTGGCCGTGCAGGTCCACGGCGTCGAGCTGCTGCCGGGCGGGAGCTGGTTTTCCGAGGCGGGGGTGCAGGAACTGGCCGCCGGCACCGGGGCCCCCGCGATTCAGGCCGTGTTGGGCGAGGGGGTCGCCCACGAACTGGCCGGCGATCGCTCTCCCGACGAGCGGGCCGCAGCCCGCAATCCTGACCGCCTTGAAGTGGGCGACACTTTCCGCATCGGCCAGCGATTCTGGATCGTCACCGGGATCATGGCATCCTCCGGGTCGACGTTCAACTCCGAACTCTGGGCCAAGCAATCGCTCATTGGTCCCATTTTCGGCAAGAGCAACTTCACCACGCTGCTGCTCCGCACCGCGAGCCCGGAAACGGCCCGGAATCTCAAGAACTACCTCACCAACGACTACAAGAAAGTGGCCGTCAACGCCCAGGTCGAGCGGGACTACTACGCCAGCCTCTCGGAAACGAACCAGCAGTTCACTTGGGCGATCGGGTTCGTGACCGTCGTCATGGCCATCGGCGGCGTCTTCGGGGTGATGAACACCATGTTCGCCGCCATCAGCCAGCGACTCAAGGACATCGGCGTCTTGCGCCTCTTGGGTTACGCCCGCTGGCAGATTCTCATTTCCTTCCTTCTGGAGTCGCTGGTCATTGCCCTGGTGGGCGGACTGCTGGGCTGCCTGCTGGGCTCCTTGTCCGATGGCTGGACGGCATCGAGTATCGTGTCCGGTTCATCCGGGGGCGGCAAGCTCGTGGTGATGGAGCTTTCCGTCGACGTTTGGGTCTGGGCGGTGGGCATCTTCCTGACCCTGCTCATGGGCGGAGTCGGCGGCCTGGTGCCGGCCCTCTCCGCCATGATGAAGCGCCCGCTGGAAGCACTCCGATAGCGGGCGGGGGGGAACGAATACGGAATACTGAATGAGGAATACGGAAGTCAGAAGGAACCTTCACGGCGACATTCTGCGTTCCGTATTCCGTATTCGCTATTCCCGGTTCATTGTTCCGCTCCAAACGCGACCAGCGGTCGCGGCTTGATGAACCACCGTTCGCGCCTCTTGAAGCCCTGCCCTTCTTTGCTCCCTCACGGTAAAATGAAGGTTCGCAGCAGTTCAGGGGGATTTGACCAGTGCGCAATTGGAAATGGGCTTCGACGATCCTTGTGCTCGCGGCGACCTGGTGCGGTTGCCAGGGGCATCGTGTGGACCCCGCGGGCGCAAGGCTCCGCGTGGCGGTGAGCATCATTCCTCAGATGTGGCTGGTCGAGCAGATCGGGGGAGGGCACGTCGACGTGACGGCCATGGTGGGGCCGGGGGAGAGTCACGAGACGTACGAGCCCAGTGATGCGCAGATCAGCCGGTTGATGAGCGGCGCCGCCCTGTTTTGCGTCGGCATCCCCTTCGAGAACAGCCGAGCGTTCTCCGCCATCCGCTCCCAGGCAGCGCTCCGCGTGGTCGACACCCGCGAAGGGGTGCCGCTCCGCGAAATGACTCTGCTGGAGCGATGCGGCGAGCCCTCGCACGGCGGCCATGCGGAGGACAAGGAGGGGGAAGCCGCGTCGCACGGCCATGCCCACGACGGCAAGGACCCGCACATCTGGCTCAGCCCGCGCCTGCTGAAGATCCAGGCCCGGACCATCGCCAGGACCCTCGGCGAGCTTGACCCCGCTCACCGGGAGGTCTACGATCGGAATCTTGCCGCCACGGAGGAGAAGCTCGATGCGGCCGATCGCGAGATTCGCCGCGCGCTGGAGCCGTGCCGGGGGAAAATGTTCTTCGTTTTTCATCCGGCCTGGGGCTATTTTGCCGACGACTACGGCCTGAATCAGGTGGCGATCGAGGCGGAAGGCAAGGAGCCGAGCGACGAAGAGGCCACCGCCCTTCAGAAGCTGGCTCGCCAACAGGGCGTGAAGGTGGTATTCGTTCAGCCGCAGATCGCCGGGCGCGGGGCGCAGGCCATCGCCCAGGCGATCGGTGCTCGGGTGGAGCCGCTGGATCCCTTGGCGCCCGACTTGGTCGACAACCTGGTACGTGCCGCGCGTGCCATCGCTGATTCGTGTCGTTGATCCGCACCTGAACCATCCACCGCGTGTTTCAATCGTCCCTACGGGACGAACGGCGGCACCAAGGCAATCCGGGGCCCAGCGATGAATCGCTGGGCTATTGTCAATTGCCCCTTCGGGGCAAGAGCTTGAAGGCCCATCCGGGTATGGACGGTTCACAAGACGTTGTCGAAATCGAGCACGTCGACTTCAGCTACCCGCCGCAAGGCTCGGAGCCGGTGCTGGAAGACGTTTCGTTGACGATCGCGCCGCGCGACTTCCTGGGCGTCATCGGCCCCAACGGCGGCGGCAAGACGACGCTCTTGAAGATCATCCTCGGCTTGCTCGTGCCGCAGCGGGGGACGGTGCGGGTATTGGGTCGTACGCCGGCGGAAGTCCGGGCCCGGATCGGGTATGTGCCGCAACACGCCCGGGTCGATCCTAGCGTGCCCGCCAGCGTCCTGGACGTTGTGCTCACCGGCCGTCTCGCCCGATCCTCTTGGGGTTTCCGCTACCCGCAAGAGCACGCCGAGGCGGCGATGGCGGCCCTGGCCCAAACGGAAATGGCGACGATGGCCGGTCGCACCATGGCCACGCTTTCGGGCGGGCAGCGGCAGCGGGTGCTCATTGCCCGGGCCTTGGCGTCCGACGCCGAGCTGCTGCTCATGGACGAGCCGACCGCGGGCGTCGATCCCCCCATGGAGCGGAGTCTCACCGACCTGCTGCACCGCTTGAACGAGCGCCTGCCGATCGTCGTGGTCAGCCACGACGTGTCGTTCGTCTCCACCCACTTGCAGCGCGTCGCGTGTCTGAACCGCCGCCTGACCTGCCACGCCGCCCACGAGATCTCCCGGGAGGTGATCGCCGAGATGTATCACGCCCCGATCCGCGCGGTCGAGCACCAGGAAGAGTGCCCCTTGTCGGATCCCGGATGCCACCAAGGCTGCACGCCGAGCGAGAACAAAGAGAGGGGATAGGGGGCGGGGGTCAGGGGTCAGGAGGCAGGAGACGGGGTCTGAGAGGGATGCCTTCGGCGGACGCTCACCCTTGATCGAAAGATAGGAAGGAATGAAAAATGAACAATGAGAAACGGGAAATGCACAATGCGGAACGCCGAGCCCCATTGTTCAGTACTCCGTGTTGTTCCTGATTGACCCTGCCCTCTGCGTCCAAAGTCCAACTCCTAACTCCTAACCCCTGACCCCTGAATGATCCAATTCCTTCACGACCTGGCCGAGAGCCGGTTTCTGGTCACGGGCCTTTTGGCCGGGCTGTTGGCAAGCCTGGCCTGCGGCGTAATCGGGCCCTACGTGATCACGCGGCGGATCGTCTTCCTGAGTGGGGCGATCGCCCACATGGCGGTGGGAGGCATCGGGGCGGCGCTGTTCCTGGCCACGATGTGGCCCGGGACGTTCGGCTGGCTCCGGCCCATCCACGGCGCCACGCTGGCGGCCCTGGCCGGCGCGGTGGTCATCGGACTCATTCACGAGCGTGTCGCGGAACGCATGGATACCCTGATCGGCGCCCTCTGGTCGATCGGGATGGCCGTCGGCATCCTGCTCATCAAGTACACGCCCGGCTACCACACCGAGCTGATGAGCTACCTGTTCGGCAACATCGTGTTCGTGAGCTGGGTCGACCTCCGCCTGATGCTGGTGCTCGATGCCCTGATTCTGGGGACCGTGCTGGTGTTTCACAAGCGATTCCTCGCCCTGTGCCTCGACGAGGAGCAGGCCCAGTTGCAGGGGATCTCTCTTGTGGGCACGAACATCGCCCTGCTGTGCGTGGTGGCGTTGACGGTGATTGTGCTGACCCAGGTGGTGGGCCTGATCCTGGTGATCGCGCTGTTGAGTCTGCCGGCCGCCACGGCGGCGCACCACGTTTCCCGCATGGCCCCGCTGATTGCCGCCTCGACCGGGATCTGCGTCGTGCTGACCACCGTGCCGCGGATAGCCGTCTACGGGACGCGGATCACCCCGGAATCGGCGATCGTGCTGGCGGCGGCCGGCCTGTACCTCGTTTCCGTCCTCGCAACCCGGCTGAGAGGCCGGGGCTGTTGACCGGCGCGGCCGATTGGGCTACCGTGGTGTTCTGGAAGCTGAAGACGCAATCCCATTCAGGAGAGACGACATGGCCAGTGAGTCGAAGCGATCGGTTGGGACCACGCGGCGGGAGTTTCTCAAGGTCTCGGCGGCCGGCGCCGCGGCCCTCGGCGGGCTGTCGATCGCCCGGGGGGCGCACGCGGCCGGGTCCGAGGTGGTCAAAATCGGCATGATCGGCTGCGGCGGACGTTGCTCGGGGGCTACTTCGGAAAGCCTCCAGGCCGGGCCCATGGTGAAACTCGTGGCCATGACCGACATCTTCCAACAGCGCATGGAGGCCAAGCGAAAGTTCTTTAAGGCCCAGTTCCCCAAACAGATGATGGTCGACGACAACCACGCCTTCCACGGCTTCGACGGCTACAAGAAAGTGATCGAGGCCGCCGACGTGGTGCTCATTGCCTGCGCCTCGAAGTTCCACGCCATGTACGCCCTGGCCGCGATCACGGCCGGCAAGCACGTGTTCGTCGAGAAGCCCCATGCCATCGACCCCGTAGGCTGCCGCCAGATGCAGGCCGCCTGCGACCTGGCCAAACAGAAGAACCTGAGCCTTGTGTCGGGCCTCCAGAGCCGGTTCCACAACGGGTATCGAGAGTGCGTCCAGCGGATCCACGAGGGCGCCATCGGCGACGTGGTGGCCGCCCAGTCGATGTTCCTCCGCGCGCCGTATCAAGTCGTCAGCCGCGATCCCAAGCTCACCGAGACCCAGTACCAGTTCAGCAACTGGTATCACTTCTGCTGGCTCTCCGGGGACGACGTGACCCAGTCGCTCGTACACAACCTCGACCGCATCGCCTGGATCATGAAGGAAGAGATGCCCAAGTGGTCCTTCGGCCTCGGCGGCCGGGCCTCGTCGTTCGGCGAGGTCTACGGCGACATGTTCGACCACCACACCGCGGTCTACGAGTATGCCAAGGGGGCCCGAATCTACGCCCTCTGCCGCACCGAAGCCGGCTGCTACGACAACGCCACCGACGTCGTCATGGGCACCAAGGGCCGCTGCTACCTCGGCGAATGCCGCATCGAAGGCGAGACGAAGTGGCGATTCGCCGGACCGCACAACAATCCCTATCTGGCCGAGCAGAAGGCCCTGGTCGATTCGGTCCTCAGCGGCAAACCGATCAACAGCGGCTACCACATGGCCCAGAGCACCCTGTTCGCCGTGCTCGGCCAGTTGGCCTGCTACTCGGGCAAGCCCGTTACGTTTGAGGAGGCCGCCAAGTCGAACTTCCGCTTCGGGCCCGCCCCGGAGGAGTCGAACTTCAACACCCCGGCGCCCAGCAAGCCCGACAAGACCGGCAACTACCCCCTGCCGCTTCCGGGAGTCACGAAGGTGCTTTGAAGAGTACGCAGTAGGCAGTACGCAGTACGCAGTAGGCAGTTGCGGAGGGCAGAGGGCAGAAGATTAGGCGGTGTTTACACAACTCCCCTCGCCCGCGCAAGCGGGAGAGCGGCAGGGGGTGAGGGCACATTGCGGCGGGATGAAGTATCCAAGAGCCGTTTAGCGGCCGACGTTACGTCGGCCTTTTTCGAGAAGGGACCCAAGTATGCACAATCTCCAAGAAAGCACCGGATCCGATCCTAACCTCTTCACACGCCGCTCCATGCTCCGCACCATGGCGGGCGCCGCGGCCATCGGCGTCTCGTGGCCGCTGGCGAGCGCGGCCTGGGCAGCCGGACTCAAGGGCCGCATCAAGCAGTCGGTGTGCCTCTGGTGCTACGGCGGCTACATGCAGCGGACCAAGATGACGCTCGACCAGTTCGCCGCGGCCTGCGCCAAGATCGGACTCAAGTCGATCGAGCTCGTCGGGCCCGACCAGTGGCCGACGCTCAAGAAACACGGCCTGATCTGCGCCATGACCCCGAGCCACAGCATCCCCAAGGGACTCAATCGCGTGGCCAACCACGACGAGTGCCTGGCCAAGATCCGCAAGAGCATCGACGACACCGCGGCGGCCGGCTTCCCCAACGTCATCACCCTGTCGGGCAACCGGGAAGGTATGGACGACGAAGAAGGGCTCAAGAACTGCGTCCTCGCCTTGAAACAGATCGCCGGCTACGCCGAGAAGAAGAAGGTGACCGTGTGCCTGGAGTTCCTCAATTCGCACGACCACAAGGACTACATGGCCGACTCGACCAAGTGGTGCGTGGCGCTGGTCCATCAGGTCGGTTCTCCGCGGGTCAAGGTGCTCTACGACATCTACCACGCCGGCATGATGAAGGAGGATGTCCCGGCCGACATCCAACAGCACCACGACTGCTGGGGCCACTTCCACACCGGCGGACTGCCCGGCCGGCACGAGATCGACGCCAGCCAGACGCTCGATTACCCCAAGCTCATGCGGGCCATCGCGGAGACCGGCTACACCGGCTACGTCGGCCAGGAATTCATCCCCAAGCAGCCCGACGCCCTCAAGAGCCTCGAAGAAGCTGTCCGCCTCTGCGACGCGTAGCGCACTGCGGCCCAGGAGTTGGCGCCACGATGGGTTTTCTCCGATGTTGGGAAAGGTGTGGGGGCGAGGTCCATGCCTTGGCCATTGGCTTCCGATTTTAGCGCGATGCTGCAGAAGCCGCAGATCGCGTTTTGCGACCCACGACTGCAATCGTGTCACATTGAACGTGATGCCATGAACCAGCCCCGACCCTGGTCGGGGGCCTTCGCGGTCGTGTACAAGGCAATGGATCCGGCGTCCAACCGAGCCCTGGCCGTTCGCATGTTCACCTCGGCTTCGCCGGAAAGGCGGGAGCGGTACGCTCATTACTGCGAATACATCGGAAGCCACAAAGTCCGCTGTCTCGTCGGTTTTGATTACCGGGACGCGGCGATTCGCTCGGCAGGCGATGGCAAGTGGTATCCGCTGGTCCTTATGGACTGGGTGGAGGGCCAAACGCTGTTCGATTGGCTCCGCGCGAAATGCCTGGCCGGAGATACAATGGCCCTGAATGGAATCGCTCAGAAATGGCTCAGCGTCGTTCAGGAGCTGGGAGAGAAGAGAATTGCCCACGGGGACCTGTCCCACAGCAACGTGCTTGTCACCGCAAGCGGCATGTTGAAGCTGGTCGATTACGACGGGATGTGCGTCCCCGCGCTCGCGGGAAGGAGAAATCTTGAGATCGGCGTGAGGCCGTATCAGCACCCGCAGCGGGATGCGCGGACGCCGTTGAGTCCTTCGCTGGATCACTACTCGACGTTGGTCATCTATTTGGCGCTCAGGTCGCTGGCTGCGGAGCCGGGATTGTGGGCCAGACACGTCGAGGGCACGCGCAACGACAAGCTGCTGTTCAGCACGAGCGACTTCTCGGGCCCCGGAGAATCGGCCTTGTTCCAGGACCTGGCACGGTCTCCCGACCCCAAGGTCCGCCAGTTGGCCGAGAGACTCAAGGAGTGCAGCGCCGGCAAGATCGACGACGTGCCGCCCTTGATTCCGATCGTCTTGCACCCGGGCCACATGCCTGGAGAAAGAGCCCGTAGCGTTGGAGTGGGCGCGAGTCGCCGGCCTCGGCGATGGCTCCCCCTGCTGCTCCTGTTCCTGGGCGGTTGCGCCCTTGCCAGTTGTCTGGGAGGGGCAGTCTATTGCCTTTGGCCGGCGCGCGCTCGCGGACCTGCGGCTTCTGCTGACGATCCGGGCCAGGCGCCCGCCCAACCGGCCAATCGCGAGATCGGACGGACCGACGCCAAGAAGGCGGCCCAAGAGCAGACCACCAACCTGCCCAAGCCGGCTCCCGAGTCCACAGAACCTCGGAAGGGGGAAGATGTTGCCTCGAAAGCCATCGTCAGGCAAGTACCCAAGGCGCCGGACGCACCCAAGCCGGCCGAGCCGCCTCCGCCACCGAAGCCGCCTCCGCCGGCCATTGCCCCCTTCTCAGCCGAAGAAGCGCGAGAGCACCAGGAGCGATGGGCTTCGCACCTCAAGGTCCCGGCCGAAATCACCAACGCGATCGGCATGAAGCTGGTCCTGATCCCGCCGGGCGAGTTCATGATGGGCTCGCCCGACTCGGACGTGGATGCTCAGGTAGGTGAACTACCCCAACACCGCGTGCGGATCACAAGGCCCTTCTACCTGGGGGCGCACGAGGTCACCGTCGGTCAATTCAAGAGGTTCACCAGGGAAACCGGATACGAAACCGACGAGGAAAAAGGGAAAAGAAGAACGACCTGGCGCGTGGCGGTTGTCGGTCAGACCGACAGTCACCCGGTGGTCGTGGTGACCTGGAACGATGCAGTCGCCTTCTCCGAGTGGCTCAGCCGAAAGGAAGAGAAGGCATATCGGTTGCCGAGGGAGGCGGAGTGGGAGTACGCGTGCCGGGGGGGCACGACGACCCGATGGAGCTTTGGCGACGATGGCGGGAAGTTGCGGGACTACGGCTGGTACGATGCCAACACCAACCGAAGAAGGCCGTATCCGGTCGGCCAGAAGAAACCGAACGCATGGGGGCTGTACGACACCCACGGCAACGTCGAGGAGTGGTGTGCCGATTGGGACTCGACGAGCTACTACGCCACATCGCCTTCCGCAGATCCCCCCGGTCCCGATACCGGAACCCGCCGCGTCGCTCGGGGCGGCTCGTTCTACTTCGGGCAGGTTGACACCCGTTCGGCCTGGCGAGACAGAACCTCGCCGAACAACTGTGGTTACAACACGGGTTTCCGGATTGCCAGGACGATGGTGCCTTGAATCAGTCGGGGGGAGAAAAGGGGCCGCGCATAACACACCTTTGCATTCCCTTGGAGTGAACCTTCCATGAAGAGATTTCCGTCCTTTCGGGTTGTCTTGTCGCTCTCCATGATCGTTTGCGTCTCGTCAGGGTTATCGGGCAGTGTATGTGCCGCTCCGTGGGATCCGGAGGCCGCTGACTATTCCGGCAACCGGGGAAAGACGATCTATGTCTCGAAGCTGGGCGACAATACGGACGGCAGCAGTTGGCAGAAGGCGTTTCGGACGATCCAGGCGGCGCTGTTGGCCGTGCCCGACGACAAAGGCGGGCACCGCATCGTCGTGCGTCCGGATACCTATGTCGAGGCATGTCTCTATCCCGCGCGCAAAGGCGCCCTGGGCTCATACAACGCGTTGATCGGCGACTCCGACGGCAGCTTGGGCTCGGGGGCGATCGGGTGGATCGTCATCGATGCGAGTTGTCCGGGCGTGGCCGTCCGTCGCGACGAGAAGGGGACGTACCAGATCATCAAGTCCGACCTTCCCGAATCGGGATTCAAGTCGCTCGACTATTGGTCGAGCGTTCTCGTCGGACCCGCCAAGGGCCGGTTCGCCAACAACACCGAGCGAGGGTTTTCCAGCATCAGTTGGGACCGGTGGATCCTCCGGAGTCTCTACACCAGCGGCGGCGACGGCGGCTTCTTCTGGGACGTTGATATTTCGGGCGGAGAGGTCGGAGCGGGCTTCACCGTGATTCTGGAGGACTGCGTGGGGATCGGCCGCGCGTTTGGCGGCGGCATGTGCTATCCGAGGGTGCGTCCGAACGAGCCGAGCGTCTTTCGTCGTTCCTACTTCATGTCTCTGGATTGGTTTGGTGACGCTACTGCGGTGCTGATTGGCGGATTTGAGAAGTCGATGCCCGAACATCCTCACCTGATCATGGAAGACTGCACGCTGGTGCATTCCGACAACGCCTTGGCCATA
>Ga0172371_10005487_pt1 | contig 18763 bp, 7 predicted proteins | sample Lak12m_FD_114543 | JGI IMG/M metagenome (GOLD analysis project Ga0172371, IMG submission 114543) | Freshwater microbial communities from Kabuno Bay, South-Kivu, Congo - kab_022012_12m | ecosystem: Environmental > Aquatic > Freshwater > Lake | place: Democratic Republic of the Congo: South-Kivu...
ATCGCGCCCCGGTCGGTCAGGTCGCTGGCGGCGATCTCGATGACCTCGTAGCCGTGACCACGCAGCCAGTCGCGGATCTGCCGGTCCTTCGCCGCCGTCGCCGGATTTCCGTGGATGTGGTCGCTGAGCCCGTCGAGGTAGATGCAGACGCCTTCGTCCTCGTCGTGATGAGGCGCACGGTACATGACGTCCGGCGTTGTGGTGCCAATGGCGGGATCCACCGTGAGGTGCTCGCCGCGGACGCCGTCAGGGAAGCCCGCGGCGAGCAGCAGCTCGCGAAGCCGCATCTCCGCCTGGTTCACGGGCAGCGCGCCGAGCGTGGTCCCTGCGGACTGTGGCTGCTGCGCGGGGATGTCGTGGGACAGCGCCAAGACGCCCCCACCGTCGGCGATCCGCTTCGCAGCCACCATCCTGTCCAGATACTTGTGGTAGAAGCCGTTGCGAAACGTCTGCAGACAGTCGACGCAGGCGGCGGCGCAAGCTGCCGGACAGTCTTCGACGATGGCGTGCGCAGCCTCGACGACGTCGGCGAAGCGCTCGATGATCTGATCGAGGAGCCCAGAGCCGCCCGGCATGGGGTCCCAGAGAAGACCGTCCACCTCGTCGCGATCGACGCGTCCGATGACGAGCACCTGAAGGTCGTCCAGGTGCATATCGAGGATCTGGGCCGCGCCCATGCGCAAGGCCTCCAGGACGCTGTAGGCGGTCGTGTGGTCCGGGCACGCGCGCAGCGCCATGACGTCGGCGACGACGTCTGCGTAGAAGCCGACCCACGTCATAGGCCGCCCGCAACGCTCCTCGTGGGACTCGGCGAAGTGCGTCAACTCGGCCTGCGATGAGAGCGGCGATCGGCTCTGCCCGCAGACCGTGCACACCGGATAGCCGAGCTGCGGCTCGGCGCGCGCGATGACGCTGGACGCGCCGACGTTGACGAGCCGAAGGTGGTCGCCGCGCAGATGGTGGACCTCCTGCGGACCCCACAGATACGCGCGGCCCGCGTTGTGGCGCTCCCGTTCGACGCCGTACACCGCAACCCCGAGCTGGAAGCGGAGCACCTCGTCGTCGGCGATGTGCGACCAGTGCAGCAGGTCGACGTCGCAGACGGCGATCGCCTCGAGGAGCGCGGACCCCAGGGACGACCCGACTGCAGCGATGCTGGTCTCCTTGACGGCCTGGCGCTCGATGGACACCTCGAAGGCGGGTATGTCCGCGCGCTGTTCGTCGACATCCCGATGGAAACGACGCGCCACGAAGCGGTTGCCGTTGGCATAGATGAGGTTGCCGGGTACGTACTCGCGGAGCGCCACGCTCGGCGGTCGGGGCAGCACGAAGTCCATGGCGCCCATCTGCCAGAAGGGGATCTCGGCACGACCCAAGATGGAACCGACCTCGAGCCCGTACCCCGGCAGGAAGCCTTCGGCGGCGAGGACACCGAAGGTGTTGACGTCGTCGTAGCCCTCGGCCTCCTGGCGCCGGCGCCGGTCCACGCCCTTGAGGCGCTTGACGAGCCGATCGCAGCGCCGAAAGAGCATGTCGTCCTCGGTGTCGAGCGTCCCTTGCGCTTCGCGCAGGGCGTTGAGGCGTCTGATCTGTTCCATCGCCCAGCCCAGGCGACGACGCACGCGGACGATGACCGCTTCGAGACCATCGACCATGGCATCGACGTGGGCGCACAACGCCTCATCGGTCACGACCGAGGCGTCCCCCACCGGCCACCCCTGGTGGAAGACCTCCGCGACGTAGGCGACCAGGTCGTCACGGTGCTCGCCGACGAGGGTCCGCAGCGGCGAGAAGTCGAACGGCTCATCGCGGAGCCTGCCGGCCTCGAACAGGTAGTCCGACACACGGTTGGGCAGGCACTCGTCCAGCACGTTCGCGATGCGCTCGCGCTCCGCGCCGGCGCGGGCCCCGTCGCGCACGCACTGGTGCAGCCGCGTGATGACGGTGGCATGCACGTGCTTCGCCACCATGACCTCGTTGCTGAGGTTGAACGCCGGCGGGTCGACGGGGCCGGCGAGCAGCTTCTCCGGCTCGGCGAAGTAGGCCCGGTCGTGCGGCACCGGCCGGCAGTACGTGAGGTCGACGGCCATACGGTGCCGGCGGCCCGCGCGCCCGGCTCGCTGCCAGTAGTTGGCCGGCAGCGGGGGCACATTGCGCATGAGCACCGCGTCGAGGCGGCCGATGTCGACCCCGAGCTCCAGCGTCGGCGTGCAGACGAGCGCGTTCACCGCCTCCGAGTCACCCTTGAACAGGTTCTCGAGCCGTTCACGCTCGTCGACCGGGACCATGGCCGTGTGCTCCGCCGGGCGCAGCATCGAGTAGTTCTGGTCGAGGAGCTGGAGGTCGTAGTCGTCAGCATCCTCGGACGTCCACTCGAGGGCACCGTCGCAGCGCCACGACGTGCAACGGTCATGCGGGGGGCGCCGGGCGAAGCGGCGGCGGCAGCTGTTGCACACGTAGACGCCGTGACTGGGCTCGAGCCGCAGACGGTCGACGTCGACCTGGTACACCTCGGTCACGTTGCGCAGCGGCTGGCCCTTGGACCCCTTGAGCCTGACGGGCACCAGCAGCCGCCTCTCGACCAGCAGGTCAAAGAGTCCCTCGAGGAACTCCTCCATGGCGTCGCCGTCGACGCCCCACTTGCGCGCCATCTGCCGGACGGTCGTGTCGCCGCGCTCGCTGAGCCACTGCGTGACGACGCCGCCGCCCTCGGAAGGGGCGCGGCGGAGCTTGGTTCCGCACGGCGGTCCGAGCTTGACCAGGTAGCCCTGCTGGATCTCCTGGTCGCCGTCCTGCCAGTAGCGCGTGAAGATCTCGCGCTCGGGGTCGTGCAGCACGCGCTTGCGCCGCAGGTAGTCGAGCACCGCAGCTACACCGCTGCGGAGGTCGTCCTGCGCCAGGCCCAGACGCCGGGCGCTCTCGACGACCCACGGCAGTGAAGAGTCGAGCCCCTGGTAGTCGACCTTCATGCGGCCCCAGGGCTCGAGGCCGATGGGCTGACGGGCCGAGAGCGTGACCTCGCGAAGCACCTGGATGCGCAGAAACTTGCGGCGCTCCTGCTCGTGACGGCCGCCGCTCCCCTCCTTGCGCTGCACCTGCCACACCTCGGGGACGAGCGCACGGGAGAGCGGCTCATCGGCCTCGAGGATGGCATCGATGTACGCGGCGATATCGCCGACGGACCGCTGGCCATCGCCGAGCGCCTGGGCCATGAGGGCACGCAGGCGGAAGCGGCGGGCGTGGTCCTTCATCCAGCCCGCCTGGAAGGCGGCGTCCTGACGGTTGTCGCAGAAGACGAGGAGGCGCGGCCGCTGCGAGTGGTGGACCATGTCTTGCGCGAGCACGTGGACGTCGGCGACGTTGGTGGCCCGCACGGCGCGGGCGGGCTCGCGGTAGATCCCCCCGAGGCGCCGTCCGTTGGCGCCGCACGACACACACCTCGTCAGCTTGCCGGGATCCTTCGAGCTCTGGCGGACGGCGTAGAGCCGCATCGGTCGCGCTGCCGTGCCGCAGTGCAGGCAGCGACCCACCTCGTCCGGGTGCAGCGTGCCGCAGTGCCGGCAGAGAAAGACTGGGGCCAAGCGGTCGTGCCGGTCGAGGTCCTCGTCGTCGGCGCCGCCGACGATGTGGTCGACCAGCACGACCCCCACGCCGCCCTGCGCCTGCTCGAGCGGCTCCCAGCAACTGCCGCCCGCCGTCGCCTCTCCCCCTCCCGGCGCACGCGCGATGAAGTCGAAATCCTTGAGCGCCGTGGAGTAATAGTGCTGACCGCACGTCGTGCACGTCAGCACATTCAGGTGCGCGTAGTTGCCGGCGCCGGACTGTTCAATCTCGTCCTCGGCCGCGAGCCAGAGGCGTGCGGCACTGCCGCCATCCGCCGCCCCAGCCTGCACGACCCCCGACTCGGGAGCGTCATCCGGAAAAGTGACGACGGCGCCGCTGATGCCGCGCACGAAGGCGTGCACGACGGGCCGCAACAGCGGCCGGCCGTCGTGACGAGCGGCCGCGCCCAGCGTGAGCCACGTCAGGATCTCGGCCTCGCAGACATTCCGCCCGGCAGCGTCCCACAGCAGGACGGGCAGCTCGTCGAGCGGGCGTGGCTGCGCGAGGGCTTCGCTCAGCTGATAGGCGATCTCGCTCTGCGAGAGCTCGGCGCTCAGTGCCTCGCGCCAGTCGGCATCGGCCGCGACGCCGTCCGGGGCGCCGGCCCCAGTCTGGAGGGAGCGCCCGGTGAGCGCGCCGTACACGTCGCCGACGAGGCGTTCGGCCTCGCCCGCATCGGCCTCCACGGCGCGCACGCAACGCTCGAGCAGCTCAGCCCCGTCGACGGCCGGAGCGGCTGCGACGAAGCGCCGGTCGGCCCACACTTCGCGCTCGTAGGCCTCGCCGACGATGGCGACGTCATCTGCCGGGACCCCGAAGAAGCGCGCGGCGAAGCCGCGTGCCGCGTCGGGGTCGTCCTGGTCGACGATGGTCGCCGACGTGGCGACGCACACCGTGTCCTGCGCGCCGCGCCCGCAGAACGCCCGCAGGCGCCGGACCAGGCATGCCGCCTCCGCGCCTTGCGCCCCGGTGAAGGTGTGCGCCTCGTCGAAGACGAGGAAGTCGAGACGCGCGCCCGCGAACAGCTCGGCGTCGCGCTGGCGCGTGAGCAGCAGCTCCAGCTGCTTCACGTTCGTAAGCAGGATGCGCGGTTGCCCTCCGGGCGCGCGCATCGCCTCCCGCGAGCAGACCTCCTCGGCCGGCAGCACCGTCTCGGCCGAGCCGCGCGCCCGGACCTCGGCCAGCTTGGCCTCGTACTGCGCGCGCGACGACCCCTCCGGCAGGCGGATGGCCGCAACGTCGCTCTCGTGCTCGGGGGTCTTGCCGACGTACATGCCGAAAGTGATGCCGGTGCCCGCCAACAGACCGCGCAGGCGCATGAGCTGGTCCTCAGCGAGCGCGTTCATCGGGTACACGATGACGGCGCTGATCGCGCCCGGCGCACCCGCGTCGCGCAGCTCCAGGCTCCTGCTGATCACCGGGTAGAGGAAGCACTCCGTCTTGCCCGAGCCGGTGCCCGTCGACACGAGCGTCGTACGACCGCCGTGGATCGCGCGGATCGCCTCCTCCTGGTGTCCGTAGAGATGCGTGATCGCGACCGGGATGCGCTGCCGCATGTGCGGATGCAGCAGGCCTTCGGCGACGAGCGCGTCCACCGAAGCACCCTCCCGGAACGGCCGCGAGAGGCTCACGTACGGACCCTTGAGCAGCGGCGACCGCCGCGTCGCATCGAGCGACAGCAGCTCGCGCATCTGCCCTTTCAGCCCCTCGTCGGCGAACGCGTAGGCCGTGAGCTGATAGCGCAGGAAGCTGCGCAGCACGTTCTCGGTGAAGACGATCGGGTTGAGCGCCACGTCAGTCCCCCAGCTGCTGCGGTTCGCCGAGATCCTCGAGCTCGGCCGGTCGCGTCGTCCGCTCCGCGTTGAGCATCAGGCCACCTCCTCCCAGCGCCGTTCGAGGATGTCGTCGGGCACGATGAGGTTCCAGTCGCGCAGCATGCGGCCGCGTCGTCGCTCAGGGTCGAAGTACCGCGGCTGGCGCGGCCGCATGGCCCGAAGCGCGATCAGTCCTTGTTCGTCCACCATCAGCTCTTTCTGGTGCTGCTGGAGGAAAACGCCGACGCGCGCAGCAGTCACCGCGGAGCCGAGCCGGTGCGCGTACTCGACCACGCGGTCCACGTCGAAGAACTCGACCATCTCCAGCGACCGCCAGACCTCCTCCCAGCCCCCCGACCTCGACGGCGAGCCGAGGACGTCGACCAGCGTGCGCTCGAGGCTGGTCACCCGGACCATGGAGCCGGCATGCGGAACAGCCTCGACCTCCGGTTCGTGACCCGGATCCAAGCGCAAGGCCGCCGGCACAGCCACCGGGACGAACTCGCCGCCCGAGAAGGAGAGCGGACGACTGGGACGGCTGGTCACGTAGTGGAACCGCCGCCAGATGGAGTAGGCCTTACCACGGAACTGCAGCGCCGCGTGATAGGCCACGACTGCGTCGTCCGCCAGCCTGCTGGCCAGGAGGAACGGATCGACGGCGGCGCGCGCCGGTTCGACGCCCGGAGGCACGGTGGCATACAGGCCACGGCGGACGCGCACGATGCGGCCGGCGTCGACCTGCCGAGCGAGCAGGGTCTTGGCCGTGCTCACGGCGCGCGCTCCCGAGTCCCCGGCCTGTGCGAACTCGCCGAGCGTGAAGACCGGATGGGCTGCAAAGAAGAGGTCGGAGTCCATCCACTTGCTCCCTCATGCAGATAGCACTACAGAAAGTAGTTCTTTCTGCGGCCACGAGCAAGTCACAAGCTTGGTGCGGCGGCGACCATGACTCGGCAGCATTCAGCGCCCAAGAGACCTTCAAGCTGCTGCGATAGGTCGCCACGGACGAGCTCCCCGCAGACCGATATTGAGGCCGTCTGAAGGTCCGGCTACGCGAGCAAGCGCCTCACGTCACGGGCAGGCGGCCCTGCCCGCAGTGCATGCCGCCACGGACCCGCTCGAGCGCGGACACGACCATTCTGTCGTCGAACAGGTGCTGCTTACGCTGCCCCGCCGACTTGCCACCGGGCCAGGAGTCGAGCGCTTGTCGAACCGCAGCCAGCTCCGGCTCGCAGCCCTCATGCACAACAAGCCAGTCGACCGTGGCGAGAAGTTCCATGCCCAATGGCGACTCGAAACCCTCGATGTAGTCCGTCGTCGCATCAAGCGCGGGCGTGAACTCGCTGGCCTCGCCGTTCAGGTACTTCGCAACCTCTGCACGCCGCTCGTCCGCGAACCAGATGACCTCGGCGGGGCTTGCCTCACTCAGACGCCGCTCGCTGTGGAGATAGCTGCCATCCATCGCGTTCAGGAGATGCCGGAGTCGATCGGCGTAGGGGCCGTACTTGTTTGCGGCGAAGTCCAGCCCCAGAGGGTCTCGGGTCCCCACCACCTTGAACGCGCGCTGGAGGAACCAAGCCAGCTTCTGCACCTCGAGGTTGGTGCAACCCATGCCGAGCACCGAGTAGCGGCGGATCATCTCGGCGATGAGAGCGCGTGCCGGCGTGAGCTGCTCCACCCCGCGCTGCTTGGGCTTGGTCGTATACCGAGCTGAAGGCTTGAACGCGAGCACCTCGACCCCTTCGAGGTCGCCCAGCGACTCCTCGATCAATGGGCGCACGTCCGTCCAGTCAAGGTGACCATTGCCGCATCCCAATGGCGGCACGGCGATCGAGCTGATGCCGAGCTCGACTATGACTCGCCGGAGGTCGGCGAGCCCAGCGCTCACCCACTCCAACCTGGACGGATGGCGCCAGTGTCGCTTCGTCGGGAAGTGGATGATCCAGCGCGGGCCGGAGAGCGCATGGCTGGGCGTGGCCAGGACGCGCCCGACCTGCACCTCCCCGCGCTTGGCAGCGTCCATGTACGCGCGGGAGGCCTCGGGGAAGGCCTCATTGATCTGCAGGGCAATGCCCTTGCCCATCACCCCGAGCTCATTGACAGTGTTCACGAGCGCATCGACCCTGGCCTCGACCAAGTTCCCTGTCGTATACGTGATCACCCGAAGAACCAGCCTCTCCTGACAATGACCTGGAGATCGACCCCGGCAGCCCTGAGCATCGTGTCAACGCGAGCCTTGCTCACGTCAGAGTGACAGGCGACGCCAAGCAGAGCGCCCACAGGCACCGCCCCATGCGCGAGAGCCTCGGCCTGGTAACGCTCCACCTTGCCGAAGTCCGTGTCCGACCGCGAGATATCCCGCGCCTTGAGCAACTCCCAGTCAATGATACTGAGAGCCCGGACGTCAATGAGGAACTGGGCGTACTGGACCAAGGCGTGCCGGTCTGTGAAGACGAACCTCACGCCATTCGCCTGAAGCTTCTCGAGCGACGCGAACCCGGCCGCCTCTCGGACCGACCAGGAAGGTCAGCGGCTGCAGCGCGACATCGCACGCGGCGATGCTCTTGAAGTTCCTGAGTCTGACCCTCGTGATGAAGCAAGCTGGCATGGGTGTCACTCCCTGGGACCGACTCTCACTCCCTGCGGGTCAGTATCGCACTTGAGGCGCTCGTGGCGCAGGGCCGCGTTCCCTTGATGATCTCTTGCTTGTCGGTCTCCGAGGACGCCGTCAGAACAGCGCCTCCTGAGCTCCTCGCGCTTCGGTCGTCGGCTCAACGTGGGTGATGGTCGGGGATGGTCCGACAGACTCATCATGAACAACGAGCCCTGAGTACCCCTCACCGCCCAGCAGGTTCCGCGCGTGCAGGTGGCACTCGCGCCACGACTCCTCTGCGGACTGCGCGAGCTGCCAGTCGTAGAAGCGCGGCCCGAGCCGGCTCGCGACCGGCTGCGGCTGTTTCGCGCGCTCGTCGTGGCCGAGGCCGTAGTCGGTGAGGCGCAGCGTCTCCGGCAGCATCCAGCCCTCGCCGTCGTTCTGGGCGAGGAACGCCTCGATGCCGGCGTCGCGGTCACCGCCGCGGGCGCGGATCTTCTCCTCGAGGTCGCAGAAGGCGACGAGGGCGAGCACGGTGTGGCGCAGTTCGGGGTCCTTGTCCTTGTCGACGCGCCAGAAGCCCATCGGATCACGCGGGAACCCCTGGACGAGACTGTGGTCACACCCACGTAGCACGTGATGGAGGTCCTTCGAGCCCAGGCCGTAGCCGGCAGCGACTATCGCATCGATGGCCACGCGGAGCCGCAGCCGCTCGGCAGTGAGGAACGCCAGTCGATCGGGCTGGACCAGTGACTCGATGTTCGCGGCGACGACAGCTCCAGCGAACACGGGAGACAGCAGGTTCAGGCGCGCGGCAAGCGAAGCGAGACCTGATGAGACGCTGTCACGCGGCGGCAGGGGCGCCTGTTCAAGCACGTACCAGGCGAGCGCAGCCGACCCGAGCCTCTGCCGGACGACCCAGTCGAAGACGAAGCTGTCGAGCAGCGCGGTGGCGGCCAGCGTAAGACGGCCATCGAGACCCTCGACCGTGAGCACCGGAACCTTGTGACCGGCGGGGAACGGCGCGAGGACCGCGGCGATGACGGATCGCGTATCGGTGCTGCGGGCGACCTCGCGGTAGCCGATCTTGAGGGCAGCGGGCGACGGGATGCGCGTGACGGCGTCCTCGCTCGCCATCAGGTACTGCGGACTCCAGCGCAGGGGCTGGGACGCCCAGTGATCCCATTGCGCACCGAGCCCGGTCCCCGAGAGCCAACCACGAGCACTTGGCATGAAGGCCTGGACCATAGTGCCCTGGTACAGGGGAAGCGCCGTGCCGGTAATCTCGTCTTCGCGCAGCCACGCGTCGGCCTCCCGCGACAGCACGACGCCTTCAGGCAGGTCGGCACGCGGCACAGGCAAGCAGTCGTACGGCGCTGCCGCACAGCGGACGCGCCAGTTGCTCGCCACACCCCCTTCGGCAGCGGCTGTGGTGGGCGCGACCTCTGCGGGGTCGATGCCGAGGTCGGCCCACAGCTCCGCGAGCGGCCTCCAACGCCCGAGCACCCAGCGACTGTACTCGTCCGGGCGGTAGCCTTCGGACTCCCATCTCGGCCGCGGCGGGAAGAGCGATGAATCAGTGGTCATGTTGAAATCGCCCTGGGTGAAGCGCAAACCCCATGCCTCGCCGTCTGAGTCACTGACTAGGGTTGATGTCGAGTACACCCGATCAAGAATCTGCAGGTCTTGTGCAGACTGGATTTCAAGAAGGGCCAAGGAGGCGGGGCTGAGCCTAGCGACCTGCGGTCGCGGGTAGCGGATCGCGATGTCTTCCGCTCGCTCCCAGTCTTCCAGGGCGTGACGCATGAATGCCGCGGAGATAGCCTCGGTCGTTCCCCCTCTTGCGATGATGACAGGGTTGAACTTGAAGGACCTGTGGATGTCGAAGATGTGCTCCTTGTTCTCGAATCCGAAGACCCACTCCCAGCGAGAGCCGTCGAGGAACAACCTTCGCAGCCTGTCTGTGGCATGGTCCGAGTACAGGCCGGACGGAACTATCATGCCGAGCCTGCCGGTGTCGTTGAGGAGTCCATGAGCCTGCTCAAGGAAGAGCTTGTACGTATAGGCCTTGCCGCCACCTCCGAACCGGAAAGGGTGCTCCGCCGACGCAAAGCCGGAACTCGCCGCTCGCGCCGCATGCCATCTGTCATGGAGCGCCTTGTTATCAGGACCTCGCGTGATAGCGAATAGCCGGGTGCCCGCGGCAGCGCCGGAGACTCCGACGCCAAATGGACTCGCCGCGTTCTTCACCCAGTTCGAGTAGTCGACGAATCCCGCCAAGTACGCGAGCCAGTCCCGCTCGATCGACACGTCCTGGAAGTACACACTCTGGCGACCAAGCGCCTGCTGCTTCGCATAGCTACGGAACAGTGGGTCAACATTGCTGAAGTACTCCATCGAACTCGGCTGCAGCGTCTCCCACGGCGGATTGCCCAGCATCGCATCGAAGCCGGAGCCGGGGGCGCGGAACACGTCGGGGAACTCGAGCTCCCAGTGGAAGAAGCGCTTTCGGGCGGCGATGCGGGCGGCGAGTGCGGCGGTGGGCTCGGGGGGCGCCGCGAACGTAGTCGGCAACGGCGCTTCTGCCAGACGGTCGGCCGGCCAGAACCAGCAGGCGCACCACAGGTCCATGGCCGCCTTGAGCTGGCGGTAGGCGGCCGAGCCGAGCAGCTCGTCGCGGTACAGGCGCGCCCGCTCGGCCGCGTCGTGTACGGGCAGGTCGTGGAGGCGCGCGAGCGTCGCGAGCGCGCCGTCGTGCACCGCCGCGGCCTGTTCCAGCGGATCGGTCTGGTCGAAGAGCTGCCGTCCGCCAAGGTAGCGTCTCAGGTCGGGGGTGAGCACGTCCTTGACGAACGCCTTGAGCGCCTTGCCGCGCGCGTCCCTGGCGAAGTGCACGCCGTTGGCGTGTCCCTTGTCGCCGCCCTCGCGGTCCTTGAACGCCATCACCGGGTAGTGGCGGAAGGTGTCGAACCACGCCCCCACCAGCGCGTTGCCGCACTTGACCTTGTGGTCGAGGAAGCTGAAGGGCAGCTGGCGGTCCATGGTCTCGATCCAGAGGCTGAGGCGGCAGAGCTCCACGGCCAGCGGGTCGAGGTCGACGCCGTAGATGCAGCGCTCCACCACGTGGCGGCGCAGCAGCGCCTTGAGGCGCGGCTCGAAGGTGTCGTCGTCGGGGCGGCACGGGAGCAGCTCCTGGCCGAGGCGCTCTTCTGGCGCGGCGTCAGGGCCGGCCGGCGCAGCCTCGCCAGCCACCGGCTCGAACAGCCGCACCAGCGCGCGCTCGCCGTCCTCGCGGATGCGGTCGTGATAGTGCAGTGACTCGTACACCGCGTCGGTGAGGTAGCGCAGCGCCGCGACCGGGAAGGTGCCCGAGCCGCAGGCCGGGTCGCAGACCTTGAGCGCGAGGATCTCCTCCGGCGGCCGGGGCTTCCAGGCCGCCGGCGGCGCGTCGCTGTTGGGCGAGCCGTCGGCGTGCGTGGGCGGGTCGAAGGCGAGCGGACGCAGGGTGCGCTGCACCGTCGGCACGGCGAGCCCGGGGCGCGTGTAAAAGGTCCCCGAGCCCTTGCGCGTGCCGCCCCAGCGCACCACGTACCACTCGCCGGGCAGCACCACGCGCTGGACGAGCTGACGCGCCTTGCGCCCGACGGCCGCCTCGTGTGCGAGGCGCTTCTCGGGCGTCTGCGAGCCCTTCGGCGCGCGCACGAGCTTGCCCGCCAGCACGGCGCGCCGCGCCCACGTCTCGGCGCGCGTGCGCGTCGTGTGACGCTCGTCGGCGGCGCTCTCGTCGGCGCCGTCGTCCTCCTCCGCGCCCTCGGCCTCGTCGGCGTCGGCCTCCTCTCCGTCGCCGGTCTCCTTCCCGGCGGAACCCACCTCCCCGTCCAGCGTCGCCTGCGCTCCGGCCTCCGCTCCGCTCGTGTCCGCGTCGTCCCCGGCGGAGCCTTCGTCTCCCGCCTCCGCCCCGCCCCCCTCGTCCCCGCCGCTGGTGTCCTTCATCTTGTCGAGCAGGCCGGCGATGGCCCGGTCGTCCATGGCCTCCAGGCGCGAGAGCGGCAGCGCGGGCGTGTTGCCCACGGCGAGGAAGACGACAGGGTCGCCGGGCGGCGCCGTCTTGAGCTCGAAGTCGAGCAGACCCTCGTACAGGATCCCGATGTACTCACTGGAGAGGTCGGAGAAGTCGACTGGCATCGTCACCCACGTGCTGCCGCGGCCCTGACGTAGCCGGATCCGCGTGCGCGTGATGAGCTCCAGCATGCGGTGCACATCGCGGTCGCTGAGCAGCTCGCGCGCGAAGCAGGCGGCCTCGAAGAGGGCCAGGGCACGGGAGAGGCCGTCGGGCGAGCCGGCGTCGCCGGGCGCGAACAGCTCCCCGCCGTAGGCGGGCACCGGGAGCGCCGGATGCGCCGATCCCTGGCTGACGAGGCGGAACAGCGCCAGCACGCGCGGCCAGGCCGCGTAGCTGCGCGCCAGGCGGGAGCCGCCACGCGCGGCCGCCTTCTCCAGCTCGCCGATCAGGCCGGTGAGGCCGTAGCTGTCGTTGTAGAGCGCGTTGTCGCGCGGCAGCAGCTCGCGCGACTCCGCGAACAGCGCCACCACCATGCGCATCGCCATGCGCACGGCGGCGCGGTAGATGTCGGGCGGGTCGAGGGCGAGGTCGGGCGCGGCCACGCTCGCGGCCACGTGCGCGGGCCCGGGCGCGAGCGCGTCCCCGCCGCGCGCGGCCTCGTCGTGCTCGCGCAGCGCCTCCCCGTGCGCCTGCACGAGCAGCTCCACCGCCTCGCGCACGCGCTCGCCCAGCACCGCCGAGAGCTCGGCCTGGCCCTTGCGGCTGTCCAGGATCGCCTGCTCCAGCGGCGCCCGCTCGCCGTCGGCCGGCGGCGTCCACAGCTCCGGCTGCACGAGCGTGCGCAGCGCCTGCACCTGGGGCGCGAGCTCGCCCTCCTCGAACCAGAGGTCGGCGTCCCACTCGCACCAGGCGTCGATGTCGAGGCCGGCGAACACCAGGCGCCACTGGCGGCCGTTGGTGAGCAGCGCCAGCCGCCGGTCGGAGGCGCGCAGCCAGTGGACGACCTGACTCGCCGTCCGGCGGCCGCGCCCCACGCCGACGCGGCGCTCGTCGTCGACGAACAGCGGCAGCGCGGCGCCGCGCGGGCCGCGCCACAGCTGCCGCGGCCTGACCGTCTCGCCGGTGAGGGCCTGCCGGCCCCACTCGGCGGGGACGGCGGAGCCGCGCAGCCAGGCGCCGTCCGCGTCCGTCGCGCCCGGCGCGAAGCCGCACACGCTCTCGAGCACGAAGGCGACGAACTCGCCCACCTCGGCGCCGCCGTCAAGCAGCCGCGCGGCCCGCCGCCGCAGCTCGCCCTCGGCCCACGACGAGAGCGGCGCGGGCACGTGTGCCGCCACCGCGCCGAGCCGCTGCGGGTCGAGCAGCAGGCCGGCATGCCCCAGGTCGGCCCAGCCGGGCACCGTCGCCGGTGTCGCTGCGCGCTTCACCGGGTGCCGTCCACGCGCGTCACGGCCGGTCCTCCGGCAGCCTGACCTCTACGCACACGGGGAACACCTGCGCGGCCGCCGGCATCGCGTGACGCTTCGGCAGCAGGTAGCGGACGATGCGTTCGCGTTCGCGCTCGAGCTGTTCGCGCACCTCCTCGTAGTGGCGGGTGCGCCGCGCGATCTCCTCGCGCTTCTCGTCGATCGAACGGTCCAGCTCGTCGAGCCGCGAGCTCTCGTCGAACAGCGTCCCCTGCTGCCGCTCCGTCTTGAGCCGCTCGATCTCGCGCTCCAGCTTGGCCAGCGTGCTCTCCTGGATGAGCGCCGAGACCTCACCCTGCCGGCTGCGGTACCGCTCCTCCTCCTCGCTGCGGGCCTGCTCGCCGGCGCGGGTGAGCTCGTCGCGCAGCGCCGCCGTGAGGTCGCCGGCGTACCCGCCGACGAACTGCTTGAGGCCGGGCAGGGCGTCGTCGAAGAGGTCGGCGGCGTGCGTCTGCTGCCCCTGCCCCACCGCGCCGTCGTCGGTGCGCAGCCCGGCGGCGGGTACGTGCGGCCGCGGCTCGCCGAGCGCGCCGTCGCGCAGCGGGAAGGCGAAGGTGCGCACCCAGTGGTGGAACGTCTCGCGGAGCTCGTTCACCGCGAGCTCCTCCAAAGAGAGCAGGATGACGGCGTCGAGGTCACCGGGCACGCCGTTGTGCCGCACCGTCCAGCGCGAGACCTCCTCGCCGGTACCGGGGAAGCGCCGGCGCGTGAGCGTCGAGAACGACCGCTCCAGCATCGGATGCGAGAGGTGCAGCAGCGCCACGTCGCGCCGCGGCGCGAAGACGAGGCGCTCGCCGACGCGGTCCATGAACGGCTCGGGGCTGAAGGCCAGGCGCGCGACGGCGCCACGCCCCTGGCCGCGGGCGTCGAGCCGCAGCGACTCGTCCACGACCTCGGCCCAGCCGGGCAGGTCGGGCCGCAGCAGACGAAAGGTGCCGGCCTCCGGCGCCGCCTCGATCTGCGGCCGGCCGGCGTGCACGGCCAGGCCGGCCTCGAGCGTGTCGCGCACGGCGCCGCCGTCCAGGTCGAGCTCCGCCGCCAGGGCGGCGACCTGCACGGCCGCGGCGGCGCCGTGGTCCGCGGTCGCCACGGTGGCGTCGGCGTCGACGCGGGCGCGCCCGCGGACGCGCGCCACCCGCGCGTCCAGGTCGCCCTGCACGGTCGCGGCGTCATCGCCCTCCACGAGGCGCCGGTGCGCCGCCTCGTCGAACAGCTCGTTGGCCGACCCCAAGTCCTCACGGATGTCGTTGGCCTTGCGCAGCACGTGCGCCAGGAAGCGCAGGTCGTCGTCCTCCTCGCTCATGAAGTGGAACACCTGCACGTCGCGACCCTGCCCGTGGCGGTCCAGGCGGCCGTTGCGCTGCTCGAGCCGCGACGGGTTCCACGGGCAGTCCCAGTGCAGCAGGAAGCGCGCCGTGCGCTGCAGGTTGAGCCCCTCGGCGGCGGCGTCGGTGCCGACCAGCACGCGCACCGGCTCGGCCGGGTCGTTGAACGCCTGCTTGACCAGATCGCGCTCGGTCTCGTCCATGCCGCCGAACAGCGTGAGGAAGCGCTCGGGCTCGTAGCGCTCGCGCAGGCGCCGGGCGAGGTAGTCGAGCGTGGTCTTGTACTCGGTGAAGACGACGAGACGCTCGTCGTCGCGCCAGGCGCCGCCGTCGCGCAACAGTGTCTCGATGACGGCGACGAGGGCGTCGAAGCGGGCGTCGGCGACGGGGTCGCGGGCGGGCGCGCCGCCTGTCAGCCCCAGCCGCCCGAGCGCGTCATCGATGGCCGCAGTCTGCTCCCGCACATGCGGCCCGGCCTGCTTGAGCCACGCGCCGACGACGCCGGCGGCGACCGCCTCCCGCGACTGCGTCTCGCGGTCGTCGCCGGTCTCGCGCTCCACGGCGCGCCGCGCCGAGTCCACGTCGCTCTCGCTGGCGGCCGCGGCCTCCCGCATCCCCTCGCTGCAGCGGCTCCACGACTCCGCAAAGGCCACCGGACAGCTCAGCAGCCGCTTGCCGAGGATCTCGACGGCGAAGCTGCCGGCCCGCCGCCGCTTGCGGTCGCCGGTGGCGATGTAGGAGCGCATCGCGATGCGGAACTCGTCGAACGCGCGGGTCAGCGCCAGTTCCTCCGCCGAGAGGTCCAGGTTGAGCCCGATCGGCTCGAGCCGCGAGCAGAACCGCGGCGGGTCGCTGCGCGCGTTGATCTCGCGCTTGAGGCGCCGCACCACGACCTGCTGCACGCGCGCCCGTTCCGCCGGCTTGAGCTCGTCGGTCTGGCTGAAGCGCACCGGGTCGAGGATCTCGAGCAGCCCGGTGAAGCTGCGCGTGTGGCCGTTGTGCGGCGTCGCACTGAGAAAGAGGCGGTGCTCGAAGCGCGGCGCCAGCAGGCGCACCATGCGGCAGAGGTCGCTGTCCTCGCCGAACGGCGACGGCATGAGGTTGTGGCACTCGTCCACGATGAGGAGGTCCCACGGCAAGTGCGGCGAGCCCTCCCGTGGCCGCGACGCGGCCAGGAACTGCTCCAGCACGTCCTCCTGGCGCAGGTAGTGGTACGAGGCGATGATGCGCCCGAACGCGCGCCACGGGCTCGCGTCCATGCCCAGGCGCCGGCGCAAGGCCTCGGTGCGGTCGCGATCGATGAGGTCGAAGGGCAAGGAGAACTTGTCCCACATCTCGTCGCGCCACTGCAGGCGCAGCGAGGCCGGCGTGAGGATGAGCACGCGCTGGATGCGCCGGCGGATGAGCAGCTCACTGAGGATGAGCCCGGCTTCGACGGTCTTGCCAAGGCCCACGTCATCCGCCAAGAGGAGGTTGACGCGCGGCATGCGCAGCGCCTTGAGCAGCGGCACGAGCTGGTAGTCCTCCACCTGCACCGCGCCGTGGAACGGGCTGCGGATGGGCAGGCGCTCGAGCGGCCCGGAGCCGTCGGGGTCGAGGAACGGCGTGGCCGCGGTCCAGCGCGCCGCGCGCAGGAGCGCGTCGAAGTCGTCGGCGGGCATGGGCCCGGAACGTGACGGGTCGGGCAGCGCGGTCGGCGGCAGCACGCGCGCGCTCGGACCCTCGATCTCCCAGATGAGCTGTTCCTCGACGGGGAGCTGGTCGTCCTTGTACTCGACCTGGACGAGGTGGAGCCGCCCGGCATGGCCGTCGAACGGCTCGACGCCCGCGATCACCCCGCGCCGGTTGCGGACGTAGCAGAAGAGGCCGGGACGCGGGAGGTCGGCGGTGTCCGGAGGGTGCCCCACAGCCGGTCAACCCTATCACCGGGGGCGGACGGAGCGAGGGCGCGGACACAGCGCGACACCGGCCCAGCTGAGAAGGCCGTGCCGCCGGATCAGCCGTCGCCGAACAGCAGCTCGTGGGCGTCGGCGATGGCACGGACGCGGCGGCGCTCGGTCTCGTCAGGACGCCACAGCCGCCGCGGCCGGTCGAGGAAGTGCTCGTGCACCCAGATCGCGCACACCGCGACGCGCAGCGGCTGGCCGTGCGCCGCTTCGCTCGGGAACGCCTCAGAGTGGGCGAGGACGAAGGCGACGGCCGCGCGGACTGCGTCGTGCTCCTCCACGTCGCGCGGCGCAGGGTAGGTGAACCGCCAGCGCCGTGCCTGAACATCGACGTCCGGCCGGTCGGCCTCGATGCCGGCGGCCGCGTAGATCCGGCAGTCGTAGGTGCGGCAGGCGCGCGGCCGGTCGGCGTAGATGGTGCAGCGGTCGTCGACGAGCATCGGGCAGCGGCCGGCGGCGTCGAAGCCGAGGTACAGGTTGCCCGGCGGCAGGTCCGGGGCCGGGCGCAGATAGGCGGGCGGCAGGTGCCGCAGCGCCCGCCTGTCCTCCGGCCGGATGTTGATGTGGTGGGACGTCCGGCAGCAGGCATTGCACGGACCGCAGGGCGGGTCCGCCTCGCGCTTCTCGGCCAGCGCCGCGTGCGTGTCGCGGAGCCACGCGGAGAACGCGCCGGCGGGAATCGCCGCCACCACGTCGTCCGACCCGCTGGAGCCGCTCGCGTCCACAGGGGCAGCATACCGCCGGGCGCCGACCGGCGGCCTCGGCGCCAGGTCGCCGCCTTCAGCCCACGAGGCGGCGGTGCACCTGCCCGATGGCCTCGATCAGTTCAGCGTCCGGCGGCTGGGCCTCACCGCGGTCCAGCCGCTCGCGGCCCAGGAACAGGTGACTCACCTCGACGGCGAGCACGGCCAAGCGCGGCGCGTCGGGCGCCAGGTCGGCCGGCAGGGCGGCGGCGTGGCGGCGCAGAAAGCGCGCCGCCGCTCGCACGGCCTCGTGCTCCTCGCGGTCCTGCGAAGCCGGATACGCGAACCGCCAGCGGCGGCTCTGCGCCGTGATCTCGTCGCGGTCCGCGTCCATACCCGCCGCGGCGAACACGCGGCAGTCGTAGACGCGGCAGGTGCGCGGGCGGTGCTCGTAGACCGTGCATCTGCCGTCCTCGGCAAGCTGCGGGCACCGCCCGCGCTCGTCGAACGGCAGCACGACGTGTCCGGCGGGCAGACCCGGCGCCGGGAACTGCAGCTCGCGCGGCACGAGCCCCAGCACGTCGCGCTCGTCGGGCGCGACGTGCACGAAGTGCGCCGTCGTGCAGCAGGCGCAGCAGTCGCCGCAGGGCACGTCGGTGCCGGCGCCGCTCCGCACGGCCTCGCGCAGGCGCGCGAGCCAGGCGGAGAAGTCGCCGGCCGGCAGATCGCAGCCGGCGGACTCAGGCGCGCCCGCCTGGCGGCCGCCCGTCGCCGTCAGCCCTCCTCCCCGTCGTGCGCGCGCCGAAGCGCCTCGATGTCCAGCTTCTTCATGGGCATCATCGCCGCGAAGGTGCGGCCGGACTTCTCGGGGTCGGGGTCCATGAGGAACCTCGGCAGAGCCTCGGGCACGATCTGCCACGACACGCCGAACCTGTCGGCCAGCCAGCCGCACTGCTGGGCCTCCGGGGCTCCGCCCACTGTGAGCGCGTCCCAGTAGTGGTCGACCTCGTCCTGCGTGTCGCAATTGACGACGAACGAGATCGCGGGGGTGAACGTGAACTGGGGGCCGCCGTTGAGCGCCGTGAACTTCTGGCCTTCGAGCGTGAACTCGACGGTGAGCACGGTGCCCTCGGGCAGCGGCGCGCCGGGTCCGTACCGGCTGATGTGATCGATGGACGCGTCGCGGAAGATGCCGGCGTAGAACCGGGCCGCCTCTTCGGCCTGCCCGTCGAACCAGAGCATGGGGGTGATCTTCTGGATGGTCGCCATGATG
>Ga0172371_10005490_pt1 | contig 18757 bp, 19 predicted proteins | sample Lak12m_FD_114543 | JGI IMG/M metagenome (GOLD analysis project Ga0172371, IMG submission 114543) | Freshwater microbial communities from Kabuno Bay, South-Kivu, Congo - kab_022012_12m | ecosystem: Environmental > Aquatic > Freshwater > Lake | place: Democratic Republic of the Congo: South-Kivu...
TAATAATAGGTATATGAACTTCTGTCCCAATATGCATAACAACTTGAGTTGTAGTAATAGTCGTAAACATAATCTCCATAGCTGTAATCATCGTAATAGCAATCTGACGATCCGTCTGAATAGTAGTAGCAATAATCGTCATAACAGTAGATATAATCTCCATAATCATAGTAGTACGAGCAGTAATCGTACCAATCTATGTACGTATCATAATAATGGAAAGTCCCGCTACTATAACAATAATAGTAGTAGTCATAATATTCACAGTCATCCGGGCAATAATAAGAATAGCCTGTCGAATAGCTGTAATATTCAACACAAGATGAGCTATACCAATAGTTATCTATATAGTCCCCTTCGTCATAGCTGTATGAAGAGCATGATGAAGAACCATCACTGTAGTAATAACATCCGTCATCGTAACAGTAGATGTAATCTCCGTAATCATAATAGTAATAGCAGTAATAATCCCATGAATAATCGTAGTAGTAATAAGTCGTACCCGAATACGTACAATAATAGCTGTCATCGTAATACCAGCAACCATCCGGACAATAATAGGAATAATAGCCGTAATAGTCGACATACGATGTACAACTTGTGTTGTACCAATAATCATATTCGAAATATCCTTCCGAATACGTATACGCGACAGGTGACGCATTGGCGATTTGCGACCCTATAAGCGCAATCGTCAAAGCCAGTCCGCATACAAAAAAACAGACCAGCCTTCTAGTCATTTTGTTGACCATGTTTTTTGTGTTACGTGTTTTAATTTTTATTTTAAAGTAGAAACTACTATCTATTACTACTTTTAAAAACAATCGCCTATCGGATTGTATTCCTACCCTGAAACGAGTCAAGTTCGTGACCGAGTTTCATTGTGCAATCTTGTTTTTAGGGTTGCTTTCTTTGTGTATTTGTTTTATAATTTAATAATAACAAAAATTAAAAACAAATCATGCATAGAAAAAAATTCATCACTTCGTTTCTCCTTGCACTCCTAGTTTTCGCCGGATCGATGGCTTTGAATCAATCATCGACACATGTACTGAGAGTTCGTAACGATAATCTCTACACCAGCTTATTTAACGATGAAGACGAGATGGCTAAGAACATCAGAAGGTATTTCATCGTAAGAGCCGACAGCGATCCGTCTTACGACTTGGTAATCGGCGAATATGAAGATGTTATTTATTTGCCTGAAAAAGAAGGGATGAAGTCGATTTGCTTATATGAACAACCTAGCGATCCGACGTATTTGGCGGAAGTGATATCTGTCGATAAAACGGAATCCATAGGCCCATCTGAAGAGTTTACGGTGACTGTAACTGTAAAAAACGCGGGAACCGCCGCTTGGTTTTCCAGGGATTCCGGCTGTAAAAATCATCCCGAAATCGCTCTTGCGACTGCGCAGGATTACGGAAGAACAAGTATTTTTGGTACAGACGAATACGCTGTCTCCGGATGGCTTCACGAAAGTAGAATCGAGATGGTGGAGTCTATTGTGTATGCCGGAGAAAATGCCACCTTCACTTTTACCAGTATGACTCCATGGGGAGATGTTTGGTATAAGGAGTTTTTTGTCCCGGTGGCCGAAGGTGTCAGATATATGGATGAAGCAATATTTGGTGTCGATATTTTGGTTGGCGATCAATCAAAGTTCGATTCCGGAGTAATGGACCTTATTGATTACAGCACCGACAGCTTGCAATTAACCGGTGAGAAGTCGATATTTGTCGATCTGTCAGATCAAATGATGTACCTTTACGTAGGAGATGCTCAAATTGCAGATTTCCAAATCAGTTCCGGGAAAGCTTCGACTCCGACCCCTACAGGAACTTATTATATATTGAATAAGCAAGAACTCCGTACGGGTGGCGAGTGGCCTTATTATCGAATGCCCAACTGGATGGGATTTACATCGGTCGGACATGGCTTGCATGCTTTGCCTTATTTGGCAAATGACGGCGGTGCGTTTTGGTATGAAGCTCTTGAGCATATCGGGACCCCTGTCAGTCATGGCTGTATAAGACTCTTACCGGAGGACGCGGTAACCGTTTATGAATTCGGCGAGGTTGGGATGAAGCTGACGATACAAAAATAACTTCTTTAAAAAATATATTGTTTGAAATTTAACAAAAAAATAAAATGATGGATTCGAAAAAAAGAAAGGAATGGATCAAGCTTCTCGGAGCTTTCACCCTCGGTGCGGCACTTATAGTCGCAATAACTGGAGCAAACGGCACATTGTGGCAAGGCAAGGTTATGAAAGGTTCGTCATCAGACATCCCTGTAATGGAATTCACGCTCGATGAAGAAATTATCGATACAGATTGCGATGCAACACATTGCGATATCGAGAATGAAATTATCGATCTCCATGACCAATTAGGGTATTCGACCTGGACCACCGAAGCATTGGCGCGACAAGTTGATTTTTACGCGCAATGGATAATCCCATCGATTGTCGGCAGAACTTCTTCCGGCGGATGGTCAAGCTGGACATTGGAAGCCTTGGCAGAATACGAGGTTATCATAACTTCATATAATCGCGATTATGCTCTTGAACAAATAAAAGGCACCACTTCTTCGGGCGGCACTTCTTCTTGGACATTGCAAGCTTTGGCTGGACAAATCGAAGACATTTGCAGATAAAACATTTTCTCGTCTTACAAAATAGGCCCCGATAAAAAGGGGTCTATTTTATTTGCTCCATGATTGTATCCGCTTTATCATTTTGCCCGGTTGCGTAGTAAGTAACTACGATATTGTTTAGCGTATCGAGAAACCCTGGATGAGTTTTCCAAAATATATGTTCTTCTTGGGTAAATTCGCTCTCTTCGGCGGACAAGACCGGGGCGGCCCAATCTTCGGGCAAAACGGAAAGCAATTTGTCGTACATTATCGATGCTTTTGCGTAATCTTCCGCTTCGTAATACATGTTCCCCATATCTTCATATAAAATCGGATTTGCGCTGATCCTTTGCAGGGCTGTGATGTAAACATTTTCGGCGCTCAAATAGTCGCTTTGCAAAATATATAATTTAGCCGAATGCAAATAATACTTGGTTGAGCTGTGAGCAATCGCCCCCGCTTGTTCGTTCAAATAATAAGCTTGATCAATCAATGTTTGATCGAGCGTATATTCGGCAAAACCGTAATAAAAATAGTACGCTTCGAAATATGTTTCCGCGTAAAACGGTAACAAATTAACTCCCGTTTCGAGATCCGTCATGACCTCGTATGTATCGACTGCATACAAATCGTTATAAGCTTCTTTGAAAGCCCGATCGCCGATAAAAAGCCTGATATGGAATCCTATGCTTACAACCAATAAAAGCGCCAATATGGCAGATGCGGGTCTTATGATTTTTATTTGCTTAGCCCCTTTGAAAATCAAGCCCAAGAATACCGCCAAGTAAGCATATTGAGTTACAAGCGAAAACCCGAAGAAATTTGTCATGAAAAGCGAAATCACCGCGAGCGATCCGAAATATTCGATTTTGTCTTTTGTCGTAAAGGTCTTCTTTAAAACCGCGTACAAAACAATCAGATAAAAAATCAATCCGGCCAATCCCAAATGTATCCACATTTCCAAAAATTCGTTATGCGGCCTATCCACCAAATTGTAATAATCTTCATATTCAAAAAATTCCGGCTGAACATAACTTTCAAACAAATATGCGAAAGATTCCAACCCGTATCCCAATACCGGGCTTTCTTTTATTATTTCAAAACTGCTGTCCCATATTGTAAGTCTCGAACCCAATGATCTCGTATCGCCGCCATATGTATAGATGAACACCGAAAATATCGCCGCCAATGATATCAATAATCCGGCGAGCAGTTTCTTTTTGTGTTTGAATTTATTCAATACATGTAAAAATCCCGCACCCATAAGGGCCAGCATGCTTCCCCTATTTCTCGTAAAAATTAATGCGAGCAACATTATCGCAAGAGCTAATATGTTTTTTATTTTGTTTTTCTTTTTTTTCTCAAGTGAAAAAAGTGTTATTTCTCCCCATATCGGAAATAGCAAGAACGCTCCGAGCGAAGTCGGATTACCCATTGTTGAAAAACTTCTTCCTTCAAATATAGCGGTTGTTTCAGTTGAAAAAATGTCCAGTCCGAGTTTTTGAATTATCGCGTAAACGCTCATTATCGAGCCGACCACGGAGAGCCCGCGGAGAAAAAGAATCTTGTCTTTTTTCTCATGCAAAATTTGTAACGTCAGGACAAAGGCAACTATGTAAAACAACATGTTGATTGTTCCGCCTTGTCGATAATAACTCCCAAAAAAACTTATTTGCGGTCTTATCCCTGTCACAAGAGACAAGCCGAGTATCGCGACTAGCCCTGCGGTAAGCCATATTTGCCTTTTGCTTATATGGAGTTTCTTTTCTTTTGACCAAAAATCTTTTAATAAAAAAATCAGCAGCGCCGTCGCCATGCCGATTTTGAATAAAATATTTTTCGGTATTTCGTATATGTCGAAACCCCAAACATTAAATATCAATGGTACGAGAAGGATTGTCGCTAAAAATGTGTATTTCTGTATTTTCTCCGTCATGATTGAAGCGTAATACAAAATTCCGGATTAGCCAATAATTTCTCCGTGGATTTTTTTGCACTGTATGTCGTCCGCCATTATAATTCCGACCCCATGGAAGATATTTTATCAAAACTCAACGATAGACAAAGGGAAGCGGTCACTTTGACCGAAGGACCACTGCTCGTCGTTGCCGGGGCAGGTTCCGGCAAAACTCGCGCACTCACGCATCGAATCGCGCATTTAATCAGAAATAACGGGGTTAAGCCTTGGAATATTTTGGCTGTAACTTTTACCAATAAAGCGGCCGGCGAAATGCTGAAAAGAGTTTTCAAACTGCTACATCCTGAAGATGCTTATTTGGCCGATTCGAAAGATTTCAACCAAGCGAATTTGCGAAATTACGATCTACCGTCGATAGGCACATTCCATTCGATATGTGTAAAAATTCTCAGAAAAGAAGTTCATCTTTTGGGTTACGAAACGGGCTTCACGATATACGACGATACCGATAGCGAAATTCTCGCGAAACAGGTTATGAGGGATCTCGGAATGGACACAACTAAGACAAATCCTCGCGCAGTTTTGTCTCATATCTCGGGCGCGAAAAATCAACTTATAGACCCCGAGGAATATGGCAACAAGTATGCTAACAATTATTTTTCCGAGAAGGTCGCGCAGGTTTACAAACTTTATCAAAAGAGGCTGAAGCAAAACCAAGCGATGGATTTTGACGACTTGATCATGCAAACCGTCGTGCTGCTTAAGCAATTCCCGGAAACGCTTGAAAAATATTGGGAAAAATTCAGGTATATTTTGGTGGACGAGTATCAAGATACGAACCACGCTCAATATACATTGGTGAAAATGTTGGCCGATCGATACAGAAATATATGCGTTGTCGGCGACAGCGATCAGTCGATCTATTCTTGGCGTGGCGCGAATATGCAAAATATTTTGGATTTTGAAAAAGATTATCCCGACGCCAAAGTTGTACTGCTTGAACAAAATTACAGATCTACTCCCGTCATCCTTGATGCCGCACACAACGTTATTGTCAAAAATAAAACCCGAAAAGAGAAAAAAATGTGGACCGACAAGCAAGGTGGCGAAAGGATAAAAATTTGGACCGCAAGAGACGAACGCGATGAGGCCGAAATGATAGCTCGGGAAATCGAGAACAGAATACGAGGACACGAATCCCCCGATTTCAGAGATTTCACGGTTCTTTACAGAACAAACGCTCAGTCCCGCGTCATCGAAGAAGTTTTTATGCGATACGGCATCCCTTATAGGATTATCGGTGGCATAAAATTTTATCAAAGAAAGGAAATTAAAGATCTTGTCGCTTATTTACGCGTGGTCCACAACCCTCAAGATACCGTCAGCATGCTTAGAATAATCAATGTGCCAGCCAGAAATATCGGCGCAAAAACAATTGAAACAATACAAGATTACAGCGCCAGACATCAGATGGGTTTTTGGGATGTTCTTCAAAATATAGACGAGCTCGCCGACGAAATAGGCGAAACCAAAATCACGGTCTTGAAGAAATTCAAAAAATTGATATCGGATGCAAAAACTTCCGCTCCGACCATGACTGCAAGCGGCGTCATTAAGGATTTGATAGTTACGAGCGGATATAAGGATTTTCTTCTCGACGGTTCGGAAGAAGGACAAATAAGATATGAAAATGTACTTGAGTTGATATCTGTCGCAAGCAAATATGATGCGCTTGAACCCGGATTGAGTTTGGCAACTTTTCTCGAAGAGGTCGCGCTTATATCGGATTTGGATACTCTCGATGAAAGGAACAATGCGGTCACAATGATGACTTTGCACGGCGCAAAAGGGCTGGAGTTCCCATGCGTGTTTATTTGCGGACTTGAAGAAGGAATCTTCCCGCATTCGAGGAGTTTGTTCGATCCGCAAGAAATGGAGGAGGAGCGCAGGCTTATGTATGTCGGTATGACACGAGCAATAGATGATCTCTTTTTATTAAATTCCGAACATAGGCTTCTTTATGGCGACGTCAAAGCAAATTCTCCGTCCAGATTTCTATTGGATCTACCCGAGAATCTGATTGAAAGACAAGGCGTTGGCGGGCGAAAACATTCGACTGCCGGCATGTTCGATCCGATCGGCGAGAAGCCGATACCGACCGAAGTTGAGGACGGAGTTGCGATAGACCTCGGTGTCGGAGACCGCGTTATGCATAAATTTTTCGGCGAAGGAATCGTTGTCGAATTGGTCGGCGGCGTTGTAACGGTCGCTTTTAGCGACCCGAAATACGGGGTCAAGAAATTGGCTGTGCACGTTGCACCGATGGATAGGATTTGATTTTTCTCTTCTGTAATTCTTCTTTCTGTTGTACACTTGGCCTATGAAAATCATCTTCATAGGCGATATTGTTGGCAGGCCGGGGCGTGAAGCTGTAAAAAAACTTTTGCCCAAACTTAACAAAGAGTACAAGCCGGATTTCGTGATCGCAAATGGCGAAAATGTATCGGGAGGCAAGGGCATTTCGTCGGATCATTTGGATGAAATGCATGATGTCGGGATAGATTTTTTCACCTCGGGCAATCATATATGGCAACAGAAGGATATTGCCCCGAGACTTGATGAAAAAAATCCTCTGATTATAAGGCCGGCTAATTTCCCACCAATAAATCCGGGCAAAGGTTTTACGATTTTGCAGACCGCGCTTTTGAAAAGGCTGCTAGTAATCAATTTGCAGGGACGAGTTTTTATGCATAAAGATTACGACTGCCCGTTTCGCGTGATCGATAAAGTGTTGATGGAAACAGCTCATGAGCATATAGATGGAATTTTTGTCGATTTCCATGCCGAAGCAACGAGCGAAAAGGTTTGCATGGGGCATTATTTGGATGGACGCGTAAGCATGGTTGTCGGTACACATACGCATATACCGACTTCGGACGCCAGAATAATGCCGAAGGGTACCGGGTATATTACCGATGTCGGGATGGTTGGGCTTAAGGAGTCGGCGATCGGCATCGACAAGGACCCTATAATAAGAAGTTTTATATCGCAGATGCCCGTAAAGCATGAGATCACGAATGGCGGAACAGTTTCTTTTAGCGCCGTTTATTTCGAAACAGGCGGCAAAGAGGGCAAGACGAAAAAGGTTGAGCAAATTTTATTGGAAGTTGATTTGTAGTATATTTCGGCGGCAAATGATATATAAAAGAATCAGTTTGGTTAAGATTTCCGCGTGGATCGCCGTGTTTTTTATGACCGGCTGGGTTTCTTCGTATTTTTATTACAATCCCGCCGTATCGTATGAAGAGGAAAGCAAGCAAGTCGATGAAACAACTCCTGTCGATATGGGACTTTTTTGGGATGTTTGGGATTATCTTGATGACAATTTCATAGATATTAACATGTTGAATGATCAAGAGATGCTTTATGGCGCGATTGAAGGAATGGTCACCGCGCTTGACGATCCTTATACGGAATTCATGGACCCTGATGAGACAAAAGATTTTCAAGAAAATATGGAAGGCGAACTTGAAGGCATCGGCGCAGAGCTTACAGTCGAAGATGGAGAACTTGTCGTCGTCACCCCTTTCAAAGGATCACCGGCCGAAGAGAAAGGGATTTTGCCCGGAGATGTAATTTATTTGATAGACGGAGAGGTCGCGAGCGAAATGACCGTCAATGATGCGATTATGGCCATAAGGGGGGCAAAAGGCACCGTTGTAGTTTTGACTATTTTGAGGGAAGGGATGACTGAGCCTCTTGTTATTGAAATCGAAAGAGATACCGTAAAAGTCGATAGCGTCGAATGGGAACTTGTCGGCGAAAACAGCGATATCGCTTATATAAGCCTTTCTCAATTCGTCGACGATACGACGGACGATTTTATTGAGGCTGTGAATGAAATTTTATTGAGCGATGTGAACGGGATCATCTTGGATGTCAGGAACAATGGAGGAGGATATTTAAACACCTCCGTAGACGTATTGTCTGAATTTATAGATGGCGGCAAAAAAGCTGTAACCGTGAAGATGAGGGATGACGCAAATAATGAAATTCGTTACACCTCCGGCGATTCCAAACTGAGCGGAATCCCATTGGTCGTACTTGTAAATAACGGTTCCGCTTCCGCCTCTGAAATAGTTGCCGGCGCCATTCAGGATTATCAGGTCGGTATAATTATGGGCGAACAAACTTACGGCAAAGGCAGCGTCCAAACCGTCGAGGCTTTGCCGGACGGTTCAAGTTTGAGGGTTACCGTTGCGAAATGGTATACGCCAAATGATCGAAGCATAGACGACACCGGCATCACTCCTGATATAGAAGCTATCGATGATTATGAAACCGAAGAAGACGAAGCTCTTTTGGAAGCTATAGATTACCTTCAATAGAGCAATTATATTGCTTTTCGCCGGGTTATACCTATAATCTTTTTGCGTTTAATGTGGAGAGGTGGCAGAGCGGTTGAACGCGGCGGTCTTGAAAACCGTTAGACCCCTCGCGGGTCTCGTGAGTTCGAATCTCACCCTCTCCGCCAGAAATATGGTCCATGCGATACGCATGGAGCGGTAGATTCTTTGGGTTATTATACCGTTCGCAAAATAATAAGGTATGAACGAAACACGACAAATCGATGAACTGGAATCCGCTAAGTTAAACGAACTCAATCCGGTAGATTTAATACCACCCGAATTCGCAAACATTCCAACAGTTGCCGGTCAAATCAGTATAGTAACACGTCAATTAGCCGGACATATTGATTACATAGTCGTCGACGAGGCAACAATGAGCTTAAATGAAATAGAAGACCGCTTCACATATCTCGATGATGGCAAACTAGGAGAGTATCCGGAACTAGAACGTGGGAATAATCGATATGCCCGTCCTTTGGTACACGGGAGCATGACTGAAATTTCTACAGACATACTCTTCAACGACATGCTTGAAACAAACCCAGCATTGCGTGGCAAAGGAGCAGGCGTAGCTTTTCTAAAACACCTCGAGGATTTAGCAAGAAATTTGGGGTACAAATTCTTGGCAGGTTATCAGAACGATGCGAAAACCGCTCGTTTCTTTTTAAAACGTGGTCGCTACCTCCTTGAAGAAATCAAAGATGAACTACAGGCGGAATTTCAAGCTTTACGGGAACAAGAAGACGACGGAAGTGTATTTCACACAATTAGCTTTTTAAATCCCGAAGATGTCGCCAAATATATTAAGCCTGAAAGAATTGATACCGATGTTGAGGATAAAATTGAATTTAAAGAAAAAATATTAACCCTTAGCAACATCTTTTACCAACTCTCCGCAATACTGAAAAGGGTGGAAGAAAACGAAGATGGACTTGGCGACCGCGCCACGCTCATCGAAATTATGGAGGACTTAAATCTGATGCTCCCCGAAGAGGATCAATATGATTTGCCGGAATTATCTGAAGATGATGACAATCTTATTTTTAGTTTAAAAATTCTGCTGGCACATTTGAAAAATAAATTCAGCACTCTTATTCGAGTGACAACATTAAATAAGCTCAGAGAAAATATTGTTTGAATACGAGCTACCTTGCCAAGGTTTCTATCCTCACCTTGTCGCCGTATTTTGCGGATACCGCTTTGGCTTCTTCGACCATGTCGGCGGAACCTCCGACTACTACAACCAAGAATGGATTTTCTGATGTTATCAATTCGCCGTATCCGTGATCTCCGGTTGCGATTGAAATAGCAACTTCAAGCTCTTTTTTGGCGTATTCGGCAGGCAAGAAGCCTCTGTTGACCACGAAGCCCTTGGGCAATTCCGTTACTTTTGACGGATCAAAAGAGCCCGTGAGATCGTAATAGCAAGCAACTGCGTCGTGAAATGCCTCCGGTCTTGCAAGATGATCTATATGCCCTGCGTATGGGATACCTGTTTCTTCCGAGAGTTTCCTTGCGAATTCTCTGCCGTATTCATCAGATTTTGTCGGATCCAAGCCTTGGGCCTTGGCGTACAATCCAGCCGCGCCACAATGAGCATGGCTTGTGATTCCCGTTGCCCCCATCGCAGACAATGATTCTCGCAATTGTTGCGCTTCCATAAGTATCCCGGAACCCGCCAAATGCAATCCGCCCGGGGTACCTTCGTCTATACATCTTACGGTTTTATCATCGATTGAAAATGCGCGATCCAAACCTTGTATCTCGCTAGCATATTTTTTCAGCCCGTTTGCGATTATTTTTTTTACAATTGCAGATTGTTCTTCAAATGATTTTTCTTTGTTAGGCATATTTGATAGAGTTATAAAAGTAACGTTTTCAATTTATAATATCGAAATATGAAAGATGCAATAAAAAAGGGGCTGGGGTTTGGTCTGACTTCTGGAGTTATCACAACTCTTGGCTTAATAATCGGATTACATTCGGGCACTCATTCAAAAATGGTTGTCCTCGGTGGCATTTTGACGATTGCCATAGCGGATGCGTTTTCTGACGCCTTGGGCGTACACATTTCCGAAGAGTTCAAAGGAGGCAAATCTCATAAAGACATTTGGGCTTCTACATTTTTCACTTTTATATTTAAAGTCATTTTTGCTTCAACATTCATAGTGCCGGTGATGCTGCTTGAGCTGGAAACAGCAATATGGGTAAGTCTCGCTTGGGGCTTTAGCGTTATCACTTTGATCAGCTTGAAAATGGCAAAAGAGAACAAGGAATCTTATCTCGAAGTTGTCGGCGAGCATCTTGGTATAACCTTGCTCGTCGTAGTAATAACTCATTACATAGGAGATTTTATCGCAACTAATTTTCAAACCATATGAAAAAATTAAAAATCATTGCAATTGCAAACATTCTTCTCGGTGTATCATTTTTTATTACCGCTTTGACTTCTTTAATCATCGTATTCGAATTGCCGGCTAGGTGGGCGTATGAATTACATATACCTGCAGGTATAACCATGATCATACTTGGATTTTTGCATGTCGCATTTCATTTAAAACAATCTTTGGCGATTACAAAAGCCGCATTTAAAAAATAATCGTAATGAAAAATAAAAAAATCAAACTGATAAGTTGCATTTTGTTATCCGAAGCCGCAGGCATTATCGGATCTGTTTTTACCGCGGAATCGGTCGCAACTTGGTATAAGGAAATCGAGAGGCCATCTTTTACTCCGCCTGATTATGTTTTCGGACCGGTTTGGACGATTTTGTTCGCGATGATGGGCGTGTTTTTGTATCTCGTAATTGAGTCGAAAAGTCGTTATAAGAATTTGGCGTTAACTTTGTTTGGCATACAGTTGGCGCTGAATACGCTTTGGTCTTTTTTGTTTTTCGGCATGCAAAATCCCAGATATGCGTTTTATGAAATATGCGTCTTGTGGATATTTATTTTCGCGACGACCGTGGTCGGATATAAGATTAAAAAAAGTTACGCCCTTTGGTTCATACCTTATCTTTTGTGGGTATCTTTTGCGTCGGTGCTGAATTATGCATTTTTGACCACATCTTTTTAAAAAAGGGCAACGTTAAAGTCGAAAGCATAAATCCGATAGCCGGAACTATCGCGTTTAACCATGCGTTTTCGATTTCTATCGCTTGCAAATAAAATCCGATTGCTAGGTATGTCAGTCCGGCCAAAATCGCCCGCCTTGTCCAGCTCGTTTCCCAAGCCTTGTCCGTTTCGACGGATTTATTGCGAAGTTTTATCTGGTCGATTTCGACTGAAAGTTCTTCCAATGTTTTCATAAGCCGATTATACAAGTATAATCCGTGTCCGGCCATGAAAATTCTTCTAATAGACAATTACGATTCGTTTACTTTTAATCTCTACCAGCAGATTTGTCGTCTCGGTGCCGATGTTTGCGTTTTGAAAAACGACGAAGCGCACATCTCGGATGTATCCAAGTATGACGCTGTTGTTATTTCACCGGGCCCCAAGAATCCTTCCGACAGCGGAATTTCATGCGAAATTATTTCTAAATTTAAAAATAAAAAAACTATACTGGGGGTCTGCTTGGGACATCAGTGTATAGGTGAAGTTTTTGGCGCAAAAACCATTCATGCAAAAAAAGTAATGCATGGCAAAACGAGCTCTGTTTTTCATAATGGCGATCGTCTTTTTGCAGGTATGAAAAGTCCGTTCAAAGCGGCTCGCTACCATTCACTCATGCTCGACCGAGTGCCCGACGAGTTCGATTTGACGGCGTGGACAAGCGGTAAAACAATAATGGGAATCGCTCACCGCGAATATCCGATTTACGGAGTCCAGTTCCATCCCGAATCTTTTTTGACCGAAAATGGAGACATCATAATTCGTAATTTTCTAGATGAAGTGGCGAAAAATTAAAATTCGAGATTTTGATCCTGTGGAGTTTTTTAAAAAAGCGTATTTTAACGAAAAAGGCGTTTCTTTTTTACATGGCGGTAATGTCTCGATGATCGGGTTCAATCCGGTCGGAAAATTCGTTTCAAATCATGCGGATTTCGACGGCTTGAAAAAGAGTCGAGAAAATATGTCGCCAGCCGTCTCGATAGGGTTCTTTTCTTACGATCTCGGCTATGAACTTTTCAATATCAAGTCGACTGCAAAAGATGATCTTGGACTCCCTTTGATATATTTTAATTTCTATAAAAATCTTCTACGGTTCGAACTCAAGACCAAGGAAATTTTTACTACTTGCCCTGACGATATAAAGAGGATTTGGTCTAAGAAATCTCCTGTTTTTTCGCAAGATCCCGAGCTCAACTTCAAGCCTGAAATGGAGCGAAAAACTTACGATAAAGCTTTTCACAAAATACAAAAATATATTTTGGACGGAGATATTTATCAGGTTAATTTGACCCATCGTCTGCATTCTCTTTTTGGCGGCGACCGCTGCAAATTGTTTTGCGATATTCTGAAATTTAATCCGGCGCCGTTTTCCGCGTATCTGGATTTTGGGGATTTTTCGATTTTAAGCGCTTCGCCCGAGAGATTTTTGAAACTTGATGGTCGCAAAATTTACACATGTCCCGTCAAAGGCACTCGCCCCAGAGGCACGACACCCGCAATCGACAAACACATGCGCGAAGAACTTTTAAAAAGCAAAAAGGAGGAGGCGGAACTCAACATGATAACCGACTTATTGAGAAACGATATCGGGCAGGTAAGCGACATCGGCAGCGTCAGGGTGACCAAGCACCGAGCTTTACAAAAATGTCCGACCGTCTGGCATACATATTCCGAAATCGTTGGCACTTTGAAGAGCGGATTGTGCGCGATAGATTTGATGCACGCTTGTATGCCGGGAGGCTCGATTACGGGATGTCCAAAAAAACGATCTATGGAAATAATCGACGAACTTGAACCTGTAAAAAGAGGCGTTTATACGGGCTCGATAGGTTACATCGACGAGGCTGGCAATATGGACACCGGCATCGCAATTCGGACCTTGGTCGCCAAAGACGGTAAATTATTTTTGAATGTCGGCGGAGGAATTGTCGCAGACTCGAACGCGGAATCCGAATACGAAGAAACCCTCGATAAAGCCCGTGGGTTTTTGAATTTCAAGTCTGTTTTCGACCCGTCGAATAAGCGAATCGATGGCGTCTTTGAAACAATGCGAACATCCGGGCGAGAAATTTTTCGTCTAAAAGAACATTTCGCAAGGCTAGAGAAATCCGCGAAAATAATCGGAATCAAATTGCCTTGTTCGATCTCCGAAATCAAAAAACGCGTGCTTTCATGTCATATTAAAAAATATCCTTCGATCGTGAAAGTTGTTGTCACTCGCGACGGCGTCTTTGTCCGCGCTACTGAGCTCAATGTCGATCCTGCTGTTTACAAAGGGGTGAATGCCGTCTTCTATAAAACCGCTCGCAAGAAACCTCGCGCAAAAGCGCTTCCTTACGACAAATCTTTTTCGGCGCACGAATATGCCGTTTCGCACGGAGCTTATGAATCTTTGCTTGTCGATAAAAAAGGTTATGTGAAAGAGGGCGCTTATTCCAATTTATTCTGGGTAAAAAACGGAGCTGTGTTTACCGTCGGACAAGGTGTCCTCGAAGGTATCACCCGAGATTTGGTACGCGAACTTACACCTGTAAAATTCGCCGAGATAAAACCCAACGAGCTTGTGAAAGCAGATGAAGTTTTTATAACAAAAACTTCCGCGGGGATTGTACCGATTTGCAAAATCGACGGCATTAAAATCGGCAATGGAAAACCCGGCAAGATTTTTAAATCTTTACTTTCTGAAATTTCAAAAAGTAGCTTATCAGATTAAATAGAGGGTGCAATAAACCGAAAATCGAGATCGCCAAAAGCCCTTCAACAAGCTCCAAGTCCACGTAAGGCAAACAGAATAAAACCGCGACAACTATCCAATCGATCTGGTCAAAAGGTACCCACGGTTTGCCCGGTTGTATTCCCACTCGGCGCTTGAAAAAACTTTTCAACATATCTCCGATCAAAGCTCCACCGCCCAATAACGGGCCAAGTATCAACGGATTTATTTCCGAATAATTTACAATCGTGAATTTTTCCGGGATATCAAGTTTCGTCTGTATATAAACCGTCAATGTCGCCATCAATATGCCAAAAAACAGTCCTCGCCATGTCTTATGATTCCCCAGAAATTTTTCACATACGGGATAATTCAGAAAAGGTACTTTTTTAAATATAACGGGGCTCGCGTTCGCGATGCCCGCCGGGATAAACAAAAGTAAAATTCCTGAAATATTGATCATACACCATTAAATTAACTTGATTTCAAGTTCCTGAAAAGGGTAATTTTTTTGTGTAATAAAATTTACATAAATCTCATATGACCGAAGGTGCTCATATCCCGCAAGATCATGTCCCCGATTATCCTGGTGTTTTTCGTTTTGCAGACCTATTCAGAGAATCGAAAATCGTCCCGTTTGTTGAAGGGTTGAAAGCGTCTCGCGCTTTTATTCGCACTGAAAGTGGAGCCGCATTGTCTCTCGATCATGATGTGCAAACTGCGTTATCTGGTTTTGCCCAAGATGTGAGAGAGGCCGCAAGTATAGCTTATGCCAATGGCGGCAACGACGAACGGTCTTCTTTTTTGAATTATGTTGGCAGATATATGGGCGATCGCTTACAAAGCGGCGATCAAGTTGTCGCTTTGAGAACTGCTATTGCCGACCTTTTGTCTGACTTGATAACATCCGAGTAGTTGCCAGCTTGGAGTTTTTACTTGTAAAATCGCTGTAGAAAGGGTAAAAAAGTTACGCTTGTTATTTGAATCAACGGTATCGAGAACAGGTAGGCCACATCGCGGAGAGGTACCCAAGTGGCTGAAGGGGCGGGTTTGCTAAACCTGTAGGGTGGAGAATTTTCCGCCGCGAGGGTTCGAATCCCTCCCTCTCCGCCAGAAGAATGTGGTCCATGTAGAGCATGGAGCATATTCTTCTGACGTGGACTTATATCTTTATAAATTTAACAATATGACAAATTTTACTTCTGATGAAATAGCCAGTTGGGATTATGCTCAGATATGGAATAAGTTCCCTGTGCCGGCGCGTCCGTCAAAAGGCGAGCTCCAATTTTTAGAAAAAGAAATTGCCTCATCTCCTCACGACAATGTCCTTATTCTCGGATCGACTATAGAATATCGTTCTTTGTGCAAACGTCTTTCGGTTAAGCCTGATGTTGCGGATTTCGAACGTTCTCATTATGAAATTTTAACGGGTTATGCCGAGGAGGATTTTGACAATGAAAATTTTTTAGAAGTCGACTGGTTGGAAATTGCGGATAAAAATAAATATGACGTTATCATCGGTCACAGACCTATAAATGTCATAGGCAAAGAGGCGCTTGAGAAGTTTTTTAAACGAATGCATGACGCTTTGAAGCCGGGTGGCGTTTTTTACTGCAAGGGTAATATTTTGTATGAAGATGAAACCGAACAATTTGATCGCCTTGTGGACAAATGGGCTTTTGCAAAAAAACGCGAATATCCTTTGTTCAGTTATATCGAGGTCCAATTATATTTTCATACCGCTGATGAAAACGGTTATGTCGATTATCGTTTGGCCAGGCAGATAGTTGATAAACTTATACGCGACAGGAGATGTTCTCCCGAGGATTACGAATTGATAAAACTTCTCGTTTCAATGTCGGACGAAGCCAGATTTCGCGGACTTATTCGTGAAGATGAAATAAGGCAAATTGTAAAAAAAGTTGGTTTCCGAAAGCAAGAATGGATAGTACTGGATAATGATATTTGTGCTAACATGCCGATCGTTAAGCTTGTCAAATAAGGAGGGATGCCGGAAATCGCGAATTGGTATTAACGTTGCGATTTTATGATTTAACAAAATTTTAACATTTCGGAGGTATTTTCTCCTTAATGAAAATTTTTCAAACAAAGACGAGAAAAATTCCCGGAACCACCTTTAAAGAAATTTATAAGAAAGCTTATTTTGTTTATAAAGATATTAAAAGGACAACCAAGAGAAGGCCTTATATCCGATCAAATTATTTTGAAAAAGAAAAAATTTTTCTTGAATTGTTTTGGAGTCATTTATTCGAAAAGAACTATTGGGATCAGGCAAGAAGACTGAAATTTTTCGCTTGCGCCATTGATCTTATAAAAAATTCACCCTTCGAACCTATCTCTAAAGAGAATCCCAATAAGCCATCTGAAATACTGCATAGATTTGCAGGTATGAGTTGTGAAAATGATTTGTTTTTTGTACAAATAAAAGAAGATAAGCGAAGTGGTAAAAAATGGCTGATATCCGTATTCCCTGTAGCAAAATAATCGTAAAAAGACCCTCCGCTAATTGTAGTGTATTAACCACGGGCCGAAAGTCTTTTACGTTTGCATTTTAGAAAAATATTCTAGCCAAAGCAAGATTTTTTACGTAGATTGTTGTGTGATTTAACAAAATTTTAACATTTCACGGAGGGATGCCGGAGTGGCCGATCGGGCCGCACTCGAAATGCGGTACCCCGCAATGCGGGGTCGTGAGTTCGAATCTCACTCCCTCCGCCAACGAAGTAGCGAGGCTGACGATCCCGGAGCGGAAGGACCCCCGCTTGCGGGGGACGAGAGCGAAGGGAGAACTTTCAAAAAAAATGCTTCACGAACGAAGAGAATGAAGATTTTTTGTAGAAAGTTCAGTCAGCCCCTATTGAAGAAAGTAGCGAGATTTTACATTTCCGGCTCATCCGCATCCGAGAATTCCAGCGCAACTTGCGGAGTTGCGGTCGGCGCTACTGCCGGTTGCATCGGCACGTCGGCAACGTCCATTTCTTTTGACCATTTTTTACGGTCAGGGGTCAGAGTCATGTCTTGATCAAGTTCAAATGATTTTTGGTATGGGGCGAAAATCGATTCTTCGTTTATCGCCTGCTGAATTTTTAATCCTATTCTGCTTCGCATCGCCAGCATGTTGGATGGCGACTTAACCCAGAAACGCAGTTTTACGACGAAACAGTTGTTTTCAAATTCCCCAAAAAGAACGGCGTATTTCGGTGTTTTTTGAACGTCGGGATCGTTGGCCAAAATATGTTCAAAGATTTTTGCCGCTTTTTGAACGTTTGTGCCATAGCCGAGGCGCACACAGATTTCCATCCTTCGGACCGGGTATCGCGAGTAATTTTCGATCGACTGCGTGATGATGTCGGAGTTGTAAATCGTAACGTCTCTATTATCAAAAGTTTTTAATCCTGTTGATTGAAAATCCATGCGATCTATTTTCCCTGTATAGCTTTTAATTTTAACTATATCTCCCATTTTGAAAGGAGCCTTGAAGAAGATCAGAATACCCGCAATATAGTTTTTGATTATATCTTTTAATCCGTAACTCAAACCCAAAACTCCGACGCTTACCAACAGGCTGATGTCCAGCCCGATAACCTTAAGGGCAAGAGTTAGACCTATAACAGCGACGAAACCGTTGACGATTTTTTCAACCAAATTCAACGCCGTCCTCTGTTGTTCATGAGTTGTTTCGATTTTTTTAAAATACCTGCTAATCCATTTGATAGCCATGTAGGCAATCACCATGATTATAGCGGCCTGTATCAGGTCTACGAACTTAGTCAAAATAGTACCGCCGATGTCTCCGAAATTTATGTCGGAGCCAGCATCGGTCATATCCACGTCTGTCGATTCTTCGTCAACGAGTGCCATTTTTGTCGATTTAAATCTTATTATTATACCATAAAAGGCAGAGGGCAGAAAGCGGAATTGCAGAGGAACGTAGAACTAACTTGGA
>Ga0172371_10005491_pt1 | contig 18756 bp, 12 predicted proteins | sample Lak12m_FD_114543 | JGI IMG/M metagenome (GOLD analysis project Ga0172371, IMG submission 114543) | Freshwater microbial communities from Kabuno Bay, South-Kivu, Congo - kab_022012_12m | ecosystem: Environmental > Aquatic > Freshwater > Lake | place: Democratic Republic of the Congo: South-Kivu...
AAAGAGTAAAAGAGGAAACAGCAGGATATTAATGCATATAACCATTTCACTATTTCGCCATCTTACCGTCTTACAAATATTTCACCCTCACCCCTGTCCCCTCTCCCCTCCAGGGCGAGGGGAACCAGAGTTGAGTCAGGAGTCATTTCTGCCGTCAGCATCTTATCAATACCGATATGTTGAATGGCAGAAAGGACTCATGCGACCTTTGTTTACCTGCCATGAGTCCTTTTCGCTGTTGTAGATATAGCTAAGCTCAAAAATTAGCTAAGCGAAAATGACTCCTGACCTGTGCAACTTCCATTTCGCCACAATTATCTATTCCGGAACAAAAATTGCATTTAAAGAGTAAAGACCGTTTACAAGAAAATCTAAACCGTAAGGAGCACCCATGAAACGCTTTATCTGTATTGGCTTGCTGATAGTGGCGGCAACCTGGCTTTTAGCACAAACCATCACCGATATCCGCACGGCGCATGACATCAGCTATGGTGGAGCAAAGGCTCCCCTCCCTGACGGCTCAAACGTGGTGGTCTATCTGGATACCGCACAGGGCACCCATGATGTATATGCACAAAGGTTCTCTGCCTCCGGCGAACCGGTTTGGCAATCTGCCGTTTGCGTAGCCGATAAGCCTGCCCCCATGCAGTCTCCAGGCGTAGTGGCTTGCAGTGATGGTTCCTTTCTGGTGGCATGGGTGGAGGAATATGGCACGCTGACCAGGGTCTATGCCCAAAAGCTCGATTCCCTGGGTGTGGCACTCTGGCAGCCAGGCGGGGTTCAGGTTTTCAGCGAACTGGGAATAAGCTATTTTTTGATTGTTGCCAATGCAACCGGCGGAGCATATATCCTGGCAAACAGCATGTCTCCGGATTACTGGACAAACCTGTGGGGCGCAAATCTGGACTCCAGCGGACAAAACCTCTGGCAGACAGGCGGTCAGTCGATTTTATCTTTCACCGGCAAGGTTTATATTGATAATGCCTTAACCGATGGTGCCGGCGGGGTGATTGTAAAAGCCATAAAATACAGCAGCAACCAGGCATTTGGGTATATTTTCCGGCTTGGCGCAGATGGCAACAATATCGGCAGTAATCCCCTCTTTCCCGAAAGCGGTGTGAACTATAACAGCTTTCGGATTCGCCGCTGCCAGGATGGAAATTATCTATTGTATAACAAGCTTGACTCAAACGGACATCTGCTCTTCAACAAGGTGGACAACCTGGGAAATTCGCTCTTGCCACAGCCGGTGGAATATGCCTACAATGGTAACCTTGGGCTTTTTGCAGAAAGCCCGGATGGCAGTTTCTACCTGGGTTGGCATAGCTGGAACAGTGGTAATACTTACTTAAAGGCACAGAAGTTCAATGCCGCTTTTCAGCCGGTGTGGATTGCCTTTACCTCTCAGTTCATTGGTCAACAAAACTATTTTAACGGTGATATGCACTGCGATGCCCAGGGAAATCTCTGGTATGCCTGGAGCGCATATTATGAAAGCACCTACGATAAACAAATCCGTGTGCAAAAGTTTGACGCCAATGGAAATCCCGCCTTTGGGGAAAACGGCTTGCAGCTGGGTAGCGTAGGTGGCAGGGAACAACCAGTTTTGCTAAATTCGGGAACCAATATAATGGCTTTGTGGACAGACTTTACTGAGCAGCACATCAGCTTGCGAAGGCAATTGATCAGCCCTGGGGGCGCTTTCTTGCTTCCCACGCAGGGTGAGGTTCTGGCTTGGCATCTGTATGGCGCAGCTATGTTAAAAGCCAATCTTAGCCTTCCGGATGGCTGGATGCAGCTTTGGAACGATTACCGCGACTTTCCCTATGCATCGGTTTATTATCAGAAAACCGATCTGCAGCATGTTCAGAATTATGAAACCGATGGCAGGTTTTTGGCTTCCGGAAGTGTAATTGAAGCCTGCGCCAATAACCAGGGTGAAGTTCTTGTGGCATATTACGATAATGACAGTGCCAGTAATCATTTTTACATTCAAATCATAGGCGGTGATGGGCAGCCGGTCTATCCCGGAAACGGTCTGCTGCTCAGTCCTGATGCCGATAATGTAAATGTAAGCGCTCAGGATGCGGATTTTTACCTATTCTGGCGTGAAACCCCCGATCTGGGGTCGCAGCAGATTTTCGGTCAGCGGATCAGTAATGGTCAACTGATGTGGGAACCGGAAGGCAAGCTGATCAAGACTTTCACGGGTTCAGCCTATATAGGCGAACAAGAACTGACCGGCAGTTATTTTATCTGGGATGAAGGATTCATAAAGGTTCTGCGCTTCGAGCCTGATGGCAGTATCAGCCCCGGCTGGAATGCCCAGGGAAATGGGGTTGCCGCAGGTTCCAGTGGTCAAGATATCGGCAAAACAGGCTTGATCAACGGCAATCTGGCGATTGTGGTTCTGGGTCAGCTAACCCGGGCTCAGCTAATGACCCCGCAAGGAACCTGGCTGTGGGGAGGTGGAGTTCAGATGATCTCCGGAATGGCAGGTGACAGGAGTTATGCCAATGCGGACATTAAAGACGGGATCAGCGCCACGTTCTATAACTACAATAGTGCCAACAACACCTACACTCTGTATCTGCAGCGCATCAAAGCTGCCGGAGAACTGGAATATGACATCACGGGGCTGTATCTTGGCACTGGGGATTTCCAGGTACTCAGATCCCCAATAATCGATCACGGAACCGGTGAAAAAACGATCTTGATGCCAAGTATGACGATTGCCTATGAGGATTACCGGATTTACGATCTGATCCCCTATCACGTAACTGAAACGGGGGTGGTGGAAGCCGGAGTTCCGCTGGGGGTTTGCGTTAAAAGTGACTTCAACCTGCTCGCTGCCCGGCATCCCAGCGAAACCATGCTTGCCTGGAATCAGCTAAACTACTATTTTAATACTGGATACAGCGGCTACTATGCCTTTAGTTCGGTAAGCGCTTGCTACCTTGGCATCCAGACAACAGAAGTGAACGACGAAGATATGCTGCCCCAGCCTGTCTTGAGCAACCTGGTCAGCTATCCCAATCCCTTTGCTCAGTCCACTACGCTCAGCTTCAAACTGGGCAGTCCCGGTAAAGTGGAACTGAATATCTACAACCTGAAAGGGCAGTTGGTGAAGAGTAGCGTGTTTGATGCCGATAAAACCTCTGAGCCCATGCAGATACACTGGGATGGAAAAGACAATAAGGGGAAACCCATGCCTTCGGGAGTTTACCTATACAGCGTGCAAAGCAAAGGGGAAAAGCTTAGCGGGAAAATGCTGAGAATAAAGTGATCCCTTGGCACTGCGGGTAATATTTCACCCTCACCTGCCCAGTTCCCGCTTCAGCACTTTCCGTAGATCGGTTAATTGCGACAGCAGCAAACCGATCAGGGTCATTGCCAGTCCTATGGCTCCCAGGGTGCTCAGTTTGTCGCCAAGCACCAGATATGCCAGGATGACGGTGAACACCGGAATCAGATTGGTAAAGACGTTGCTTTTGATCACTCCCAGATCGCGGATCACTCCGGTATAGAGCATAAACGCGCCTACCGAGGCAAAAATGGACATGGCGGCGATGGTAACCAGTCCCACTGGGTCATGCTGCATGCTGAAAAAATGTCTGCCATTGAAGATGGCGAACAGCGGAGTGAAATAGAGCAAGCCGAAAAAGCTTTGCCAGGCTACGATGGTAAGGGCATTATAGCGCAAAGTAAGGCTGCGGACGGTAATTCCATAGAACATCCCCGCAAATACGGCGATCATCAGAAACAGCACGCCTTTCAAGGTGGCGGAAAGATCACTGCTGCCCAGGCTCATCACTGCCACTCCTCCCGTGGAAACCAGTAAGCCCAGGATCAAAGTGAAACTGATCTTTTCCTTCAGGATCAGCCAGACTCCCAATGCCGAAAAGATGGGGATGGTGGAGATAACCAGGCTGCCCAGCGTGGAAGACACGAATTGCATGCCATTGGCTTCCCCCACAAAATACATAAAAGGCTCGCAAAACGCTACCAGCAACAGCTGATAATAATCCTTTCTGCGGATCGTTTCCCGCTTGCCGCTCAGCCACATAACCGCAAAAAGCAGGCAAGACGCCAGCACCAGCCTTAAAAAGGTGATCTCGTAGGGCAGGTAGTGGCGAAAGGCGATCTTGAACCAGACAAAAGTCAGCGACCAGAAAAGCATGGACAGGGCTGCTTTGCCATAGGTGAGCCAGAGTTTCATTTGCTAAAGCCGGTCACCTCGCCGCCGGGAATTTCCTTGATCTTGCCGCCTTCATTGATGTCCCGGCACAAACCCGGCTCGATCTCGGCGCTGTCCGTATAACCGCGCTGTTCCCAAAAACCGGGAACATAGTAGTCCATCAGTTCTATCTTTACCACGCTTTTAGCGGATTTATAGCCCCACAGATAGGGGATGAAAGCACGCACAGGTCCGCCATAATCCTCGGTCAACAGCTCGCCGTCAAAACTGTGTGCAAGAAGTGATTTTTCCCTGAGGGCGATCTCCAGAGGGATGGAGGTGTCGTAAACCTTGCCCACGCTCCAGAAACGGATGAACTTGCAGGAGGGCTGCATGCCGACCTCTTTCAGCAAAGTGGACAGCGCCACACCTTTCCAATAACCGCCCACCGACCAGCGTGTAACACTGGTCAGGCGTCCCTGCACTTCGCTTTGTGGCAAAGCCAGCAGTTCATCCCAGGTGAAGGTATGGGGTTTGTCGCAGCTTCCGGTAATCTCCACCGTCCACTTGTCGCGGCTCAAGGTTCCAGGATGTCCTTCCGCCCAAAAGATGGGGGTATTCAGGGTTGCCAGTTTATGCATTTTGGCTTCCTTCTCGGTTTTTTCATTGTCTTGGGCATCCTGCTTGGGGATGTCCGGCACCTGGCAGAATTTGGGCAAACTCAGCAACAGGATGGCGAACAGCAGCAGCCAGTAGTGCTTTTTCACAGTGAGTCTGTCATGAATAGATTTTCGATGATGTCGGTGGGCAGAATGGAAGGCGTCCGACGTTTGGTAGCCAGGTATTCCGCGGTTTTTCCCATCAAATAGCTGGCATTGATGGCAGCCTCCCCCAGTTCCATTCCCTGGGCGGCAAAAGAGGCTATAATGCCGGCAAGAACGTCGCCGCTGCCACCCGTGGCAAGACCGTCGTTGCCAGTGGTATTGAACATGGTGCGCTTACCATCGCAGAAAATGGTGGTGTCGCTTTTCAGCAGGACTTTTGCTCTGGTTTTTGCCGCAAAGCCCTGCAGATAGCCCGGAACATCCGTATGGAGGGTATCCATATCCAGCTTTGCCAGCGCACAGAATTCACCCCAATGAGGGGTCAGAATTAGGTTTTTGCGTTTTAGTTCCTTGATTAGTTTCTTGTCCTCACTGATCAGGCGGATCGCATCAGCATCCACCACAGTAGGGACTTTGCCATGGGTAAGCACCGCCATCAGCACGGTTTTGGCATAGCTGTCCACCCCCAGACCGGGACCCACTACAATGCTGTCCGCCCAATCCAGCATCATATTTAAAATATCCTCCCTGGGCAATTCGGTGTCCTCATCCTCTGCCAAAGGGATAAACATGATCTCAGGGGGATTGTGCATATAGTATTCATGCAGGTTCATCCGACTATGTAAACGCACCAGCCCCGCGCCGGAACGCAGAGCCGCCTTTGCCGACATAAGTACGGAACCGGTGTAACCCAAAGAGCCGCCAATGATGGCTACATGTCCGTAGCTGCCTTTGTGGGCATCGAGATAGCGATTGGGATAGCTATGGCTGTTTTCGTCGATCAGCAGGGCGGCATTGAGGTCGATATTATAGCTGTCCGGAATGCTCAGCGGGATGGTTACCAGCTTTCCACATTGGTGCTTGCCATGCCGGATCAGCATACCGGTTTTGGGAGCGTGGATGGCAAGGGTAAGGTCAGCGGAAAAAGCGCTCATACCATTGCCGGTTTGGGCATTCAGACCGGAAGGGATGTCGATGGCGACCATTTTCGCCTCCAGTTTGCCCAGCATCTGGAACAGGCTGAGGTGAAAGGTGCTTAGCTTGCCCCGAAAACCAATGCCAAAGATGGTGTCGATCACCATGCCGCAGATGTCCAGATTATCTTTCAGCCAGCCCAAACCTTCCTCGTTATCCACTAAAAAGGTGGGGATCTCCAGTTTGCGGCAGATCTCATAGTTCTCTCCCGCTTCCGGGGTAAAAGTGCCATGCTGTACGCAGATCAAAGCAACGCTTACCCCAAAGTGCTTTAACCAGCGAGCGATCACAAAGCCATCGCCGCTGTTGTTGCCCGTGCCATGCAGAATTGCCACCCGTCCCTTCAGATAATCGGGATAGTTCTCTTTCAGGTAATCTGCACAACCCTTTCCGGCGATCTCCATCAGCACCCTGGCAGGAATACCCAGTTCGGTGATGGCGCGTTGATCCACTTGTTTCATCTGTTCTGGACTCAGGACGTAGCTCATGCTTGCTCCTTATTTCTGGGCGGGGAGTTTTATCTCAAAGGTGGTTCCCTCGCCGATAGTGCTTTGCAACACCCGGATATGCCCATTATGATATTCTTCGATAATGCGTTTGGCGAGGCTTAAGCCAAGTCCCCAGCCACGGGTTTTGGTGGTAACACCCGGCTCAAAGATGCGTTTCCACTGGCTGCGGGGGATGCCCTTGCCTTCGTCACGGACGTGAATATAGATCCAGGGATGTTTCTGGGTGGCGGTTACGATGATGCTGCCGCCCTTTTGGCTCATGGCGTCCACGCAGTTTTTGATCAGGTTCTCCAGCGTCCACTTGAAAAGCTCCCTGTCCAGCATCACCTTGATGCCTTCCACCTTGCTGATCAGATGAATGTCGATCCGGTTGCCCAAAAAATGCGGCATCCGGTGCTGAAAATAATCCACGATGCTGCTGAGGATCTGATGCAAGTCCTGCGGTTCCAGCTTGGTCATGCTACCCACCTTGCCAAAACGGGAAGCCACGTTGCGCAGGTGATCGAGGTCGGCGGTCATGTGCTGAACCACCTGGTTCACATCCCGTTCACAACCGTCCGGGGGAGCTTCCTTCAGATAATCCAGCCAGCCCATCAGCGAGGTGATCGGGGTTCCGAATTGATGTGCGGTCTCTTTTGCCAAGCCGATCCACAGAGTGTCCTTTTCCGAACGGCGCAGCAAAAACAGCCCATAGCTGCCGAAAAAGATCACCATGATCGCCAGAAAAAGCTCAAGCAGAACGATATAGCGGATGTAGGACAAGGATTTGGGAGCGGAGAAATAGATGAATCCCAGGCTGTCAGCCTGATTGGAAAGCGGGATCTCGTCCATCTCACCGATCAGATTGGTCAGTCTTTTCTGATCGTCAGCGGAGATGCCGTAATAATCGGACGTTTCGGAAACTCCGGCATTGCGCCAGAACAGGGGTTGCTTGTCCCGGTCGGTAACGATTATCGAATAATCCACATTCTTGATGAATTGCTCGAAGGAAATGGGTTTGCCATAAAAAGCGTAACCGGTGATCTTGCCCTCGTCGGTCAGAGGTGTTTGCACCATCTGCTGCATCATGTGATCCAGCTTGTTGCGGCTGCGGATGGATAATTCCCAGAACAGCGAGTCGGTGGGAACCCCCACGTTTTTCCACATCTGCGGCTGGTAGTTGGAATCGGTGATGATCACGGCGATGGGATTGTCCTTCATGAAATCCGTGCTGATATAGTCCCACAAATCTTGCTTGAAATCTTTGGAAGTGGTGAACTGCAGATATTTGGAGCTGATCTCGGTTAATAGCTGGGCATAGCGTTCCGCCGTGCGTAAGTAGCTGTCCGTATAGGCTATATACTGTGCGAAGATGCGGGGGACGAATTCCTGCTCGCTGCGGGCTTTCTGGATCAGGATCTGGATATAGATCGCCAGCGAGATGAATACGATCAGGCTGCTGCCGATAAAATACAGTCTTAGCCGATGAAAGATATTAGAGCTTTTTTGCTTCTTCCCAGTGGGAATCGAGTTCTTCAAGGCTTGCTTCATGGATATCCGCTCCGCTTGAATTATACTGCGCTTCGATGTAGTGAAAGCGACGGGTGAATTTCCGCGTGCACTGCTTCAGAGCTGCCTCGGCATCGATATGCAGCTTGCGGGAAAGATTCACTAGGGTGAACAGCAGATCGCCCAGTTCTTCCTGGATCATCTCAATGTCCTGCAGGGCGATCGCTTCGGAGAGTTCTTCGCGTTCTTCCTCCAGCTTGTCCAGGATGGGATTTAGGTCTTGCCAGTCAAAGCCCACGGAAGCCGCTTTTTCCTGCGTCCGTTGTGCCTGGATCAAAGCCGGAAGATTTCTGGGAATGCCATCCAGCACCGATTTACGCTCGGTCTTTTCTTTTTTCTTGATCCGTTCCCAGTTCATTTTCACGGCGTCGGCGCTGTCCAGATTCAGATCGCCAAACACATGCGGATGGCGGCGCACCAGCTTGGCGTTGATCTTTTCCAGCACGGCGTTGATGTCCCACAAGCCTTCCTCTGCCGATATCTGGGCTTGAAACACAATGTGCAGCATCAGATCGCCCAGTTCCTCCAACAGATCATCATTATCGCCGTCCTCAATGGCTTCCACGGCTTCATATAGTTCCTCGATGAAATTGGGAACCAGGGATTCACGAGTTTGCTTGATGTCCCAGGGACAGCCGTTATCCTTGTTGCGCAGGGCAGCCACCACCGAGACCAGTTTATCGAAGTTGTTCATCATTTTCCTTTCTGTTGCTTAACGAGAGCATCAATCCCAGCGAGATCCAGAACAGGATACTCACCGAAAATTGCTCGATGAAGATATCCGTAATACAGGCAAACAGCAGTGCCAGCATCGACACCCACATCCCATAAGTCAAAATATCCTGGGTCTGGGCGATGCAGCGTTTCCAGAAATTGCGCAGCACTTTCCAGATCAGGTAAAAATAAGCCGCAGTTCCGATGATCCCCATCTCCACCATCAGATTCAGATACACGTTGTGCGAGTGCTGTGCATACAGCATTTTCAGCGGGATCACATGGGGATACCAGGTAGACCAAACGCTGAACCCCATTCCGAAAATGGGATGCTTGATGATCTGTGCCACGGACAGATACCAGGCAAGCGCCCGGATAACCAGCGAGATATCGATATTGAAACCCATCTGAATGCGGCTGGTCATGGAGGATGGGATCACCAGCGGCAACAGAAGGAGGAACCCCAGTCCGAAATAGCGCATCACCTTCAGACGCAACATGAACAGGAACATTCCGAAAGCGACCGCCAGAATCACGATCCGGGTATAGGTATAGAGCATGCCAAAGAAAATGATCAGCGCAGCCAGGGCATTGAAGGCTTTGCTGATCCGGCTGGTGTGATATAATGCCAGGGTCACTGCAAAAAAGAAGGCGGCGGTGTAAAAACCATTGATGGTCATGGCGGTTACCCAGAATGAGCCCAGCCGCTCAAAGGGATTCAGGATGGCGATCACGATCCCGTATAAACCCACGATCATAGCTACATAGACCACCGACTGCATCCAGCGGAACAGACTGACTCTGTCCACGCTCACATTGCTGAACAGAGTAAGGATCAGCAACGGAGCGATGATCGCACTGAAAAAGTAGGTGTAGCCCATCGGAACGTTGATCTTTATAGCGCTGAGGATGCCGAAAAACAGCAGCACCATGGCAGCCAGGGGATAGGGGATCAGCAGCTTCAGCTCGGCTTTGCGCAGATATTCCACCATGCCGGTAAAAACCAGTAAAATCAGGATCAGATAAAAGCCAAGCTCCAAAGGTTTGAGGAAAAACAGGGTGATCAGGGGCAGGGTATTCTGCAGGGTAACGCCAAATAACACGGCATAGGCAGCCCAGCCGCCGATCAGCAGCAGCGCCAGCAGCAAATAGCGCAGGGGGATTTCCTGCGCCAGCGAGCCCAGGGCAAGGCTGGAGGCAACAATAATCACCACCAGCACGGCTTGGAGCAAAGCCCCAGCCATTCCCGGCTTGCGGGGCAGTCCTACGGAATCAGCGTTCATGGGTGCCGAGTAGTTTTATCCTGTCTTGGTTTTTAATCACTATCTCTTTGATCAGGGCGATCATCACTGCTGCCAGCAATCCCAGCAAAGTGGAGATCGCGCAGATCAAAGCCCGTTTGGGTTTATCCCTGCGTCCTGCCAGACGCGGATGATCCAGAATTTCCAGAGTTGGCATGTCCTTCAGTTCGGAAAGCCGCGCAGCCTCATACTGGGGATAGATGAATTCGTAAACAGCCTTGTAAATCTCCAGGTTCATCTTGATCTGAGCATACTGGGACGAGATTTGCGGTATCTTGTCAATATCCAGCAGATATTCCGGCTTGGGCGTTTTGCCGCTGTTCTCCAGAGTTTTAATCTGGCTTTCCAGGGCTTCTTTTTTCAGGATCAGGTCTTTCAGCACCGGGCTGTTATTTCCATAGTTCGAACGTGCCAGTTGCAGCTCGATGTCCACTTTCATCTTATCGGCGATCAAGGTGCCATAGGAATCGATCATGGCTTTCGCCTGCGATTCCAGGTCGATAGCCTTGTTCTTTTCCTGAAATACCTGGTTCACGGCGATCAGCGAGTCTATGATCGCCCGGGTTTCGTTCACTCTGGCTTCCAGAAACTCCCGGTTCAACTTGCCCTGGGTAACTTTTTGCTTGCGGTTGTATTCGTCCAGCCGTTGCAGATAGTAATTCACGATATCCAGGGAGAGCTGTTTTTGCTTGGTCTTGGCTTTGATGGTGATCAGTCCGCTGCTTTCGTTCACCCCCATGCTGATCACTTTGGAGGACAGCTTTTTCAGGGCATCGTCCATATTGCGCAGGGAATCGGGATTGTGCAGCTTGAAATAGGGGATCAGCCGGTATTTGCGGATCACCTCTTCGGAAAAGGTGCGGCTCTGCATCACTGTGATAAAATTCTCTGCTTTGTCAGAAGTATCGGTGCCTAACAGACTGGCGGAAATGCTGGAAAGTCCCGGAATATTGAAAGGCAGATCGGTGATGGCTTTTCCCACAGCAAAAAAACTGGCTTTGGAAGCCCAGATCTGGGGCGTAAGCAGACTGTAGATCACCGCTGCTACAGCCACTACCAAAACTATGCTGATTATCAGTTTTCGATTTGCGACTACGATCCGCAACAGCTCAAAGATATCGAAATTCGTTTGCTCCATCTAAACTTTCCTTATTTTACCGCTTGGTTTTGCTTTGTTCCTGCATGGCTCTGGCTTGTTTTTCGCTGATCACCTGCAGCAGCCTTCCTTCGCCGGCAGGAATGCTCACTTCGATCTTACCCTTGGTGCCTTTATATATCTGGTTATTCGCCGGATCAAGCAATGCCGCATTTTTCCCAAAGCGTTTCAGAGCGGCATTGCTAAGCGTAAGTTGCAGCGTTTGCGGCTCCGCTTCCGGGAAATACTGGCTGTATTCCGAAGGGGGCACTGTCTTCGGCTCGCTTGCTTTTCCGGCGGTAAAGTAGTTTCCCCGTCGGTTCACTGCCATTAGATAGGGGTTTTTATCTGCATCCTTGAACACTCCCAGCTGGATATAGCCTTCATAGTTGCCGTTTCTGCCTTGCTTCACCTTTATTGACTTCAGCATGGCTTGTTTCTTCAGCTTTTTATTTCCCAGCTCTTTCAGCATCACGGTTTCCGAGCCTTTCCAGTCCAGGTTGTGGATCATGGTGCCATACAGTTTCACGCGGGGATTGGTTTGCGCCAGAACGTTCCAGGTTTGCTCAGCCCGCACCGGCGGCAGGTAGTTTTTGCCTTCCTGCAGCGAACTGAGGGCGGCATAATCGCCAAATCCTTCTGGCGTATTGAAACTCTGGAACCGGTAATGGAATATCCCGTCGGCACCATAGCACAAAGGCAGATACAGCAATGCTTTTTGGGTGGCTTGCGGCGGTCGGCTCCAGGATACCCATTGTCCCTTGTCTCCTGCCTTTGCCCAGGAGCCGAAAACCTGCACGATCGGATAGAACAACCGGCTGGCGTCTTCCAGACAATACTCTTTTCCCGCCTTATACACCGGCAACAGCTTTTTATCCAGCACATTCTGGATAAAGTGTTCCTGTTCGGTGGCTGATTTGCCCGGATCATATAAAACGTCCGGTTTGATCGGATAGATGTCGTTTGCCAGGATGCCGGGTTTAACTATCTGGCGAAATCCCGCCAGATGATCGTAGAATTTTGTCCCCTTGCAGTCGGCAAGCACCTTGTTGTACTGGTAGTCATAGGTGGCGGTGAACATTTTATCGCCGCTTTTGGCAAGCATATTCTCCAAAATGCGGTAACTGTCGAACTGCCCCTGATAGGGTTCATCGAAAGTGTAAAATCCCCTTACATTGCCCTTTCCCTTGATGTATAAAACTCCCAGTGCCCTTGCCAGTCCGTATGACCAGAAGTTCGGGTCGGTTGTCAGTTCGTGGTGGATCTGATCTTCGAGTTCCACATAGTCCACCTCCAGATCGCAGTTTCCCTGCCAGTAAAGCCGGGGATTGAGGTTGCTGAGCTTCATCAGATAGGTGCTGGGCCAGGTGGAGGGATTGTCGTCCAGGTCGGCTGTAAGGATATTGGCGGCGATCAAATCTGCATAAGAGATGCTGATCGGCACGTCAAAATAGTCCCCTGCGGTTTTCTGGGTTTGAAAGTCCTTATAGGTGTAGGCGGTTTCCTGCCAGGCTTTGTCCCCCTGTTTCTGGGTGAGCAGTTTGGGTTTGTCGGTATAGCCATTGCCGGACAGCTCAAACCCTGCCACCTGCAGTTTGAACAGCACATCATCAGGCTTCAGGTCCGGCTGCGGATTGCTTACTTTTACCCGATAGGTGATCCACAGATTGTCGCCGGCAAAGGTAGGCGGATTTTTCTGATAAACCATGAATTCCTTGCCGAACCTCAGGTAATCCCCATTGGGGTTGGGCCAGCGATAGCGCAGATCGGACAGCGCATAGCCCGCCTTGTCCTTTCCCCGCTGCAGCTTCCACACATAGTCATTGGAGGCTTTGCTCTGTTTGGCGGGTTTGCCGCTGCGGGTGATATTTTTGTCGTTGCGGAAAGCATACCAGAAGCGGGCATCCTGGTTGTCGCCCTTTCTCACGTCTTTTTCGCTGCTGTATTCGGCTTCCAGCTTCAAATAGCTGGAGGTGGAAAGCGGAGTAAGCGCAAAGCGTTGTAAACTGGCAGTGTCGCTCCACCAACCGCGATCGGTGATCCAGGCGTCCAGACCATATTTGTCCATAACCCCCAGTAAACCCTCAAAGTCAGGATCCTTGCTGTCAGTTTCGATAACTGAGCTATTATAGCCAAGCTCATGCATCTCTTTGCACAGGATTTCCCGGTTCTCATGGAAAAAGGGAAAACTGTCCTTGATATAGGAGTAGTTTCCCAGCAGAAATTCGTCGGAATACTTGGCAAACAGTCCGCTGCAGGTGAGCAGCATGCCACCAAGCAGAAATCCGAAGACCAGCTTGTTACTCAGAACTTTTTTCATCTTAGCCATCCAGTCCCTCCTCGTTCAAAGTTTGATTTCCAGCCAGGGCTTCAGCGCCGGGGGGATTTTCAGGCTGCCATCGGTTTGCTGATAGGTTTCCAGAATGGCGATCATCAAGCGTGGGGTAGCCAGTCCGGAACCGTTCAAAGTGTGCACATGCCGCACTTTGCCATCTTTGTCCTTGTAGCGGATATTGGCGCGGCGAGCCTGAAATTCGCCAAAATTGCTCACCGAGCTTACCTCCAGGTATTTTCCCGAACCCGGAGCCCAAACCTCCAGGTCGTAGGTGCGCTGCGAGGCAAAGGACAGGTCACCAGTGCAGAGATTCACCACCCGATAGTGCAGTCCGAAAGCCTGCAAAATGGCTTCAGCATTGGCAAGCATCTCTTCCAGGGCGGCGGGAGACAGCTCCGGCTCCACAAAACGCACCATCTCCACTTTGTTGAATTGGTGCAGCCGTTGCAAGCCTTTGGTATCCTTGCCATAGGAACCGGCTTCCCTGCGGAAACAGGGAGTGTATGCCACAAAGCACCTGGGCAGGTCTTTATGGCTCAAAACCTCGTCAGCGTAGAAATTAGTGACTGGCACTTCCGCCGTGGGGATCAGAAAGAGGTCGTCCTCGTCAATATGATACATATCTTCTTCCAGCTTGGGAAGTTGCCCTGTTCCAGTCATGGTTTTACGGTTCACGGCAAGGGGCACCATCAGTTCTTCATAGCCGTGTTTTTGCAGGTGAAATTCCAGCATAAAATTGATGATGGCACGTTCCAGCTTTGCTCCAAAACCGGTATAAATAGGAAAACCGCTACCGCTGATCTTGGCTCCGCGGGGCAGATCGAGCAGTTTGTTCTGATTTGCGATCTCCAGATGATCTTTGGGTTCAAAGTTAAAAACCGGTTTTTCACCCCACACCTTTTCCAGGGTATTGGCTGTTTCGTCCTTGCCCACTGGCACTTCCGGCTGCGGCACATTGGGAATGGTGAGCAGCAGATGGTCAAACTCCAGGTTGACGCTATTCAGGTTTGCCGAAACCTGCTTGATCTCTTCCGCCACCTGCGCCATTTCGGTTAGTTCGTTATCTGCGGCTTCCCTGGCTTTCTTCTTTTGGGCTATGACCTGTGAAACGCTGTTCTGCTTTGCCTTCAGGTTGTCAAAGTCGAACTGCAGTTTTCTGCGTTTCTCGTCCAGCGCCAGCAGGGCATCCAGATCGGCTTTTTCATTCTTGTTTCGGATCGCTGCTTTTACCAGCTCCACATTGCTGCGGATAAACTTGATATCTATCATTTAAACTCCTTGTTTTTTATGGAACGCAGATTACCGGATCGACGGGATCAGCGGGATTTGATAATGGAACTCTGGTAACCTGATCCACCTGATCGACCTGATTTTTCACTTTCCGGTTTATCCCAATTCATTCTGATAGCGTTCTCTTTTTCTCTTAAGTCTCTTTTACTCTTTTACTCTTTGTAAAAAAGCATCTTAACCTTGTCTCATTGTTCGGGTTAGCTGACGGATATCGCGGTTTTCACCATTGCCAGAAAGTCCTCCGCTTTCAGCGAAGCCCCACCGATCAATCCGCCATCGATATCCGCACAGGCTAAAAGCTCTTTCAGGTTGTCGGGCTTAACGCTGCCGCCATACAGGATCGAGAGGTTTTCCGCCACCGTGGCGCTGTAATTGTCCTTTAGCCAATTTCTGATCAGCGCATGCACTTCCTGAGCCTGATCCGGAGTGGCGGTTCTGCCAGTTCCAATAGCCCAAACGGGTTCGTAGGCGATAATGATCTCGGTGCCGGTATTCAGTTCAATTTCTTCCAGACAGCCGTTCAGCTGTGCCAAAACCACGTCTTCCGTGTGTCCGGCATCACGCTGTTCCAGGGTTTCGCCCAAACACATGATGGGAGTGATGTTTTCGGAAAACAATCTGAACATCCTGTCCCGCACTCCGGCATCCGTTTCGCAATGATACTGCCGGCGTTCGGAATGTCCCACTATGCAGTATTTCAGCCCCAGGGAAGCCAGCATATCAGCCGAAACTTCACCCGTAAAAGCGCCATTGGCATTGCAGGAAACGTGCTGCGCCGCCACCTGCAGGGGAGAGCCGAAACTTTCCCGCAAAGCCTCACTCAGAAATGGATAAGCCGGAGCGATGAGGGGGATCACGTTTTTCATCTCCCCTTGGCTAAGCTCAGGGACCACCTTGTGCAGGAAGTCCCTGGTTTCGGCTAAACCTTTGTTCATCTTCCAGTTACCGGCGATAAATATCTTGCGCATCTCTGCACCTCACTCGTATTTGCTTAGTATAACACAATCCGGTAAACGGGCTTAATAGGTCAAGGTATTTTTCTGACCCGCAGTTTTTGGCAGATGGCGAACCAAACTGCACCGATTTGGAATGCAACTCCAAAGCTGTGCAGTTTTCTCCCTGCCTGCATTACGCTATCATTGCGCTATCATTGCGGACAAACTGCGTATTGATGGCGTAATGGCAGGGCATTGCGGTCAGGAGGCAGGTCTGCCGCAGTAATTGTATTCAATGCCATTATCTTAACCGCCATCAGCCCAGCCCGCCATTTCACCTTTTCACTATCTCACCTCCTCTCAATTCCCTGCTCCCGCTTTTTCCGCTTGACAATAACCCTGCATCCCGATTTATGCTAACATATTATGAATAAAACTGATGTAAATGGAGAACCCGATGGAATACCCCTTTGGAAAAATCGAACGTAAATGGCAGCAGATCTGGCGCGAACAGAAGATCTTCAGTGCTCCCCAACAGAGCGACAAACCAAAATACTATGTGCTATCTATGTTTCCCTATCCTTCCGGAGTGCTCCATATCGGGCATGCTTCAAATTACTCGATCGGCGATGCGGTTACCCGCTTGAAAATGATGCAGGGTTACAGCGTAATGCAGCCCATGGGCTATGACGCCTTTGGCATGCCGGCGGAAAACTATGCCATTCAGCACAATAGCCATCCCAGAATCACCACCGAAGAAAATATTGCCGCCATGCGCATCCAGTTCGATGGCATGGGGTTCGGTTTGGACTGGGATCGTGAAGTAAGCACCTGCCGCCCTGAGTATTACCGTTGGGGGCAGTTCATATTCAAAAAGCTCTACGAAAAAGGCTTGGTTTACCGTAAAAAGAGCTTCCAGAACTGGTGCGAACAGTGCCAGACCGTGCTTGCCAACGAACAGGTGGAAGATGGTTCCTGCTGGCGTTGTGGCTCACAAGTGGAGCAGAAAGAACTGGAACAATGGTATTTCCGGATCACCAACTACGCTGAAGAACTGCTGGATTTTTCCAAAATTATCGACTGGCCCGAGCGCGTGATGACCATGCAGAAAAACTGGATCGGCAAAAGCGAAGGCGCGAAAATCGACTTTGTATTGGAAAATAGCGAAACCAAAATCCCGATCTTCACCACCCGTCCGGACACCATCTATGGGGTTACCTTCATGGCTTTGCCACCAGAGCATCCTCTGGTTCAGGGTTGGCTGGCTTCTGAGCCCGATAATAAAGCCCTGCACGACTTTTGCCACAAGGTTATAAATGAAGACAAGGTGCTACGCAGTTCTGCCGAAGCCATCAAAGAAGGTGTGTTCAGCGGTAGATACTGCATAAATCCCCTGAACGGCGAAAAGGTTCAAATCTGGATAACCAATTACGTTCTAATGGATTATGGCACAGGTGCTGTAATGGCTGTGCCGGCTCATGACCAGCGTGACTTTGATTTTGCCAAAAAATACGGCATCCCGATCAAGATCGTGATCCAAAAACCCGATCACAGCCTGGTTCTGGAAGAGATGACCGAAGCCTATATCGAGCCAGGAATTATGGTCAATTCCCAGCAGTTTGACGGCATGGAAAGCGAAGCTGCCAAGTCCGCCATTACAGAGTGGGCTGCCAAAAACGGCTGGGGCGAACAGACCTTTACTTACCGGCTACGCGATTGGGGAATTTCCCGTCAGCGCTATTGGGGCAATCCCATCCCCGTTATCCATTGTCCCAAGTGCGGTGTAGTACTGGTTCCCGATAAGGATTTGCCTGTCCGTTTGCCTGATAATGTGCAGGTTGGACGCACCACCAGCAATCCGCTTTTGAGCGTGCCGGAATGGCTGAATGTGAAATGCCCCAAGTGCGGAGAAATGGCAAAACGTGAAACCGACACCATGGATACCTTTGTGGACAGCAGCTGGTATTTTGCCCGCTACGCCGATCCCAAGAACGATAAACAGCCTTTCAATCCGGAGCAGGCGAATTACTGGCTGCCTGTTGACCAATACATCGGCGGCATCGAACATGCCTGCATGCATCTGCTATATGCCCGCTTTATCCACAAATTCATGCGCGATCTGGGTTGGGTGAACAGCGACGAACCCTTTGCCCGTCTGCTCACTCAGGGCATGGTGACCAAAGACGGCGCTAAAATGAGCAAAAGCAAAGGCAATACGGTTGACCCGCAATACATCATCGACCGCTTTGGTGCAGACACGCTGAGAGTGTTTCTGCTCTTCGCCTCACCGCCAGAAAAGGATGTGGAATGGAGCGATGATGGTGTAATGGGTGCTTTCCGCTTTTTGAACCGCGTTTGGCGTTTGCTCGACAGTCACCGCGACCTGATCATCAAAGGCATGCAGTGCAGCGAAGGTGAAGTAAGCGAAGAGATTGCCGAATTGCGCTATCAGACGCATCACGCCATTTCCCGCTGGACGGAGGACTGTTTGCAACGCATGCAGTATAACACCGCCATTGCTTCCACCATGGAATTGCTGAATGCCATTTTCAGGATCAAAGAGCCGGAAAAGCTGGCTGTAGCTGAACTGCACGTATTTGCCTATGCCTGTGCCGCATTGCCCAAAATGCTCTATCCCTTTGCCCCGCATTTAGCGGAAGAGCTTTGGGAAAGCCTGAAACAGGAAAAGCTGCTGCATGACAGCGGGTTACCGTTCTATAGCGATAAGTATCTGCACCGCAACAGCATCACCTACGTGATCCAGATCAACGGCAAGATCAGAGGCAAGCTGGAAGTAAGTCCCGCTGCTGATTCCGAAAGCCTGAAAGCGATGGCACTGGAAGTGGAGAACGTGAAACGCAGCCTGGAAGGGCTAAGCGTGAAAAAGCTGATCGTGATCCCCGGCAAGATGATCTCCATTGCGGCAGGCAAATAGCCAGACAAGTGAAACATGAAACTTGCAACTTTCCTGCTTATTATCCTGGAGGTGGCGATCCTGGCAAGCCTCTTTTCC
>Ga0172371_10005497_pt1 | contig 18748 bp, 20 predicted proteins | sample Lak12m_FD_114543 | JGI IMG/M metagenome (GOLD analysis project Ga0172371, IMG submission 114543) | Freshwater microbial communities from Kabuno Bay, South-Kivu, Congo - kab_022012_12m | ecosystem: Environmental > Aquatic > Freshwater > Lake | place: Democratic Republic of the Congo: South-Kivu...
CATATAGGCTAAACCTCGATTCTTAAGACTAGCTGAAAATGGGAAGGTGGACAGTAAAAATGGTACCTTTCCCCTCTTGGCTAGTGACTGAAATTGTTCCATGATGCTCTGCCACAATCTTTTGGGCGATGGCAAGTCCTAAACCATATCCCCCAGCTCCCTCTTTTGATCGGGCTTTATTGGCTCGATAGAATCGTTCAAAAATATGGGGCAAATCTTGTGAGGTAATTCCCATCCCATGATCTTCCACTTCCACTTTAACAACCTTACTCCCCTTATCAATTCGTATATTTACCAGGCCATCTTTAGGGCTATATTTAATGGCATTATCTAAAAGAATCACCCACAAATTTGTCAGTGAGTTGTGATCAGCGAGAATTTTAACCTCAGCGCCAGTTATTTCTGCCTTGGATTTTGTTTTTTTAATGGCTTCCAAAATCGTTTTTTCCAACGATATTTCTGCAAAATTTTTCTTGTCATTCGGCCTTTCAAATCGTGCGAGCTGCAAAAGTGATGTCGACAAATTTTCTAATTTATCCACCTCGGTAACGCTTTCGGAAACTAACTCATTTGCCTGTGCCAAGGTAGGTTTTTTATCCCGCAAATAAACTTCAAAAGCACTTTTTAATGATGTTAGTGGCGTCCGCAGTTCATGAGACGCGTCGCTAATAAAACGGCTTTGTTCGTCAACCATTTTTTTAATGGGTAAAAGTGTTCGCCCAGCCAAAAAATACGACATTCCTGCTGAAAAGACGATTATTCCACAATTCACAAACAACAACGACAGAATGATTCTCTGTCTGGTCTCAACGGCATATTCCTCATATAGCTGTCGTTCAATGCGAAATCTTGGTGCCCTAGCAAAACGATCAATTTCATTTTCTAACTCATGATAGATGACCATGCTAAAGGTCACGCTGATGAGCATGATAATAAAGGCGTACCAAATAGTAAGCTTTAATCTAGCTGAATTGAACATATTTTGTATCCAAATCCTCTGATAGTATTTATCAAGTCGTTACCTATTTTATTACGCAAATTCTTAATATTTACTTCCACGGTGTTAGGCAAGACGTCAGCATCATAGTTCCACACATGGCTTATTATTTGTTCCTTAGTTAAAACACTGTTTGGGTGACGCATCAAATATTCAAGTAAAGAAAACTCTTTGCTGGACAACCGGATCGATTTATTGCCCCGTTTTACTTCAAAAGAATTCGTGTCCAAACTTAAATCAGCAATTTGTAAAACAGTTCCCAATGCCTTTCTGGGACGACGAGTTAGGGCTCTTACACGAGCTAAAAGCTCTGAAAAAGAAAAGGGCTTGGTTAAATAGTCGTCTGCCCCGGCGTCCAACCCCTCGACTTTGTCCTCAATCTGACCTTTAGCCGTTAGCATTAAAATTGGTAGGTGATTTTTGTTTTGGCGAAGTGTTCGGCAAATTGTTAAACCATCCATTTCCGGAAGCAGAAGATCCAAAATTAGAACATCATATTCTTCCGTGGTGGCTAAATCAAAACCACTTTTGCCGTCGTAGGCCACATCCACCGCGTATTTTTCCTGTTCTAATCCTTTTTTAATTGTATTGGCAATCCGATGTTCATCCTCGACCACTAAAATCCTCATGAGCCAATTTTACTCCAAAAGCTTAAAAAGAGCTGAAAAGAAGAGATATTTAATTGCTATATTCCTCGGCGCTGTATTCTTCGCCGGAACCTGATGCCTCTGGGTCAATGGGATATTGTTGATGAATATCAACCACTGCTCCAGCTATCTTTCGCCCTACTTCCGTAGCAGCACCTAGTAATGCGGAACCAACGAATAATTGAACTATTCCTGTAGTAGTTGGCATTTGTTCATTTGCCTTTCCCAAGGCTAATGCCACTGGATCAGGTATAAATATGGCACCTCGACCATCCCCTAGTTGAAGCCAAGAATCAATCGGAACCTGGCCATTAGGAAAAACACTGGTACGAGAAGCAGACTTTCCACGGGCAAGACTATCCTGCGCTACATTAAAAGCACCCCATTCCGATGAGACTCCGGGCGCTACAGTAAGCAGAACAATTAAAGCTGTAAAGGCCACAAGCGAATTTCTTAATCTCTCAGGAATCATGCCCGATATTTTACTATGAGGTTTATAGTTTGTCAAACTACTCTAGGTTATTTACTGACTGTCATCGACCATACCTTCCCCAGTTATCCCCAAAAATTTTTTAGCCTTTTCAATTGAAACGTCGCACAAACGGACTCGGCGAGACTTACTTCCATTCCTTCCCGGCAGGGTGACCCAAATCTCATCCGAACCAACTATTCCCGCCGCTTCCATCAACCTAACCCTATCATCCCGGCGCGTCCCGGGATTCGATCCTCTTAGGTAAGCATCAATTTTTTCACCCATTGAAACACCTAGGTCATGAACCACAAGAAAAGCATTTTGGGCTAATGAACCGGGGACAGGAACACGATTGTGGTTTGTATCCGTTACCTTATTAGCTTCTATTAGGCTGTGTGATCGACTGGCCATGGGTGTATTTTAACATCCCAATGTTTGTATAATTACTTCATGAAAGTTGCCGGGGTTGTTTCCTTAATTATCGCCGGGACATTATCACTTTTAGTTGCCACTAACACAGTCACGGTCGACGAACTGCTCTATTATTTCCCGTGCGATCATCCAATTTCCTACCATCTGGGTTCAGTGGATCCAAGATTTAATTTGGCAAAAAATGAAGCAGAGACGGACATCACTAAAGCCACTAATCTTTGGAATGTGGCAGGGCAAAAGCAGCTTTTCGTAGAGGACCAAAATTCTAAGTTAACTATTAATTTTATCTATGACGAACGACAAGGTTTGGCTAATCAAATTAATTCTTTAGAAAATAAAGCCAATTCGGACAAAACGGCTCTTAATGCCAGAATTGATGCCTTTAATGCTGCGGCTCGCGATTTTCAAACCAAGGTTGCGGCATTAAACGCCGAAATCGACTCTTGGAACAAAAAGGGTGGCGCACCAAAAGATGTTTATGACAACCTTAAAAATCAGCAAAATACTTTGGCCCAAATTAGCCAGAAACTGCAAGCAGAAGCAACTAGCTTAAATCAATCAACCAAAAGTTTTAATTTTCAAATTAACCAATTAAACGGACAAATTAGTGATTTTAATTCCATTCTGACGCAAAAACCCGAGGAAGGAATCTATGATGGCAATAAGAATGTCATCGAGATTTATTTTAATAACAGCAAAAACGAACTAATTCATACTTTGGCTCACGAATTTGGTCACGCTTTAAGAATTGGCCACGTTCAAAATCCCAACGCCATTATGTATTCTTTCACTAGCGAAACGCTTGATCTAACAAAGGATGATACGGCAGGCTTAGACGCAGCTTGTCAAAAAATCAGTCGCTGGGAAATTATTCAAGGAAATGTTTTGGACATAGTCAATAAACTGTTGACTCAACAACCTTCATAAACTCCCCCGCAGGAACATCGGTAACCTTTTTCAATATATTTATAAATTCCAATCCCGCATTGACCGCAGTTGTGAACATATTTACCATGACTTTCCGAAGATCCCAAAACTAGTCCACCAGAACTTAAACTTGTAGAGAAAAAACTAACTGATCCCAGTAGATCACTGTTTAGAAGCCCGCAAGGGCTGGACGACAAATTCCAACCTCTGTTCATCATGGCAGTTTCTGCCATTGCCCCAATTTTCACTAAGTCTCGTTCCGAGGTGGCTAATTTAATTCTGGGCATTACCCATGTCGCAATTTCAGCCGTGTCTTTTTCCACTTCGGCTTTTAAGCGCTTGGCACTGCCCGATTCCACCGCATCCCAAACTTCGTCCAAGGGAACAATGTCTCGCATGAGTTGCCAAGGATTTGTCTCCGTCGGAGGAATAGTGACGATTCGGCTTCGTAGTTCCTCTGGATCATTAATGACATCTGAAGCATTAGACCAATCCCCCAATCTTCGAAAAAAACCGAGACATTCGGAAGGACTAAATTCGTGACAAATTCCATAGGAATCAATAATTTTTCTGCCGTCAACTATCTTAATTAGGCCCACCACAATTCGACCTTCAGAATAATTGGCTGGGCCACCCGGTGGGCTAATCCAAACAGTCAATGTTCCATCGGGCGCAGAAATTAAAGTATCGCGAATAGCTAATCCGGCTTTTCTTTCTTCTCTATCTAATGGTGTTTTTCCCGGATAAAAATCCGCCACATCTCGATCGCCCAATGAAGGATCGATAACTCGACTATCACGAATTTCTAGAATAAATGGGTTAACTCTTTCATGAAATGGGTGGTCTCTGGTGGCTTCGATAGCTAGCGAGGCTAAACCAGCTGTAAAACTCGTTCCATCAGGAAATTGTTTATAGGCACTAAGGTCAAATGCGCGACGTTGTTCAAAAAATGCTGAAATCATAGGTTACCTGCTCGGGTTAATTCGCGGTTGTTAGTTTTCTGACTTACCCATTGAATTGGGATTACAGTTGCGGCACAGTTTCGGATTTACACCGGATTTCTTAAACACAACCGTCTGCATTTTGGTATAAAGTTTGAAATTATTCAAGTGTTTAAAAGACATTTGGCAAAATGTTACAATGGTGGTTGAATGAAAGCATTAATTTCTGGAGGAGCAGGTTTTTTGGGATCACATCTCTGTGACCGATTACTGGAATTTGATTATGAGATTGTTTGTGTAGACAATTTAATAACTGGAAAAAAAGAAAATATTGCCCATCTTCTCGATAATCCAAAATTCCAATTTGTCGAAGCCGATGTAACCACCAAACTAGCCGATTTTGGAAAAATTGATCAAATATACCATCTAGCATCTCCCGCTTCTCCCAACATTCACAATCCAAAAAGTTATCACGCTCTTCCTTTTGAAACGATGTTAGCTAACACCACCGGTACCTGGAACCTTTGCCAATTGGCAGTGGACAATCATGCCAAGTTTCTTTTTGCTTCCACTTCCGAATGCTATGGTGACCCGCTGGAACATCCTCAAAAAGAAACCTATCGCGGAAATGTTTCCACCATTGGTCCTCGATCAGTTTACGATGAAGCCAAAAGATTTGGAGAGACAATTACCGAAGCATTTGTTCGTTCCAAGGGATTAGATGGCCGAATTGTGCGAATCTTTAACACTTACGGACCAAGAATGGCTGATGACGGCCGCGTCGTCATTAGTTTCTTAAAATCTGCGATGAGAAATGAACCAATTACACTTTATGGCAATGGAGTTCAAACTCGATCTTTTTGTTATGTTACCGATTTAATTGAAGGTTTGTTAGCAGCTCAAAACGCTCATTTAACTAAAGGAGAAGTCTATAACTTAGGCAATCACGTCGAATTTTCCGTCAAAAATTTAGCAGAAATGATTAAAAGAGTTACTGGCTCTGAGTCTGTCATTACTGCGACTGACGCACTCCCCGAAGACGATCCCATGAGACGTCAACCAGATACGGAAAAGGCTAAAAAAAACTTGGACTGGCAAGTGAGCATTAATCTAGAAGATGGGCTAAAAAAACTGTTTGAATATCTCAAAACTCACCCATTAAGCTAATTTAGCGAGTAAATTGTCCAACGTCTCACCCAATTTTCCGTCCTCATTTTTAACAATGGCATCATAGGACTCATAGCATGATTCCCAAATTTTCCAATCTTGAGCCAATCTTTTTTGTCGTTTAACAATTATTTCTGGATCATTTCCGTCGCGCAAAATTAACCTCTTTTCTAGATCATCCCATGACCCTGGATCTAAATAGACCACTCGAGTTTTTGATAGCACCGAATCGCGCGTTTGGAGGCTTAAATTTTCCCGAAGTACATATCTAATTTTTGCCGCAGTTCCAGAATCAATAATCCAAAGAATTTTCTGTCCATACAGGGCTGCTTCGATGGATTTTTTTGATGTGCCATACCAACTGTCACCGTAGCAATTTATTTCTAAAAATTCTCCCCTTGCCTTCATCGACAAAAATTCTGATTCGGAAAGAAAGTAGTAGTGCACCCCATTTACTTCTCCAGGGCGAATTGAACGAGTGGTGTAAGTGACTAATTTTGTCCAGCCCATGGTACATAATTTTTTAGCCACCGTGTCTTTGCCTGATCCGGTTGGACCGGTAAGAACAAGAAGCATTCCCGAAGATGAATTTGGAGTTTTTTGGCCCTGCATGTATGAATTATAGTACAATTGGAACAAATGATTCAGTTTCAAAATAATATTCCCCTTGCCCCCCTCACTACTTTTAAAATTGGCGGGCCGGCAAAAACCCAGGTTGAAATAAGTGATCCTAATGAAATTTCAGAGGCTATTGAATATGCCAAAAAGAATTCCTTAAAAACTTTGGTTCTTGGTGGTGGAAGCAATATGCTAATTTCAGACAATGGTTTTGACGGTTTAGTGATTTTAATGAAAATTTTGGGAATTAAAATTATTTCTAGTGATCAGGACACAGTATTAGTGCAAGCTTATTCTGGTGAAATTTGGGATGACGTGGTCTCTTTTGCTGTTAAGCAAAATCTGTGGGGAATCGAAAATTTGTCACATATACCTGGAAAAACCGGTGCACTCGCCGTGCAAAATGTTGGGGCTTATAGCCAGGAAGCTAGCCGCGTAATTGAATCCGTGGAAGTATTTGACAGCTCGACCAATGCCATTCGCACGTTTAAAAACGATGAATGCAGGTTTTCCTATCGTCACAGTATTTTTAATAGTGAACAAAAAGGTCGGTATGTAATTATTTCTATTACTCTATCGCTCTGCAAGACTCCCCAACCTAACGTAGGTTACGTTGATCTCAAAAATTTTTTCTCGGAAAGAAAAATTGACAATCCAACTTTGCCACAAATCCGTGAAGCAATCACTTCAATAAGAGACAAAAAATATCCCTTCCCCATTTCTTCGGTGGGCGGAAATGCGGGATCATTCTTTAAAAATGTAGTTTTAAATCAGGAGGAATATGCAGCCTTAGAAGAAAACATTGCACACAATTTTTCACCAGAGATATTAAACAAGTTAAAAGCACTTAAAGACAAATTTCCCCAAGAATCCGGGATTAAAATTCCCTCGGCGTTTCTGATTGAAATTTGTGAACTAAAAGGGAAACTTATTGGTGGAGCAAAAATTAATGAGAACCAACCATTAGTCATTTTGAACTCCGGCATCGCCACAGCAAATGACGTTCTAACTCTTTTTAAAACCGTTCGGCAAACTGTCTATTCAAAAACCGGCGTTATCCTTACCATTGAACCAGAATTGGTCGGCTTTACTAAAGTGGAACTAGATTCATTTTTCGTTCTTTAATTTTTTTTCGTAACCGACTACGATTAATCAGTGCAATTTCGGAAAGAACAATCCACACTACTTTGGACAATTGGTGCCGCTTCATTAACTCTAGCCCTTAGCCAGTTCGCTTTACCCAAAGATGTGGCCAATGCAATTAAGGACCGATCTGGTGGACGATGCGAAGGTTGTGGTCAAGAAGTGACGTTTCCCCGATTACAACTCACGGCGGCACACATTATTCACGGAGATGACCGACAAGGTGGATTGGCATTATGTCACCGTTGTGAAGCGTTTTATCACCTTGAGGGCACCCAAGATCCAAGTTCTATTGGCATGACCAGAACAAACGCTGATACTCGAGGTTGGCAAGCGGTTAGCAGAATTAGATACAGTCGATGTTTTAGACGCAATTGATTGTGGTTTTGGCAAAATAATTTCCGATTTAACAAAAAGAATTAGTAGATGAGTCTAGTCAGGAAAAAAATTAAACACTATCATGTAAGTGTATGGATAATTCTAAAACAGTTGCATACATTTCTTCAGAGTATGCCTTGTCTGACGATCTGCCAATTTTCGCGGGCGGATTGGGTGTTTTAGCGGCAGATTACTTCCTTGAGGCAAGGAAATCAGCAATTCCGTTTTATTTTGTTGGGCTCCTCTACCACCATGGTTTTATCGAAGACTGGCCAGAGGGAGTTCTTGATCCTACTAAATCGGCTCTAAAACTTTTAAAAGATGAAAATGATGAATTAGTATTGGTCGACATTGACATTTTTGAACGCCCTCTTCTGGCTAAAGTTTGGATTAAAGAAGAAGGCAACGCCCACTTATTACTTTTAGATTTAAATACCACCGCAAACGAGCAAGAAAGTCGAGAAATCACAGCACAACTATATGGTCCGGACCAAAAAAATATGCTGGCGCAACAGTTAGTTTTGGGTTTAGGGTCAGTTAAACTTCTTAACCGTTTGGGAATTAAACCGGCAATATTCCACCTAAATGAAGGCCATACTAGTTTTACAATTTTGGCTCTAGTGACTGATTATCTGGAAGAAAACCCTAATGCGACACTAGCAGAAGCTCTATCTGCCACCAAACAAAAAGTTGTCGCTACCAAACACACCATTCTTCACAGCTCAGGAATTTTTTTTGATCGACAACAATTTGATTCACTCTTAACAAAATATCTCGCTCGGCATAAGCTAAACGCTGATGAAATTTATAAACTGGGCAACAACTATACGGACCCGGCTAATTTTTCCACTAATGCCCTTCTTCTGAACAACTGTGTCCGCGGTAGCTGTGTTAGCGGAGTTCATTGTGCATTTGAAATCGGTGTCCATCCCAACAGCACTCTCATCCCTGTCACTAATGGCGTGTATAAAGAAAGATGGCAGGATCAAAAATGGCAAGAAACTAAGTTAGACGACCTTCCAGACGAGAAATTTTCTCAAATTCACCAAGATAATAAAAGTGCAGCCTTTAAATTTCTCGGTCTTAATTTAGACCCAAATTATCTCACCGTTGTTTGGTCAAGAAGGCTAGCGCAATACAAACGCCCACTACTAATTTTTTCGGACTTGGAAAGACTTAATCGACTTGTGAACGATTCCTCAAAACCAGTGCAAATAATTATTTCTGGAGTAGCTCATCGTAAAGATAAAGAAGGCCAAGAAATTGTCGCCAAAATTAATGAAATTGTTGCTAAACCAGAATTTTCAAAACGAATCGTTTATCTTCCCCACTACGGATTAACTCTTACCAAAAATCTGATTAATTGCGCTGACCTTTGGCTTAACAATCCGGAAATGGGCAAAGAAGCGTGTGGCACCAGTGGAATGAAAGCGGGACTAAATGGAGCGCTGGAATTTACTGTTCCCGATGGTTGGGCGGCTGAAGTGGACTGGACAAACATTGGTTGGTCGCTTCCAGATGAGAACGCTGCAGAAAATATTTACAAAATTCTTGAAACTGAAATTGTTCCCTGTTTCTATGATTTAAAACCGGACTGGATTGCACGAATGCGAAAAACAATCGCTTTGGTGGAAAATCATTACACTACCAAAAGAATGATGGAAGATTATCTTCGTCAACTTTATTTTCCAACAAACTGATCAATAAGAAGGGTATTGCATAGATAACGGTGCTACAATTAGTAGTTAATGCCGTTATTAACGTCTAAATCACCACTCATAAGGCGACGACGAATTTCCAAGAGAAAATTTGGTCTTCTGGCAAAGTGTTTCTCCCTGGATTTAACGGCCACTCAAACAGGAAAACTGACAGATTTAAATCACAACACTGTCAATCGGTATTTTGCTCACTTTCGCAATTTGGTTATTTCTCAAGCTCTGGTGGAACGCGAGTTAGAAGCCATTACTAACGGAGTAGAAATTGATGAGAGCTATTTTGGGGCCAGACGAGTTCGAGGTAAACGAGGTCGAGGAGCAGCTAGAAAATCATTGTTTTGGGCCTAAGGAAGAGAAATGGCAATGTTTATGCCCAAATCATTCCTGACGTCTCTCAAGCTAAAATCTTGCCTATTATTAGAAGGACGGTTAAATCTGGAGCAGATATCTACACTGATGGATGGAACTCCTACGATGCCCTGGCTATTTATGGCTACAATCACAAGAAGGTGATCCACGAGAAGAATGAGTTTGTTAGAGAAGAGGTCCACATTAACGGCGTAGAGTCTTTCTGGTCTTGGGCTAAAAGAAGACTGGCAAAATTTAACGGGATCCCAAAGCCAATGTTTGGCCAATCACTCCTAGAAACCGAATGGCGTTTCAATCACCGAGGTGATATATTACAAGAAGTCAGAAAACTGACGCGTTTTAGAAAATGAAATTGACCGTTATCTAGTTAAGGCCCTTTTCAGAACCTCCATTTGCACCAGGTCTTCCAGATGCGTCAATACGGAACTTAAGAGGGCCACCAGGGGTTATGTGACTAAATCCAGCTGCAAACACATCACACGCATCATGAATTAGAACCACCGTTGCTCCGTCATCTGTTACTTTCGCTGTAGGCAATAAACTTCCCCCATTAATTCCACAAAAACCGGAAACATAATCAGGTGCCATACCTCGTGCGGCGAAAGATATTTCCCTAACACCAACCATCTCTTTGCCTAGCGCATTAAATGTCACTCGGACTACTTGATCATGTTTTCCCCTACACCCAATAGTCACATCACCTGCTGGATAGCCTATTTTTTGACTAACATGGTACTTTCCAGCAGCAGGGTTATCGACAGAATCACAGATTGCCACAGCCAACATGGTCTTGCTCCCTGGTGCGAGCGGAACACTATTGGGTTGTTCCACATTCCCCGGGAAACTGCGGATGACCCCAAACAGTGAGAGTACCAATGCTCCTGTAAAAGCAATTTGCCTCCTACCTTCCCAAATAACTTGTCCAGCATCTTTAATTTTTCTTCCAATAAATTCAGTGTTTTTCATATATTTATTAATTTACAACTAATACTGACACTCTTGCTGGACCCCTACCCATTACGTCAAATAAAAAACTGCCACCAGCATGTCCCTCAAAATCGCCTCCTATACGCGTTTGCAGCGGTGGTTCATTAGGCCCACCCTGACGTAACCAAATTTCACCATAGGGATCAGTTGTGCCAACCCTGATAGTGGACTTTCTTTTAGGATCCAGATTGCCGGAACTAACCTCGACTCTCCAGCTACCTGTACATTGAACAACTTTTGTATAGTTAACACCAATTTGCAGAGATGACCCATTGTCGACCACACTTTCATCACAATAATAACTTACACCCATAGAATCAAGTGGGTTTTTTTGCGAAGGTTGCCTTTGTCCACTAGCAAATAATGCTTCAGTACAGACCCCGGTAAATCCAAAAAGAAGCGCACAAATCCCGACAAAACAAATAATTTTCTGTAAATCATCCAGTTTACCAGTTTTACTTTCAGTTTTACTTTCAGTTTTCATATTTTTATTTCAAAATAATTAAATACTTCTGTTCAGTTACTTAGTCTTAAGTACCCACCAACTGAACTTCTTGTTTGGGATTATATATCTTATAGGATAGTTTGTCAATAACCATAAGACTAATATAGTGCACGGTGGGGCGCTAAATCTGATTTTGTCCATTCCATATTGACAAAAGCTTATTTTGTGCGTATAATCAGTTCTTGAAGTTCATTTTGAATTGACCTATGGATAACAACCAAATAGAACAACTCTTAATTTCAGCCGGTCTCTCAGAAAAAGAGGCCAAGATTTATCTTTTCCTTTTGGCATATGGACCAACGAAAGCGGCCGATATTTTTGACCAACTGGGAATGAAAAAAGGGAATACCTATGCCCTTTTGGAAAACTTGGTCGAAAAAAAGATGGTGTTAAAGAACGGGACAAAATTTTCGCCGCAGTCACCTGTTAATGCTTTGCAAGCACTGGAACAAAAATCTCAATCAGTAAGCGCTGCTCTCGAAAGTTTTCGCGCAGTCTTGCCACAGATAAACTCGAACTATAAGCTGACCATCAACAAGCCAACTATCCAATATTTTGAAGGTGTAAATGGGCTGATTGAGATTTTCCACGATGTCTATGCCCCAAAAGACGAACCCGTCTTGGGAGCTGTCGACGTCAGGCAGATCGAGAAGGTCTTTTCTGGCATGCCAGACAAAACTCTGGTCCCCGACAGACAAAAAACTGGCCTAGCGGTCAAGTGTCTTTTCAACAAGACAGAGCAAACGCTGGCATATCAAAAAAAAGATAAAGAACAAAATCGCACCAGTCTTTTGGTCGATGGTGACAAATATCCCCTCCCGGCTGATATTGAGGTTTATCAAGATCGGATCGCTCTTATGTCATTTAAACAAGGAGAGTTCATGGGGCTAATTATCCAAAATGAAGAGTTCGCCACCACTGTCAAAAGTTTACTCCGTTACCTATTTGATAGTTTGTCATCCGCTCGGAAACGCGACTGACAAATTAAATAAGCAATAAGATTACCATGCGTTTGTTGAGGCCAATCTGTCTTGGAAGCCCACACATTTTGTCTTGAGCGCTCTGTAATTTTATATTTGTATACATTGTCCACAGTAGCTCCGGCTGATTTAAGCAGGTATTGATAATAACTCGGTGGATAAACACCAACTTTTGAGCTTTGCCCATTGAACGTAAAATCAATCACTCCTAACGGTTCGTCGAAATAGTCCCTGTCAAAATTTACATAAATATATTGTTGAACATCTCCGCGCAAATCTCCTGTTGTTGAATTAGCCAAATCTAAAGCCAGCGACCCACTATCTTTCATTATTTCTACCATTGATAGCAATGACGCCTCCAGATCAAATGGAAACAACATATGGTGAATAGATCCCCAATCACAAACTACTAAATCTGCTTTAATATCAGGCGGCAACACTCGACAGGCCGATTCATACGAACATTGATACAGATCGCTAGAATCAGCTATTCCCTTTTTTGCAACAACATCTAGCGCTTCACGAGACAGGTCAATACCAATTAAACGCGGACTATATCCCTTTGACCTCAAATAATCCATCCTCGCGCCCGCAAGTCTTCCCCTGCCAATCCCCATATCAACGACAACAATTTCTTTTTGTTCACTAGTATCCGGTAATCGACCACTCGCTATCATATAGTCTATATGGCTTTGTAGTGCCCTTACTTGTTCTGTTAGATCGCCTGTTTCACCTCCGGATTCTAATAATTTATCTTGGGCGTTATAAAATTCTTGGATGGTATCCAAAGGTTGTTTTGCTTGCCAAATTTTTTTTGCGTCCCCAGTTAATTTTGCTTGATAATAGACTGTGTAAAATTCGCGAATAGATTCGGCATAAGGCACATATCGAGGATCTTTTTCCATTTCATCTAAATTCCAGCCATATAAACCAGGTGGAATAAAGGTATCCTGAAAAGGATTTGCTGCCATTTCCGGTTGAAGTAATATTGTGACCAGTGCTTTGTGAGCTCGAAGCGCAGCTCGATAAAACCAAAGTAGTTTTTGTTGATCCGGGTTATCTGGATTATAGTTATCAATAAATTCTGCAAAGCCACAAGTCATTTCTTGAACTCTTTGGTCTGTTAATGACTTTACATTTTCAGCGCTGTCTTGCGAAAATCCAGGAATAGTATTCGATAGTAACCTTTGATATTCGGACGCTGGAATATTTTGAGTTGTCATAAACCAAGTCAAATATTCAGCGCTAACACTTTTAATGGTAGGTTTGTCGTCGGTAGTCTCAAGACTTGGATCAATTTTGTCTGTGTATATATTTGAAAGCGCACCTGGTTGGTGATGCATTCCTCTAATCCCTAAGGAAATATTTCTTGGGTTTAAACCCATAAAAGATTCAACCGATGCATCGCTGCAATTAGCTGCAAGTATTAATTTTAAATTAATATCTTTTCCAAGATTAGATTCTCGTATTTCACTCATATCTCGATTATAGTAGAATAGTTGATGTCTATGTTCCCTCGAAAAATTTCGGGACTAAAGGTTCTTTTTGTAACTGCCGAAGTGGCTCCTTTCTCCTCAGCCGGCGGATTGTCCCAGGTTTCCTATTTTCTTCCCCGGGCCCTTTTAAAAATGGGGATCGATGTTCGCATTTTTAGCCCAAAATATGGATCGATTCGTGAAGACATCTACCCCACCAAAATGGCTGTGGAAAAACTGACTGTTCCTACCGATGAGGCCGATGACTCTCCCAACCCAAAAGAGCTGATTTGCAATGTTAAATCCTATGCAGAAGTTAAAAAAAGCGAACCCACTGTCTACTTTTTGGAAAACATGGAATACTACGAAAAACGAGCTAACGTCTATGGCTATTCCGATGACCACATTCGTTTTGGATTGCTTTCTCGAGGAGCTCTTGAATTTATCAAAACTGGCTATTTTGTCCCTGATTTAATTCATTGCAATGACTGGCACACGGCCTATATTCCAAATTATTTAAAACAAAATGGTTACATTAAAGAAGACGATTTTAAAAAAATAACTACATTACTCTCGGTACACAACACCTATCAGGGAAACTTTGATTTTGCCCATGCTTCAGAAATGGATTTTGACGACGGTAAAGGACCACTGTCATCATTTTTTTCTGATCGGTTCACCAAACAAAACGCTTTAAAGCGCGGAATAATTAATGCTGATTTAATTAACACTGTTTCCGAAACCTATGCTCGAGAACTGCTAACTGAAGAGTATGGAGCTGGTCTTAATAACCTCTTTAAAGAACTTCGTGGTAAGTTGTTTGGGGTTTTAAACGGCATTGATTACAACGAATTTAATCCCATGACCGATAAAATTATTAAAAGGAATTTTAATCACCAAACAATTTCGCAACGGGCCGAAAATAAAACCGATCTGCAAAAGGAATTTAATTTAGATGTGTCGGTCCACACTCCCATTCTCGCATTTAGCGGCAGACTCACAGGGCAAAAAGGAATTGATTTAATCCGCGACACGATCGATTTTATTCTGAAAGAATTTGATGTTCAGTTGGTTGTCAACGGCCCATCAGACGACAGCTATCGTGATTTTTTCTTGGAACTTGAAAAGAAATATCCCCAAAGAGTGGGCACTCATTTGATGTGGAACCCCGCTCTTCCTCGAAAGATTTTCGCCGGGGCAGACATTCAGTTAATGCCCAGTAAATATGAACCAGGCGGAATTGTTGCGATTGAATCAATGCGATATGGCTGCATTCCCCTTGTTCGTCTGACAGGCGGACTCGCCGATTCCGTTAAAGATTTTAACCCAAAAACTGGACAAGGAAATGGGTTCACGTTCAAAAATTATTCTGCCATGAGTTTTCTTACTGCAGTGGTTAGAGCCTTGGAAACATATAAAAACCAAACCACCTGGAAAAAATTGGTTAGACAATCAATGCTGGGCGATTTTTCTTGGGTGAAGTCAGCGGAAAAATATCTCGACCTTTTTGATCGCGCCATTCAATTTCACAAAGAAGCCACTTCCCAAAATCCCCCGATGGCCTTCCGCCAGAATTAAAACTATTAAAAGAAGAGAGTTCGAGCTGAAGATAGATTATTGTATACGGGAGCTGTTTCATTCTACCCAATGTGAATGGTCGTTCCAAGTTATTAGTTTCCATTTTCCGTTAGTATGTTGGCAAAGTGTGACACCAGTGTTGGATGTTCGTAAATTATGAAAAAGTTTGGAAAAATCGTGAGAATCAAAGTCATCTCCAAAAATCACACAACCCACGATAGCTCGCAGTGCTAAACCATGTGTCACGGCCAAAATATTTTCTTTATTGCCATTAGCGACCATATTTAGAAAATTTTTAACCCTCGCTTTTACATCCCAAAAGTTTTCTGATCCGGAATGGCGAAATTCAGGATCATCAAATTTGGCAAAAATTTCTTCCATTACTGAGACCGCTAATGGATCAGTGTGCGATAAACCCACAATGTGTTTCGGCGGCATAGTTTCTGCTAAATCGGCGGTTATCTTGGGTTTTTTACCGATTTTGGCACTTATTTCCCCTGCTGTTTGTCGGGCACGAAGCATGGGACTAGTGTAAAGGACGTCAATCTTTACATTAGAAAAACGTTTTGCCACTGCTTTGGCTTGTTTTAATCCTAATTTAGTTAATGGTGAATCAGCAGGCTGATGAATGTTCGCAAGATTACCTTCACTTAAGCCATGACGAACTAGATATAAATTCATTTTTTTAAATTAATTCTAAAAACCCACCTTGGTGATCGCTAACGGCAAAATAGGTATGAAAACCAGTTTCCGATAGTCCCCGATGAACAAATTTCACTAAATCATCATTGGTCAATTCAAATTTTTCCAAATCCAAATCTTTTTTTTGTCCAGGAGCCAAGACATGGCCAATGCGCAATATGGTTGAATAAATTCCATGTAAATCAAAATATAATCTGGCCAAGATTTCCCCACTGGCTTTGGACCATCCATAAAATTCGTCTGGTTGAAACGGATCGTTAACAGTTAACTTACGGCCCAAATTGTCAATTTTAAATGGGTAACCAGGATATTTCCCGACAACATGCGTTGAGCTAGCAAAAATTATTTTTTTAATCCCCATAAGTTTTGCCATTTCATAGATGTTTCTTGTTCCCACAACATTATGCTGCAAAACCAGATCCCAAGAAGCAAATGGATAGGCATCAGCCGCTAAATGAATTATGACATCAATTTTTGGACACTTAGCAAAAAAAGATTTCAGGGAATTAAAATCGGAAATATCACAATCACTTTTGTCTAAACCAATAATTGTATGATCGGCTGTTAAATTATCTGATAGAATTGTTCCCACAATCCCAGCATGACCGGTAATTAAAATCGTTTTCACCTGTAAATGATACCACATGACTAAACCTAAAATCCTGATTGCAGACCCTCAATACGACCACATTCAACTTGTCCCCGATAGTCTTTGGCAAGAATTAGACCAAAAATTTGAAGTAATTCGAAACCCGCACCGGGCAACACTTTCTAAATCACAACTACAAGAATTAATTAAAGACTGTGTCGGTACTGTGGCTGGAATTGAACCGTATGACCGTGAAGTCTTGGAAATGTCTTCTAATCTTCGACTAATTAGCCGCACTGGGGCAGGTTTGGATTCAATTGATTTAGCGGAAACAAAGCAGAGAGGAATCTCAGTTATGGATTGTGGTGCAATTGTCACCCAACCTGTAGCTGAATTAACCGTTGGTTTAATTATCAATCTAATTCGACATATAAATGAGCAAAATAATTTTCTCCATGATGGTAAATGGCAACAAATTCACGGCTCGCTTCTTTCTGATAAAACAGTGGGCATTATTGGCTTAGGACGAATCGGGAAACTAGTTGCGAAATTGCTCCAACCCTTCGGCTGCAAAATTATCGGTTGTGACATTCTTCCCGATAGTGAATGGTTAGCAACCAATAATGTGGAGCTAGTTAATTATGAGCAGTTATATAGTCGATCGGATATTGTAACTGTCCATGTCAATTTAACACAAGACAATTTTCATCTAATAAATCAATCCGCGTTTACACAAATGAAGAAGGGCGTCTATTTTCTAAATTTAAGTCGTGGACCAGTAGTTGACGAGGGTGCCCTAATCAAATTATTAAGAGCAGGCCATTTTTCTGGAGTAGCTTTAGACGTTTTCGAACATGAACCTTACCAGGGAGAATTAAGTACTTTCAATAATGTAATTTTGACTCCGCACATTGGAGCTAGCACCACTGAATCACGAAAGCAGATGGAAATTGGAGCCTTACAAAATTTACTGTCGTTTTTCGAAAACGAAAAAATTAAATATCTGGTGTTTTTTTAAGTAATTCGTCCAGATATTTTCCGTATTCTGCATATCTTTCTTCCACTTTTCCAGACCATTGATATTGCCATATATTATGCAATAAATCATGATAGAGTGCTTCCCCAGCAAACTTCACCTCTTTGCCAACCGGCAATGTCCGCACCGCTTTAATTAATTCGGTAGCACCAGCTTGTACTAGGTCAGGATGCCACCATGGCCAATTAGAAAGCCAATAGGTATGGCAGGAAGAAATTCCTCGATAGTAGTGCTCCCAAGCTGAATTAATGGTTAAACCTGGATCATTTTCTGGAATGGGTTGCGAAGAAACGGTGTTATAAACAAAATCACAAAGATCATAATATTTTTTTTGTAAACCATTCTTGGAGTCTTTCCATAGCGGTAATGGGTTCTGCCCTTTTAAATTTAATTCGCTTGTTTGCCAAGAAGAGGTCAGAATTTCAGAAACTTCGATTCCTTTGCCCAGTTTTTCATTTGCTTCTGAGAAAGTCATAAAATTGAAACTTTCTTTTGAAAATAGATCGATTAAAAAGTTAATTCTTTCGCGATAGTGGTGGCCAAAAATTTCCGCGTCATTGGCACTGACACAAATTTCTCCAACAGTCTTCTTGAAGTGATCAACGAATCTTTTGGCGGAAAGTTCCTTTGGATAGGAACGAATCAATTCTGTAACTTCCCGATTATTAATTAATAAATTTATTCCCTTGAAATGACATTTATGTTTATCTTGAAATTTTTTATCAACACTTCCCTGGTCAATTAAAATGGGGCCAAATTTACCAATTAATTCCACTACTTGTTCGTTAACCGCTAATTCGGGTGGAAAAACGCCGGCCACTTTTGTATTTGGGAATAAATAGGCAAAATAGTTTTTACTGCGCACCATCATGTCTGAAATAACATCAGGCGGTGTTAATGGTAAAAGTGGATGAAACATCGGTGATATTAGCAAATCTATTTGGCCACGTTCTGAAAGCGTTCGAACACTTTCAATAAACTGACGCATTCCCAAAGATTCCAGTTGAATTAAAAGTGATCCGGAAAGATTAAATGTCGCCCTGGCGTTGGGATATTTCAAGAATACGTCCAAAAGTGGCAAATAGCAGGA
>Ga0172371_10005498_pt1 | contig 18747 bp, 17 predicted proteins | sample Lak12m_FD_114543 | JGI IMG/M metagenome (GOLD analysis project Ga0172371, IMG submission 114543) | Freshwater microbial communities from Kabuno Bay, South-Kivu, Congo - kab_022012_12m | ecosystem: Environmental > Aquatic > Freshwater > Lake | place: Democratic Republic of the Congo: South-Kivu...
CTGGTGCCTCTCGCTGAGCGTCAAGCTCGTGTGGCCGAGCTGGCCCTACATGCGCGTCGCGCTCGGCTGCACCGGCTACATCGTCGCTCTCGTGCTGTGGGGCGGGCTCATCGAGAACTTCGGTTCCTTCCTCGCGATCGTCGGTGCGACGAACGGTACCCTCCTCGCCTTGATCATCGCCGACTACTACGTCGTGCGGCGGCGGCGGCTGGATATCGCGGGGCTCTACGACCGTCATGGGTCGTACAAGTTCACGGGAGGCTTCAACCTGCCCGGGATCGTTGCGTACGCCCTCGGCTTCGGCGCGTACCTGCTCGTCTACGATCCCATCGCAGCCGTGCCGCGTGCGGAAGGCCTGTTCAACGTGTTCACCGCGACCGGGTTCGGCGCGCTGGTCACCGCGGGGGCGTACATCCTGTTCGCCCACGTGCCGGGTGTCCGCGGCTACGTGCTCAAGGACCGGGGGCTTGCCCGCTGACGCGACGGACAGCATGGACACACTGACAACGAGGAGTCCTCGCCGGCCGCCGGTAGAGGAGGAGGTCGAGGTATGAAGACGGAGACGAAGGCCCGAAAGGCCGCGCCTACGGACGTCGACAAGTCCCGGCTTGTCGAGATGTACACGATGATGGTGAGGATCCGGGAGTTCGAGGAGCGGATGTCCGACCTCTTCCTGGCGGGCAAGCTGCCCGGCTTCCTCCATCCCTACATCGGGGAAGAGGCGGTGGCCGTGGGCGTGATGACCGCTCTCCGAGTAGACGACTACATCACGAGCACCCACAGAGGGCACGGTCATCTGCTCGCCAAGGGCGGCGACGCCGGGAAGATGATGGCGGAGCTCTACGGCAAGGCGACGGGCTACTGCCACGGCAAGGGCGGGTCGATGCACATCGCCGATCCCGACCTGGGCATCCTCGGCGCCAACGGCATCGTCGGCGCCGGCATCCCCCTCGCGGTGGGCGCCGCCCTTGCCAGCCAGTACAAGCACGAAGACACCGTCGCCGTGAGCTTCTTCGGCGACGGCGCGTCCAACCGGGGCACGTTCCACGAGGCGCTGAACCTGGCCGCCCTGTGGAGCCTTCCGGTCGTCTTCGTCTGCGAGAACAACCTGTACGGCGAATGGACCTGCCAGGAGCAGGCCATGAAGCTCTGCGACATCGCGGGACGAGCAACGGGCTACGGCATCCCGGGCGCCGCCGTCGACGGCAACGACGTCGAAGCAGTCTTCGCCGCCGCCTCGGAGGCGGTCGCCCGGGCCCGGGCAGGCGACGGCCCTACGCTCATCGAGTGCCTCACCTGGCGGCACGGTCCCCACGACATCGGCGACCCCATGCGCTACCGCGATCAGGCGGAGCATGAGGCCTGGCTCGAGAAGGACCCCATACCGAGGTGTGGCAGGGAGATCGTCGACCGGGGGTACGCCACCCAGTCCGATCTCGACCGCATCGTCGCCGCCGCTCGCGCGGAGATGGCGGAGGCGGCCGAGCTCGGAGAGGCCGGCGCGCCTCCCTCCGAGGAAGATGTGTTGACCGACGTGTACTCCGGCTGAGCCCGGAAGCCGCGAACGAGAGAGCGGCGGGCCAGACGAGAGAGCGCCGGGTGAGCCACCGGCACGTTCGGCACGGAAGGGATGGGTATGGGAACGAAGACGATGACGGCGACGCAGGCCCTCAGCGACGCCCTGATACAGGAGATGGACCGAGACCCGATGGTCTATCTGGCCGGTGAGGACCTCTGGGGCGGCGGCAACGGAGGCGTGTTCGGCGTCACGGAGGCCGCCTACAAGAGATTCGGCCCGGAAAGGGTGAAGGACACGCCGATCTCCGAGACGGCCATCCTCGGCTCGGCCGTCGGCGCGGCGATGGCCGGCCTGCGCCCCGTGGTCGAGATCATGTTCGTCGATTTCATCGGCGTCTGCTTCGACGAGCTCATGAACCAGGCGGCCAAGCTGCGCTACATGACCGGAGGCAAGGTCCGGATCCCGCTCGTCGTACGAGCATGCGACGGGGCGGGGTTCTCGGCCGCCGCCCAGCACTCCCAGTCGCTGGAGGCCTTGTTCGCGCACATCCCGGGCCTCAAGACCGTGATCCCCTCCACGCCCGCCGACGCCAAGGGCCTTCTGGCCGCCGCCATCCGGGACGACAACCCGGTGGTCTTCCTCGAGCACAAGACCCTCTACGCCATGGAGGGCGAGGTGCCGGAGGGGGAGTACGTGCTGCCGCTCGGGAAGGCCGAGATCAAGCGGCCGGGCACGGACGTCACGATCGTCACCTGGTCCGCGATGGTCCACCGGGCGCTGGCGGCGGCGGAGCAGCTGGCCGGCGAGGGCGTCGCCGCCGAGGTCATCGATCTGCGCTCGCTGGTGCCGCTCGACAGGAAGGCCATCCTGGAGTCGGTCGCCAAGACGCACCGGCTGGTCATCGTCCACGAAGCCGTCGGGACGGCCGGCTTTGGAGCGGAGGTCGCCGCGCTCGTGGCCCACGAAGGCTTCGACCTGCTCGATGCCCCGATCTGCCGCGTGACCGCGCCCGACAGCCCGGTCCCGTTCAGCCCGGTACTCGAGGGTGCGTACATACCCAGCGCCGAGAAGATCAGAGATGCCGTCATGAGCCTCAACTGACAGATCGGGTTCGCCTGTGGTTCGATCGCCGAATCGCAGGAGGCGCGCCCGGTGCTTCCTTGGCAACTCATGACGGAGAAGGTCACCGACCAGCTGGAATCGTCAGCCGGCGAAAGGATGTCCGATGAGGCTGAAAGACAAGGTGGCGATCGTGACGGGTGCCGCGACCGGCATCGGCAGAGGGACCGCGGTGCGCTTCGCTCGCGAGGGCGCCGTCGTCATCGTCGCGGACGTCGACGAGGAACGCGGTCGGCAGGTCGTCGACGAGATCACCTCCGGCGGCGGTTCCGCGGTGTTCATCCGCCTGGATGTCACATCCGAGGACGACTGGGCGCAGCTGGCCGACGAGGCCATCAGCCGGTTCGGTCGCGTAGACGTGTTGTTCAACAACGCCGGCATCTTCATCCATCGTTCGCTTCCCGACACCACCTTGGACGAGTGGAATCGAGTGATGGCGGTCAACGTCACCGGCACGTTCCTGGGTTTGAGGCAGATCGTCCCTCTCATGGCCGCACAGGGCGGGGGATCGGTCATCAACGCATCATCCGACTCAGGGTTCCTCGGCTGCCCGGACTTCTGTGCCTACGGCGCCAGCAAGGGTGCCGTCCGCCTGCTGACCAAGCACATCGCCGTCGAGTACGCCGACCGGGGCGTGCGCGTGAACTCGACCCACCCGGCCTTCGTCGACACCGAGATGAAGGAGCAGGTCGCCCGGGAGGCTCACCTCAGCAAGGCCGAGCTGGACGGCTACGCGCCTATGGGCCGTACCTGCACGGTCGAGGAAGTCGCCAGCCTGGTCACGTTCCTCGCCTCCGACGAGTCGTCGTACTGCACCGGGGCGGAGTTCCTCATCGACGGCGGGGCCATCGCGCAGTGACGCTGCCGGGCAGGGAAGGATCACCGGGGTCATGATCGCAGGGCCGTCGGCGCTGCGGCACAGCGCCCGCTGGGTCGACCTCGGTCGTGAGGGCTACCTGGAGACGCTGGCGCTGCAGCGCGAGCTGCTGCGCCGTCGTCAGGAGGGCGAGATACCCGACACCTTTCTCGTGGTCGAGCATCCGCCGTGTCTGACCATCGGACAGGGGGGAGCGGCCGACAACGTCCTGGTCGGTGAGGCGGCTCTCGGCACGCTCGGCGTCAGCGTCCATCGCTGCGATCGCGGCGGCGACGTGACCTATCACGGTCCGGGGCAGCTGGTCTGCTACCCGATCGTCGACCTGGCCGGCTATGGCTGTGACGTGCACGCGCACGTGCGCCGGCTGGAGGCGATGATGATCGAGGCGGCCGCCGCGTTCGGCGTCCCGACCTGGCGGCGTACCGGCTAACCCGGCGTCTGGACGGCGGCGGGGAAGATAGGTGCGGTCGGCGTGGCCGTACGTCGCTGGGTGACCATGCACGGCGCCGCTCTCAACGTGTGTCCGGACATGCGCGGCTTCTCCCTCATCGTTCCGTGCGGGCTGGCAGGGACGGCGGTGACGTCGCTGGCAGAGGTCCTGGACCACGTACCTTCTCTGCCGGCGGCTCGGGCGGCGCTGCGCGACGCCTGTGAGCTGGCCTTCGACCGCCGTCTTGAGGACGCCGACGGCCGGCAGCCGGCGGAATGCCGAGAGGATCGCGGCAGCCGGCGGGGATCTCAGGTGGAGCAACGGCAGTGCTTCGCGGCGGCGACGTCGGGCGCGTATCCGATCCAAGGAGGTAAGCAGCCCACATGGCTAGCGTGATTGTGATGCCCAAGTACGGGATGACGATGAAGCAGGGCAAGGTCCTCAGGTGGCTCGTCGAAGAGGGCAGCCAGGTGGAGGCCGGCATGCCGATCGCTGAGATCGAGACTGAGAAGATCACCAACGAGCTGGAATCACCGGCGAGTGGGACCCTTCTGAAGATCATCGTCCCCGTGGGCGCCAAGGCGGCGGTCGGCGCGGCGATCGCGGTGATGGGCGAGCCCGATGAGGATATCGATGCCGTGCTCGCCGAAGTCACGGCCTCGGCTGCCGGCGACAACGGCGAGCAGCCGCCGCCTGACGCCGCCACCGCTGCTCGGGCTCGGGAGATCGGGAAGGCAGGGTCGGCTCCAGAGCCCGGCAGGCGTCTGCTCGTCTCTCCGGCGGCGAAGAAGCTGGCCGCGGAGCTTCGCGTGGATCTTGCTGGCGTCTCCGGGACCGGAGCCGGCGGTCGCATCACGCGGGAAGACGTGGCCGCGGCCGCGGCCGGGCAACCGGCCGGGGAGATACCACAGTCGTCGGCCGACCCTCGCGGCCCGGCGAAGGAACGACCGTACTCGGGCGTGCGCCGTATCATCGGCGAACGCATGGACGAGAGCCTGCGGACCACCGTCCCGGTGAGCTACCACGGGCTGGCCGACGTGCAGGAGCTGCGGCAGCTGCTCGCTCGGGTGGCGGACCAGATGCGCCGCCAGCACACCGGCATCGACGATGACGTCCTGATGACGGCCGCGATCGTCAAGGCGGTGGCTTGCGCGTTGCAGAAGATGCCGCGCTTCAACTCCTCTCTTGAGGGTGACCTCATCAAGGTATGGCAGCGCATCAACATCGGCGTGGCGGTCGCGCTCCCCAGGGGGCTCATCGTTCCGGTCATCAGGGACGCCGACGGCAAGCCCCTGAATCAGATCGCCGTTGAGATCCGCGATCTGGCCGAACGGGCCCGGGAGAACCAGCTCTCTGCCGATGAGGTCGCTGGCGGCACGTTCACTGTCAGCACCCTGGGGCCCTATCGCTCGGTGGACTTTTTCAGCCCCATCATCAACCTGCCGGAAGCCGCTATCCTCGGCGTCGGACGCACGAGGGACACGGTGGTGGCCGTGGACGGCCATCCGGTCGTCCGGGCCACCATGGGGCTGTCTCTGACCTGTGACCATCGAGTGCTCGACGGCGCCCCGGCAGCCGAGCTCCTGGAGACGGTCATGGACCACCTGGCCGAGCCGCTCAGCCTTCTGGTCTGACGAGCGCCAAGGAAGAAAGCGCACTCCGGTGAAGACGAAGCTCGCCATCATCGGCGCCGGCCCCGGTGGCTACGTGGCCGCCCTGCGCGCGGCGCAGCTGGGCATCGACGTGACGATCGTCGAGAACAGGCACCTGGGAGGCGTCTGCCTCAACCGTGGCTGCATTCCCACCAAGGCCATGCTGCAGACCGCCGCGGTGGCACACCAGGTCTCCCAGGCCGGGCAGTCCGGTGTCCTTGTCGACTCGCCGGGCCGCATCGACTACCAGGCGGTGCTCGAGCGGCGAGACGAGGTCGTCGCTCGCCTGCGGCACGGTGTCCGAGGCCTGCTCGAACGCGGCCAGGTGCGGGTCCTTGGCGGGCAGGCATCCTTCACCGGCGCGAACACCCTCTTCGTGGAGTCCGCATCCGGCGATGTCGGGGCTGGACAGGGCAGCGCGCCTGCCGGTCCCGTGACCCTGGAGGCCGACGAGATCATCATCGCCACCGGATCGACGCCCCTGGTGCTGCCAATACCCGGGGCCCAGTCGCCTCGGGTCCTCGACTCAGACGGTGCCCTGGCGCTCACGGCCGTGCCCTCCAGCATCGTGGTGGTGGGTGCTGGAGCCGTGGGCTGCGAATGGAGCCAGATCTTCGTCAGGCTGGGAGCCGCCGTGACCCTCGTCGAGCTGCTGCCCGACGTCCTTCCCCGGGAGGACGCCGAGGTCAGCGGAGAACTCGCCGGGGCTCTCAGGAGCGAGGGCGTCACCATCCACACCGGCACCTCGGTCGCCGCCATCGACGACCTGGGATCCGAGCTGGAGGTGCGGCTGGCCGAGACGGCCACCGGCAGGGAGCATGCCGTCACGGCCGAGTACGTCCTGGTCGCGACCGGCCGGGGGCCGCTCACCGAGGGCCTCGCCCTCGCCGGCGTCGGCATCAGGACCGATGCCGGGGGCTGGATAGCCACCGACGACTACGGGCGGACCAACGTCCCGCACATCCTCGCCATCGGCGACGTCACGGGCAAGGCCCTGCTGGCCCACGTGGCCTCGCGGCAGGGGATCGTCGCGGTGGAGACGCTGGCGGGGCTCTCGCCGCGGCCGGTGGCCGCCGATCGCATCCCGGCCGTCACCTACACCGACCCGGAGGTAGCGAGCGTCGGTCTCAGCGAAGCTCAGGCACGCGAGAAGGACCCCGAAGTCCAGGTGGGCAGGTTCCCCTTCTCGGCCAACGGCCGGGCTCTCGCCCAGGGCAGCGGACACGGTCTTGTCAAGGTGGTGGCCGACTCGCGATTCGGCCAGATCCTGGGCGTGCACATGGTCGGCTATCACGTCGGAGAGATGCTGGCCGAGGCCGTCCTCGCCCTGGAGCTGGAGAGCACCCTGGAGGAGCTCGTCTCGACGATCCGGCCGCATCCTTCCTTCTCCGAGGCCGTCGGTGAGGCGGCACTTGCCGCGCAAGGCCGCGCGCTGCACTGGTAGGTCGCGGCTTGGGTGATCGACGCCTCATGTGACCGAGCGAACGTCAACCTCAAACGAACAGGAGGCCAGGATGGCCAGCTCCAGAGAGGAAGTCAGTGCAGCCCTGTATGCAGCCGTCTCGGCTGCATTGAACAGGCCGCTGGGGGAGTTGAGCGACAGCACCGAGCTGATCGCCGACCTGGGAGCCAAGTCGGTCAATCTGGTGCGCATCATCGCCGCCCTCGAGGACGACCTTGACGTGGAGATCTCCTTCGCGGAGCTCCGCAAGAGGAAGACGATCGGAGAAGCGATCGACTACGTGTCCCAGCTGTAGGACACCCGGGAGGGAGAGCGCCAGATGCTGGTTGGAGTGGGGACCGACATCCTGCGCATCGACCGGATCGGTCGCTGTCTTGATTCGCCGTCGTTCATGCGCAGGACCTTCACCGAAGGGGAGCTAGGCGTCGGCAGCCGGCGCCCGGATCGAGCCGCCTACTACGCCAATCTGTTCGCCGCCAAGGAGGCCGTCTTCAAGTGCCTGGGGATCGCCGCCGACGAGCTCGGCTGCTGGCTGAGCATCGAGATCCTCGACAGCGAGGAGGCACGACCGCAGGTCCGCCTGAGCGGGACCGCGGCGCGGGCTGCCCGGGCTCGAGGAGTCGGCAAGGTGATGCTCTCGCTCTCCAGCGACACCGACTACTCAGTGGCCTTCGCCGCGGCGCTCGCGGAGGCGGCAGATGGCGACTGACGTGACGGCCACCTTGCGGGAGAGGGCGCGGGTCTCGCCGCAGCGTATCGTCTTTCCCGAGTCGTGCGAGGAGGGCATCCTGCGCGCCGTCCGACAGCTGCGCGACGAAGGACTGGCGCGGCCCATCCTCGTGGGCGAGCCCGCCGAGCTGGGCGCCGCAGCCGACGGCTTCGGGGTCTCGCTCGACGGCATCGAGATCGAGGATGCCTTCAATGAGCCGCTGCACTCGACGCTCGTCCGGCGGTGCCGCGACCTGTTCCCCGAGATGTCCGCAAGGGGAGCCGAGCGAAGGCTGCGCTCGCCGCTCAACGTCGGTGCGCTCCTGGTGGCGAGCGGGCGAGCCGACGCCATGGTCGCCGGGCTCACGCACACCACCCAGGAGGTCATCCTGGCCGGCATGACCTTCATCGGTCTGCGGGAGGGCATCTCGACGCCCTCCAGCCTCTTCCTGATGCGAGTGCCCGGTCTCGCCGCCGCCGAAGGCGACCTGATCGTGTTCGCCGACGGTGCCGTGGTGGTGGCGCCCGATGCCGGCGAGCTGGCCGACATCGCCATCACCACCGCCCATACGACCCGGGCGCTGCTGGGCTGGGAGCCGCGGGTCGCCCTGGTCTCCTTCTCCACCAAGGGAAGCGGCGAGCACGAGTCGCTCGATCGGGTCCGGGAGGCTCTGCGGATGGTCCGGGAGCGCGCCCCCGAGCTGCTGATCGACGGCGAGCTGCAGATCGACGCGGCCATCGTGCCCGCGGTCGCCGCGCGCAAGGTCCCGGCCGGCGGTCCGGTCGCCGGTCGGGCCAACGTCCTCATCTTCCCGGACCTCAACTCAGGCAACATCGCCTACAAGTGCGTGCAGCGATTCGCCGGGGCCGATGCGTTCGGACCGTTCCTGCAGGGGTTCGCCGGGACGCTCAGCGACCTCTCCCGGGGCTCTTCGGTGGCCGACATCGTCGGGGCCGCCATCATGGCCGCCGTACACGCTCAGTCCGAGAGAGATGCGAGCGACGGAGACCCACGACCGTGAAGGTGCTCGTCCTCAACTGCGGCAGCTCCTCGATCAAGTACCGGCTGCACGACGCGGCCGCTCAGCGTAGCCTCGCCCGGGGCCTCGTCAGTCGCATCGGGGAGGCGTGCGCCGAGATAGAGGCCGAGAGCGACGGCACAAGGCGGACCGTGCAGACGCCCGTCCCCGACCACGGCCGTGGTCTCGAGCTGATCCTGGAGGCACTGCTCGATCCCGGGAGAGGCGTTGTCCGGGAGCTCTCGGAGGTCTCTGCCGTCGGGCACCGCGTGGTCCACGGAGGGAGCTTCTTCAGCGCCCCCGCCTTGCTGGACGACGAGGTGATCGACAGGATCGAGCGCTGCGCGCCCCTGGCGCCCCTCCACAATCCGCCCGCCCTTGTCGGTATACGTGCGGCGCGGCGCCTTCTCCCAGAGACCCCTCAGGTGGCCGTATTCGACACCGCCTTCCATGCCACCATCCCGGCAAGGGCTCACCTCTATGCTTTGCCCTACGAGTACTACAGCGAGCACGGCGTGCGCCGCTACGGGTTCCACGGCATCTCCTTCCAGGCCGTCAGTCAGCGGACGGACGTTCTGCTCGACGGCCGGCTGGCGGAGCTCAGGGTGGTGATCGCCCACCTCGGCAACGGCGCCAGCATCGCGGCGCTGGAGCGCGGCCGGTGCGTCGATACGAGCATGGGGATGACGCCGCTCGAGGGCCTGGTGATGGGCACCAGAGCAGGCGATCTCGATCCCGGAGTGATCCTGTTCCTGATGCGCGAGCTGGGGCTGTCGAGCGCCGACGTGGATCGTCTCCTCAACACGCAGAGTGGGCTGCTCGGGGTGTCGGGCATCAGCAACGACGTGCGCGACCTGCGGGCCCACGCTCTGGCGGGCAACGAGCGCTGCCGGCTGGCGCTCGCGCTCTACGCCTACCGGGTCAGGAAGTACGTCGGGGCGTTCGCCGCCGTGCTGGGCGGCCTGGACGCTCTGGTGTTCACCGCCGGGGTGGGGGAGAACAGCCCGGAGCTGCGCGCCGAGATCTGCCGGGGCCTGACGGTCTTCGGCGTGTGCCTCGACCAGGAGGCGAATGCCGCGGCGCGGGGCTCCGAGCGGCTCATCAGCAGCCCGGGCTCGCAGGTGCGCGTGCTGGTGGTGCCGACCGACGAGGAGCGGCTGATCGCCGAGCAGGCTGTGGCACTGATCAGTGGAGGCCGATCGTGACGGCCCGGCCGCCGGAGCAGAAGGGTTGCCGTCACGATCATGGACCTCCCGAGGTGCGCGACAGACGTCCCCCCTGGCTCACCCTGGCGGCGCGTGACCTGGCCCCTCTGGAAGAGATGGAGCGGCTGCTCAAAGGGAACGGCATCCAGACGGTCTGCGAGAGCGCCGTCTGTCCGAACCAGCCGGACTGCTTTGCGCGCCACACCTGCACGTTCATGATCCTCGGCGAGCGCTGCAGCAGGGCCTGCCGATTCTGTGCGGTCGCTCACGGCGTGCCACGACCTGTGGAGCCCACTGAGCCGCTGCGTGTGGCCCGGGCAGCCCGCATCCTCGGTCTCCGATACGCGGTCGTGACGTCGGTGACCAGGGACGATCTGCGCGATGGGGGAGCCGGGCAGTTTCACTCGACAGTGTGTGAATTGCGCAGGATCCCCGGTCTGCGCGTCGAGCTTCTTGTACCCGACTTCGGTGGCGACGGCGATGCGCTGGATCACGTGATCGAGGCCGGACCACACGTGATCGCACACAACATCGAGACGGTGCCACGTCTCTATCCGAAGGTGCGACCGGGAGCACGCTACGAACGCTCCCTGGACATCGTCGCCCGAGTCTCAAGAAGTGCGAGCATCAGCAAGAGCGGACTGATGCTGGGCTTGGGTGAGACCTCCCGGGAGGTCACAGCGACCATGACCGACCTGCGTGCAGCCGGTTGCGACATCCTGTCTATCGGTCAGTACCTGCAGCCCGATCGGTGGTGTCTTCCCGTAGAGCGGTACGTGAGGCCCCAGGTCTTCGCAGCCCTTGAGGAAAGGGCCATCGAGCTGGGCTTCAAGGCGTGTGTCGCCGGACCTCTGGTGCGCAGCTCCTATCACGCCGAGGAGGCCTTCGAAACGTGCAGGCTATCGGCGTGAGCGCCAAGCTGTACGGCGAGGTCGGCGACCACGGCCCACGTCGCCTTGCCGGGCGACTTCACATTCGTGCCCGGCGGCGCATGACGGATCCCAGAGCCCCCAGCCCCCACTTGGGGGACCATCCGGCAGCGGGGCGGACGGTCGTTCCCGTTCCCCCCCGGCTGTCCGCCCCAACGCCGGACGACAGCGGATAGCCTGGGCGTCTGAGTCTCTGTGATCGGGTGCGTCCCATCTGGGACATCCCCTCGATCCCTGTTCGGCCGCACGTTCCTCCGATCTCGCCTCGGGAGCATTCCCGTTCGGCTCCGCTTGACGTCCGGCCGTTGGCTCCGGCTGTCGTGTGACCGTCAGCCTTGCGTCAGTACCGCTCGGTCCCGGCTGCCGTCGACCGCTGATCCCGCTCCGCCCCGGTGACCGCGGCGGGTATGCTGTCGGTCGTGCCGAGGTCCGCCGCCGCGGATGAGGCAGGCGGCGGTCCCTCCATCCCGATCCTCGGCAGCCACTCGAGCCAGCGCGGCAGCCACCAGATGCGCGGGCCGATGAGGCCGATGGCGGCCGGCGCCACCACGGTGCGCACCACGGTCGCGTCGAGGAACACGGCAACGGCCAGGCCGAAGCCCATCTGCTGGAACATCACCAGCTCGCCGCTCGCCAGACCGGCGAACACGGCTACCATGATCAGCGCCGCGCCGGTGATGATGCCGGCCGTGAACTGCACCCCGAAGATCACCGACTCGAGGCTGTCGTGGGTCTCATCCCAGCGCTCGCGGATGCGGCTGAGCAGGAACACCTGGTAGTCCATGGAGAGGCCGAACAGCACGCAGAACATGAGCAGCGGCACCCAGGCCTCGATGGTCGTGACGCGCGTGAAGCCGAGCAGGTCGGCGCCGAGGCCGTACTGGAACACCAGCACCAGAGCGCCGTACGACGCACCGACCGAGAGCAGGTTCATGGCGATGGCGACCAGCGAGACGATCACCGAGCGGAAGGCGACGAGCAGCAGGAGGAAGCTCAGGAAGAGCACGAGCCCGATGACGATCGGCATGTAGAGGTCGATCATGTCGAAGGCGTCGGCGAACATCGCCGTGGCGCCGCCGACGTAGACGGTCGCCGGCGTGCCGTCGAAGGCGGCGGGGACGATGTCGGTGCGCAGGTCGTCGATGGCGGTGAAGGCCTCGGCGCTGGTCGGCGCCGGGTCCTGGATGAGACGTACCACGGCGAGCGTGCCGGTGTCGGCGGTGTCGAAGCCGATCGGGGTGAAGCGGCCGTCCCGCTCGAGGGCGGTCTGGAAGCGCTGCAGCCCGCCGAGGACGGCCGGGTTGAGCAGCGGCCCGTCGACGGCCACCAGGACCGGGCTGGTCCAGCCGGCCGAGAAGTCGCGCTCGAGGATCGTGAGGCCCTGCTTGACGCCGAGCCGCTCCGGCAGGCCGCTGACGCCGGAGGCGCCGCGCTCCATGAACAGCAGCGGGACGGTGACGGCGGCCAGCACGGCGACGCCGAGCAGCAGGCTCACGGTGGGGCGGCGCATGATGGTGCGCGCCGCCCGACCCCACCAGCCGCCGTTGTCTGCCGGCGTGTCGGCCTGCGGTCCGCCGGCAGTTGCCGGGCCGTCCGTTGCTGCCGGTACGGGGGTCGCCGCACGGTCGGCGTTCGCCGCCGGGCCGCCCGTTGCTGCCGGTACGGGGGTCGCCGCCGGGTCGCCGGCCGTCGCCGGCATGAGCCGGCGGCCCAGGTACGGCAGGCGCAGGGCGTTGACGCGGTCTCCGAGCATGCTCAGCACCGCCGGCAGGAGCGTCAGCGCGGCGGCCACCGCCGCCAGCACGACCGCGATGGCGCCGGCGCCGAGGCTCGGGAAGATCGAGAACGGCACGATGAGCATGCCCATGAGCGAGAGCACCACGGTCATGCCGCTGAAGAAGACCGCCCGGCTGGCGGTGGCGGCGGCCGCGGCGATCGCCTCGACCTTGTCGAGGCCGCGTCGCCGCTCCTCCCTGAAGCGCGACACGATGAACAGCGAGTAGTCGATGCCGACCGCCAGGCCCATCGTGATGATGATGTTCACGGCGAAGATGGAGAGCTCGAACGTCTGGCCGAACAGCGCCGTGAGGGCCAGCGCGACGACGATGGCGAACGCCGCCAGGACCAGCGGCACCAGGGCGGCGACGACGGCGCCGAACACGATGAGCAGGATGATCATCGCGATAGGGACGCCGATGATCTCGCCGCGCTGCAGGTCGGACTCCGCCAGACCGTTGGCTTCGTGCATCCAGGCGGCAGAGCCGGTGACGACGACGGTGAAGCCGTCTCCGTCTGCCTCGCCGGCGACGTCGATGACGCCGCCGACATGCTGCTCGGCGTCGGTCGGCAGACCGGCCAGATCGACGAGCACGATGGTCGTGTGGCGGTCGTCGGAGATCAGGAAGGACGGGTCGCCGGCCGCGGACACATCGCTGCCGGCTGCGGATCCGTCGGCGCCGGGCGCCGGACCGGACCCCTCACCGCCGTCCCCTTCGCCGCCGGCCTCGTCACCGCCGGCCGCTTCAGCGCCGGCCTCGTCACCGCCGGCCGCGTCACCGCCGGCTCCCTCGCCGTTCTCCGGTCGCGCGGCTGCGGCCGCCTCAAGGTCGTAGTAGGTCACGACCGAGCCGACCTCGTCCGGGCCGAGCGCCCGCAGGTCGGTGGCGAGGTCTTCGACATGCTGCCTGAAGGCCGGGTCGTCGACGGTCAGCTCCGGCGAGCTGACGATCACCACCTCGGTGTCGCGCTGTGCCTGGTCGAGGTGGCGGTCGATGAGGATCTCCACCGTCTTGGCCTCGGGCTCGTTGAGGAAGTCGTCCTCGGCCCGGAAGGCGTCGTTGAGCAGCGTGAAGGTCACGCCGCCGATGACGAGGGCGAGCAGCCAGAGGGCGACGGTGAGGCGTGGGTGGGCGGCGCACGCCCGTGCCAGACGCTCCGTGAACGGGCGCCGGGCCGTCATCGCCGCCGCCCATCGGCGCGCCGGCGGAGCTCGGTGGAGCCGGCGTCGGCCGCGCTGGCCGGCTCGGTCGCGGCGGCGCCCGCGTCGGCTGTGCCGTCGACCCCTGCCGGCGCGGCGGTGGCGGCGCCGGCCTCGGCCGTGCCGTCGCCTGCGCCGTCGATCCCCGCAGGCTCGGCTGCGCCGCCGGCGACGGCCGCGCTCCCGGGCGCGGCCCCGGCCTCGAGGGCGCCCGTCTTGAGTCCCTCGATGTAGGCGCGCAGGACGACGGGGTGGCTGCGCCGCAGCATCTCGCAGTGCTCGCCGCTGTGCAGGCTCTCGATCATGGCCAGGCCGTGGACCAGCGCCCAGGCACCGTGCCACATGATCTGGATGTCTTCCTCGCTGCGAGCCGGGAGCACATCTTCATCGACGGCCCGGCGCACGGCATCGTCGATGATGCCGAAGATGCCGCTCGGCATCGCGACCTCCTGATCGACCGGCGAGAGGCTGCGCAGGCTCTCGAACATGAGGGCGATCTCTTCCGGGTGCGTGCGGGCGAAGTCCAGGTAGGCGAGCCCGAGCCCGATCAGATACTCCTCCGCCGGCGTGTCTCTCGGGACCCGTGCCAGATGGTCGCGCAGCGCCGTGAGGCTGCCGTGCGCCAGGGAGACCAGCATCTCCTGCCGGCTCGTGAAGTAACGGTAGAGCGAGGCCGGGTTGCCGAAGCCGGCCCGTTCGGCGACGTCCTTGAGATTGAGGTCGGCGGCGCCGCGCTCGGCGACGATGGCGCGGGCGGCGTCGAGGATGTCGGCGCGCGTGGCGGCGTGCCGCTGTTCCCGGCGGCCGGGTGCCTCAGCGAGCACCGTCGCCTCTCTGAGTGAGCCGTGCCATGACTGTGAGCGTGTGCCTCCCGACAGTCCCGAAGTCCGAGGACTGCAGCGCAAACTTATGTTGCAGATGCAAAAAGCATTTGCATTCTGACCCTGCCGGCGTGACAAGTCAAGGACTGCGGCGCATGGCTGGCGGTGGCGATGCAGACGGGACGCCGTGGAGTGGCGCGTCGCAGCGCAGCACTGTGGCGAGGCCCGCCCGTCGCAGCACGATCGTCTGGTGTCTGACAAGCGACGCTGGTCAGTCGGGGATCAGCGTCGAGGCGACGACGGCGCACACCACGATGAGGGCGACCGGCATCCAGGCCGGCAGCGACGGGATGCGCCCCGTCGTGCCGGCGCGGTCGGCTGCCGGAGGATCCGGGGCCGTGATCCGGACGGAGGGACTCCCGACGGCGATCCCCATGGGATCCATGTGCGTGCCGGCCGCCTTCATCGCTCCTGCCTCCCCGAGTGCCGTCGTGTGCTGCCACCTCCTGTGTCGGCGGCGGGCATCACGATGATCACTTCGGGTGGCCCAACGTGTTGTCAGGACTGACAACACCCGGTGAGTCTGGCCGGTGGGTCCCCGGCGACGGGGGTCGAGGATGTGGACGGGTCGTGCGGTCTTACGGCACCCGGGGTCACTCCGGCGACGACCAGAAGGCGCCGAAGTCGACCTTGAAGACGAAGAAGAGGACGGTCAGGAAGACGAGGTAGATGATGACCGACCACGCGAGGGCGGTCAGCAGCCAGGAGGCGAGAGCGGAGAGCCAGCGGCCGCCGCTCGTGGCGTAGCCGGCGCGCCGCTCGGCCGAGAACATGCGCCGGAACAGCATCAGTGCGATGACCACGAACAACGGCAGGAAGATGATCGCGAAGCGGCCCATCGGCTCATGCTAGCGGCCGGAGAAGGCCGGCGGTACCCGAGTCCGTCGCGGACCTCCGCCTGCCGGTCCGTCGCGAGCCGCGGGTCCCGCGTCCGTCGCGGACTCCCGCCTGCCCTTCCGACGCGAGCCGCGAGTCCGGAGTCGGCGGCGAGCCACGGATCGTGTGTCAGCGCTGATGGATCAGATAGTCGAAGGCCGCCAGGGCCGCCGTGGCGCCCTCGCCGGCGGCCACCACGATCTGCTTGTCGTGGTTGTCGGTGACGTCTCCGGCGGCGAAGACGCCGCGCACCCCGGTGACGCCGTGCGCGTCGACCACGATCTCGCCGCGCTGGTTGGTGTCGACCACGTCGAGCATGAAGTCGGACTGCGGGAAGAGGCCGACCTCGATGAACACGCCGTCGACCTTGAGCGTCTTTGTCTTGCTGTTCTTGACGTTGCGCAGCACGAGGGCGTTCACGACGTCGTCGCCCTTGATCTCGACCGGCTCGAAGCCGCGCAGCGGGCGCACCTTCCTGGCGCTGCGGACCTTGTCGACCAGGTAGCTCTCGCCGCTCCACTCGCCGCGGCTGACCACGTAGATCTTGCGCGCGATGGCGCTCATCTCGACGGCCGCCTCCATCGCCGAGCTGCCGCCGCCGACGATGGCGATGGTGGCGTCGCGGTAGAAGGGACCGTCGCAGGTGGAGCAGTAGACCACGCCGCGTCCCATGAACTCGTTCTCGCCGGGGATGTCGAGGCGCCGCTTCTGGGCGCCGCTGGCGACGATCACAGTGCGCGCCAGGATGCGCTTGCCGCTGGCCAGCGTGAGCACCTTGGCCACGCCGTCGATGGACAGACCCGTCACCCGCTCGCCGATGAGGCGTTCCATGCCGTACATGTACGCTTGCTCGAACATCAGCTTCACCAGGTCGGGGCCGGTCACCACCGGCAGGCCCGGGTAGTTGGTGATGGTGTGCGTGACGCCCACCTGGCCGCCGAGGTCGAGGGCGACGAGGACGGTCGAGAGGCTCTTGCGGGCGGCGTACATGGCGGCCGTGAGGCCGGCCGGGCCGCCGCCCACTACGGCCACGTCCCAGACCTTGGCCAGGTCGACCTTCAGCTCGATGCCGAGCCGCTTGTCCAAGTCGCCGGTGGCGTTGAGGTAGGCGAGCGAGTCGTAGCCGCCGAGGTACTCGCCGTCGAGGAAGAACTGCGGCACGGCGCGCTGCCCGGTGCGCTCGACCATCTCCCGCGCCGCGTCTTCATCGTGGGTGACGTCGACCTCGTCGTAGTCGATGCCCTTGGCCTTGAGCATCGCCTTCGCCTTGGCGCAGTACGGGCACCACTCCATCGAGTACATCTGGATACGGGCCACGGGGGGTCACCTCCGCACGCTGAGTCCAGCCTGCTCCGGCGCGCTCAGCCTGCCGTCGAACGACGATAGCTGACGTGCTCGACCTTGAGTCTCAGGGCCCCAGCCGGACGGCGCCAGGTGACCATCTGGCCGACCTTGGCGCCGAGCAGCGCCACAGCCAGCGGCGAGACGTAGCTGACCTTGCCGGCGTCGGGGTCGGCCTCGTCCTCGCCGACGATGGTCCAGACCTGGACGGGGCGGGAGTCGAGCGACACGCTGGCGCCCGGCTCGTCGGCGACGCGCGAGCCCGATGCGGCGACGGTGACGGTGGCGCCGAAGGCGACCTCGTGGAGAGGCTGGTCGGCCGGGTCGACCGGCACGGCCGACTCCAGGCGCCGGTCGAAGTAGCGGATGTCCCGGTCTACGTAGGCGAGTTCCTCGCGCAGTACCTGCTCGCGGTCGGGCGGCAGGCTCCCGCCGGCGCCGACCTCGAGGATCTCCAGCAGCTCGATGCGGCGCCGCCCCAGTCTGTCGAGCTCGTCCCTGAGCTGCGCGAGACCGTCCGGCGTCACGTAGTTGACGTGCTCGCTGACGGGCCGTTCGGCCGGCGGATCGCCGGGGGCGCCCGGCTCGGGTTCTTTGACGAATGCGCGGCTCATGACCTGTGTATTCCACAGGAACGCCCCGGTTCATGCCAGCGGGACAGCGGCGGACGGGCGACCCCGGCGAGCGGGCGCCGCCGCGGCCTAGACGAATCTCCCATGGACAGACGTGCAGTGCGGGGCAGAGTGATGTCGATAGGGAGCAGGAGGCACAGACCGGGACGCCCGCCGGTCTGGCCGAGTTGCTGGAGGCGGACGGGGGGACGGGATGGAGAGCGCGAGATCCAGACGCGGACCGGGCGCGCCCGGCTTCACTCTCATCGAGCTGCTCATCGTGATCGTCATCATCGGCATCCTGGCGATGATCGCCGTGCCGCTCTACCTCAACCAGCGCGACAAGGCCAAGGACGCCGGCGTCAAGGAAGGCGTCTGGGCGATCCAGAACGCCGTCGTCACCTACGCCGCCGACCACGACGGCCGCTTCCCCGACCCCTCCCAGGTGGCGGTCGACGGCACCGTGGCCGCCTACCTCGACCCCTGGCCCGACAACCCCTGGAGCGGGGCGCCGATGGCGGAGAGCGACGCCTGGTCGCGCGGTGACTTCCACTACGACGCCTGGAGCGGTGAGCTGGTCGCCGCCCTGGCTTTCGTGCTGCCGGAGTACGAACAGTTCGGTCTCATCGGCTGGACCTCGGTGGAGGACGAGCCGTACGTGGCGCGGCCGCTGAGGGACGACGTCCTGTTCGCCTCCGACTTCACGAACATGGACGGCCTGCGCATCCTGATGGGCGACTGGGTGCTGACCGAGGACGGGCTCACGCCGCTGGCGGAGTACACGGAGAACCGGATCGCCATGCTCGCTGCGGCCGACGGGGAGCCGTGGACCGACGTGCGGATCGATGTCTCGGCGATCCTCCAGGCGGGGTACGGCTACGGCGTCTACTACCGCTCCGACGGTCAGCGGGATATCAGCGGCTACTGCTTCCAGGTAGATCCGGGGCTCAAGAACAAGTTCGTCGTCCGCAAGGTGACCAAGGGCCGAGAGAGCGAGCCGATCGCGATCGTCGACATGCCGGAAGGCTTCGAGGCCTTCGGCACGGAGCATGCGGTGAGCATCGAGGTCGTCGGTGACCGCCACGTCATCAGCGTCGACGGCGAGCAGGTGCTCGACTTCAAGGACACGACCTACTCCTCC
>Ga0172371_10005500_pt1 | contig 18746 bp, 18 predicted proteins | sample Lak12m_FD_114543 | JGI IMG/M metagenome (GOLD analysis project Ga0172371, IMG submission 114543) | Freshwater microbial communities from Kabuno Bay, South-Kivu, Congo - kab_022012_12m | ecosystem: Environmental > Aquatic > Freshwater > Lake | place: Democratic Republic of the Congo: South-Kivu...
GCATGTTCGAGCAGAGCGGCCACGCGACTATACTCAAGGACCATCAGCGGCGTGCAAGGCAGATGCGCGAGTGCAATGTGCAAAGTGACGCGGTGGACGGCATTGTAAACAATCTCTCGCGTGTGGCCGAGGAGACGGGACTCCCAGATGTCCCTGACGACATATTCGACCCCGCAGCCGACACTGAGGTGGTCGCAGCCATCCAGCAGCTTCATCATGCCGTGGCGCAGGCATCCGGGCAGATTCGGACGGCAGCCTCTCAGTTGGAAGCAGCGGGGGCCAGCTTCTCATCGGCGATCGACAGGAGTCAGTTCCGCACTGCAGTCGACTCGGCCGCGGAGGCGTACTCCAAGCTGGTCGAGAATCTAAGGGCAGGAGGAGTGCAGGATCCCAGCGAGTACGGCCGGCTCATGCAGGACCGTCAACGGCTTGAAACGCAAGTGGGTGACTTGATCGGTCTGGAAGCCCGACTGACCGAGTTGGACGAGGAAGCGGAAGGCGAACTGAGGGAGGTCAAGAAACTCAGGGAGAAGTTGACGGAGAGCCGTCGAGTCTTCCTGGCCAACACCCTGAAAGACAACAGCTACGTCCGCATTTCCGTTATGCCGTACGGCTGCCCGGCTCGCGATGCAGAGGCATCACTGCGTCGACTCGTGGGCAGAGAAGACGGGGGGTTCGCCGAGGATCTGGGATTCGTGGAGGAAGTTGCGGTCGAATCGCAGTGGGAGGAGAAGAAGAGCCGGCTCCTCGCAATCCGCGCTGGAGAGCAGACTCCGCGTGATGCGAGGTTGAGCAACTTCCTCCAGAGGGCGTGCCAGCAGCAGCCTGACCTTCCCGACAGGATTGCCGCGTGGTTCCCGGACGACGGGCTTCGTGTCGAGTACAGCCCGCGCGCTGACGGGACGGACTTCCAAGACATCCGTCGGGGGTCCCCTGGGCAGCGTGCAACGGCGCTCCTGGCCTTCTTCCTGGCGCAAGGGCAGGAGCCAATCGTGCTTGACCAACCCGAGGATGACCTGGACAATCAAGTTATCTATGATTTGATCGTCAGGCAGCTCCGGGAGGGCAAGCAACACCGCCAGATCATCGTGGTGAGCCACAATCCAAACGTCGTCGTCAACGGCGACGCTGAGATGGTGCACGTCATGGGCGTCGTTCACGGACAGTGCAAAGCGGTTCACTCGGGCTGCCTCCAGGAGCGCGATGTCCGGAATGCTGTGTGCCAGGTGATGGAGGGCGGCCGGGATGCGTTCCGACGCCGTTACCGGCGCCTTGCTGAGGAGGAAAGGAATGTTTGACACGAAGGACGAAATTCTCAGGAAGATCCGCCTGGGAGAAGATGCTGATCTCGAGTTGAAAGAAGTTCGGGTTCAAGGACAGAAGGTGACTGCGCCGGGGCGTTCGGATCTCGCCGATGAGCTGGCCGCGTTCGCCAATTCCAGGGGCGGAGTCTGCCTCTTGGGAGTGGATGACAGTTCAAAGGACATAGTCGGTATTCCACTCGCCAGTCTGGACGCTGTCGAGAAGCTTGTCAGCGAGATCTGCCATGACTCCATCGAACCCCCGATCGGTCCCTTCATAGAGAAGTTGGAGCTGCCTGATTCCGCTGGACTGCCCAGAGCGGTCGTCAAGATCGAGGTCGACCGCAGTATCTTCGTCCACCGGAGCCCCGGAGGCTATCTTCATCGCGTGGGGAGTTCGAAGCGCCAGTTGAGGCCCGACGTTCTTGCCCGGTTGTTCCAGGAGAGGAGTCAAACCCGCTTCATCCGGTTCGACGAGGAGGTCGTCGCCGACGCTTCGCTGGAAGAGTTGAGTCGGGATGCTCTCCCGCTCTTTGTGACGGAGCGCACCGGCGAGGAGTGGACCAACGTGCTTCGGAAGCTCGGCCTGGCCAATGTTGACTCCGGCGGAATCTGGCGTCCCACAGTCAGTGGTGTCCTCATGGGCTCAAACGACCCGAGGAGTTGGCTTCCCAATGCGTTCGTGCAGGCGGTTGCATACCGGGGGGACTCCGTCGTTCCGGCTGGCCCACATGACGTGTATCAACTTGATGCAAAAGATATAGTTGGTCCACTCCAGAGGCAGATAGCTGAATCATGCTTATTTATATACACGCACATGCGTATCGCCGCCAGAAAAGAGATGGGCCGCCAGGATTTGCCCCAGTATGACATGGCCGCCGTCCTGGAAGCCGTAGTGAATGCGATCGTTCACCGGGACTACTCCATCTATGGTTCCAAAGTCAGACTGCGGATGTTCTCGGACAGGCTCGAGCTGTATTCCCCCGGCGGGCTGCCGAACAGCCTGGGGCTGGAGGCGCTTTCCGACCGTCAGTCCGTACGCAATGAGACCCTGGCGAGCATGCTCGCAAGATGTCCTGTTCCCGACTACGAGTGGCTCCATACCCCACGCAAGACGTTGATGGATCGCCGCGGGGAGGGGGTTCCCACGATCATGAGGAACAGTGAGCTTCTGTCGGGGCGGCTTCCGGAGTACCGTTTGCTGGGAGAGTCAGAGCTGATGCTGACCATCTGGGCAGCAAACCCGTTGGAGCAGGAAGCGCAGGAGCCCGTTGAGGGGGAGAGACCGTGAAGCACATGCATTGTGTACTCGGTCCGGGCAACGGGCTGCCGGCGACGCTCGCCGAAGGGCTGGCTCTGGCCCTGGAGAGAGTATGCCAGACAGTGGACGGAATCGCTGCGCCTGCGGCCGTACTCTGGACCGATCCCGAAGGGCAGTGGAGCGGGGTCATCGCTGACCTGCGCAAGGCGATCCCGCAGATCTGCATCCTGGGGGACTACTCGCCATCGGACAGCACGGGACCTGCCATCTGGTTGCGGTGCGTCGTCGAGCGGACCGTGGCAGTGGACGGGATGCCAGCGGAGGCGGTGCCGATCCTGTACTTGCCGCGGGTGTCGCGGCAGGCGCTTCGGGCGGCCAGCGATTGTCCGCCGGCTGTCCTGCCCCTGATCGAGCTTCAGTACCGCGGCCGGGTCTGGCACCAGAGGAACGGTCGCGATTGGACCGTGGACGCGTTCGTGATGTCGGAAGACGGGCTCGGCCTCGATGTCGCGCAGGATGCTCGAACCAGGGAGGCTATGCAGAGGGCGCTGCCGCTGCTGCTGGCCACTCCTCTGGAGGCACTGCGGGGCAGGAGGCTGGATGCGGACGACTTCGACCGTCTGGCGGTCTCGGATCCGGCTAGGGACATGCTCAGGTGGCTGGGGGCCCCGGAGCAGGTCGGGAAGAGCCAGGACGAGGCCCGATGGAAGGCATTCTGCAACGTCTGCAAGACCGAGTTCGGCTTCGACCCGGACCGGAAGACCCCTCGGGACGCGGCCAAGCTCCTCATTGAGAGCACCGCCCACAAGTGGCCCGATGCCTGGCGACGATTCACTGAAGCCCCCCGGATGTACCCTGGAGTCGTCGAAGCACTGCGTGAGGCGCCGACCATCCTGATCCCCCTCCCTGGAGTCCTGGAGCGCATTCCCAAGTTGAACGCAGAGAAGGAAGAGGAGCTGCGGCGTTCTCTGGATGAGGTCGACGCTCTCCCACACGCCGAAGCCTGTGCTCGTGTCCTGGACCTCGAAGCGGCGCATGGAACGAGGCGTTCGTGGGTCTGGGCGCAACTGGGAGAGAGCCCACTTGCAGAGGCTCTGGCACGGTTGGCGGAACTGGCATCGATGGCCACATCGCCGGCAGGAGGAGCCAACATCGAAGCAGCCGTTCAATCCTATGTGGACGGCGGCTGGCGATGCGACAAGGCTGCTCTGGCCGCACTCGGAAGCCTGCAGACGCCGGCAAACGCGGCCGTCGTCCAGAAGGTCGTCAGGGCTCTGTACCTGCCTTGGCTGGACGCATCGGCCCGGCACTTCCAGAAGCTCGTCTCGGCTGACGAAGCGAAGGCACGGGATGCCGTCGAGGCGCCGGAGGTGGAAGACGACGCCTGCATCGTGTTTGCCGATGGACTTCGCCTCGACCTCGGTCATGCCCTGAGGGAACGGTTGGAACAGCGGGGGCTGAAGGCTTCCGTCGGTCACCGCCTTGCGCCGCTACCCACGGTGACGGCCACCGCGAAGCCCGCTGCCTGCCATGTCCATCTGCGGTTCAAGGGCGTCGGGGCACCGGACGATTTCACACCGGTCATCGAAGGAACCGATCAACCGGCCACCGCCGCGCTGGTTCGACAACAGATGGCCGCTGCCGGCATCGACGTCATCGGGACCGGAGACCCAAGGCCCCGGACAGTCGGAGCCACTCTCGGCTGGACCGAGACCGGACGGCTTGACGAGCTCGGACACAAGCTGGGTGCGGACCTCGTCTACCATGTGGAGGCGTCTCTGGTTGCGCTGGCAGACCACATCGAGTCGCTGCTGAATCATGGGTGGATGAGGGTCGTGGTGGTGACGGACCACGGTTGGTTGCTGGTCCCCGGGGGACTGCCGAAGATCGAGTTGCCTCCCCACCTGGTCGGAACCAAGTGGTCGCGCTGCGCCTTGGTGGTTGGTGAGTCGACCCCGGCGGTGCCAACCTACGGATGGCACTGGCAGCCCGGTGCACGCCTGGCCTCTCCGCCCGGGGTGGGGTCGTTCTTCGCAAGCACCGAGTATGCACACGGCGGCATCAGCCCGCAGGAGTGTGTCGTGCCCGTGCTGCATGTGGAGAAGGCCGGAGGAGCGATCCGGGCCACCATCGAGAGCATCTCCTGGCGTGGCATGAGATGCCGCGTGGCCGTGAAGACGGACGACCCCTCGGTGCGGTTGGACCTGAGACTGAGCTGGAAGCAGCCTGACACGAGCATCGCCGCAGGTATCAAGGAGGTCGGCTCGTCGGGCGAGGCCAGCCTCGTGGTGGACGACAATCATGAGGGGGCCGCGGCAACGATTGTGCTTCTGGACGGAGCCGGGAACGTGCTGGACCGAAAGCCGATAACGGTGGGAGAAACAACATGAGCACAGAGCTGGATCGTCTGGATCAGGTCGCTGCATCGGCCTTTGACGGCTATCTGGTCCGCAAGGACCTGGTCCGGAAGTACGCCCGGCAGTATCCCGTGCCGACCTACGTTGTGGAGTTCCTCTTGGGGCGGTACTGCGCCAGCGTGGACGAGGCCGAGATCGCCGAAGGGCTGGAGATCGTCGAGAAGCAGCTCCATGACCGGACCGTACGCACGGGGGAGGAGGAGCTCTTCAAGGCCCGGGCCCGGGAGAGCGGTTCGGTGAAGCTCATCGACATCGTGAAGGCCCGCCTCGACGCCAGGAACGACTGCTACGTGGCTGAGCTTCCCAGCCTCATGTTGCGCGACGTCCGCATCGACGACCAGACGGTCCGGGACAACGAGCGGATGCTCACCGATGGGTTCTACGCCGAGGTCACCCTCACTTACGACGGCATCGCTGCCCAGGAACAGGGCGGACGGCCGTTCAGAATCGAGACACTGCGGCCGATCCAGATGTCGAAGGCTGATGTGCTGGACGCCTTGGCCAAGGGGAGAGGGCTCTTCTCGACCGAAGAGTGGAAGGACTTCCTCATACGCTCCATCGGCCTCGAGCCGGCAGCGCTCGGCGAGAGGGCCCGCCGCGTGACCCTGCTGCGGATGGTGCCGTTCGTGGAGCGCAACTACAACCTGGTCGAGCTGGGCCCACGGGGCACCGGCAAAAGCCACCTCTTCCAGCAGATCTCCCCTTACGCCCACCTCATCTCCGGAGGCAAGGCCACCGTTGCCAAGATGTTCGTGAACAACGCCACGGGGCAGCGGGGGCTCGTGTGCCAGTACGACGTGGTCTGCTTCGATGAGATCTCGGGCATCTCCTTCGACCAGAAGGACGGCGTCAACATCATGAAGGGCTACATGGCCTCGGGCCAGTTCAGCCGCGGGAAGGACAACATCCGGGCGGACGGCTCCATCGTCATGGTTGGCAACTTCGACGTGGACGTGGAGCAGCAGCAGCGCGTGGGTCATCTCCTGAGCCCCCTCCCTTCGGAGATGCGCAACGACACGGCCTTCATGGACCGGCTGCACGCCTTCGTCCCCGGATGGGACTTCCCGAAGCTGAGCCCTGCCGAGCACCTCACGGACCACTTCGGGCTGGTCAGCGACTTCCTCAGCGAGTGTTGGGGCCGGCTGCGAACCAGCAACCGCGCGTCCATCATGCAGGGGCGCGTCCACCTCGGCGGGGCACTGTCCGGCCGCGACATCGAGGCGGTCACCAAGACCATCAACGGTCTCCTCAAGCTGCTGTTCCCGGATCCCGAGATGCCTGTGCCGGACGGGGAGCTGGAGTGGATCGTCCGGGTGGCCCTGGAGGCCCGTCGCCGAATCAAGGAGCAGCAGAAGCGGTGCTTCAAGAGCGAGTTCCGGAACACGCACTTCAGCTACATCCTGGGCGCCGAGGGCGTCGAGCAGTTCGTGTCCACTCCGGAGCTCCACAGCGACGAAGCTATCGAGAGTGATCCTCTGCCGGCAGGCCAGGTCTGGGCCATCGGCCCCGGGACGGGGGAGACCAGTGCGGGGCTCTTCCGAATCGAGGTCACCTGCGGCCCAGGCAGCGGGGTGAGAGTTCTCAACCAACCGACGCCCCCGGCATTCCGGGAGAGCGTTCGCGTGGGCGAGCAGAATCTCTACGGACGGGCCAAGGAGCTCGTGGGCGGCCGGAACGCTCGGGAACACGAGTTCTCGATCCAGATGCGGGCGATGGACTCTGACAAGTCGGGGATGGGCCTGGGCCTGCCGATCCTGGTTGCGCTTTCCGGAGCGCTGCTGGGGCGCAACACCCGCGGCGGGGCCATCGTGGTCGGGGCCCTCAACCTGGGCGGTGCCATCGAGATGATCCCCAACGCCGTCGCCATAGCCGAGCTGGCCATGGACAAGCAGGCCCAGACGCTTCTCATGCCTGTGGCTTCCCGCCGCCAGCTCAACGACCTCCCGGACGAGGTCTGGACCAAGCTGAGCATCGAGTTCTACAAGGACGCCGCCGACGCCGTGTTCAAGGCGCTGGTGGAGTGAGGTCTGATCAGTCTGGGAAGTGGCGAACGGCTTGCCGTGGTGGACATGCAGTTTCCCAGGGGTGGCCCGAGGTCACGGTGAATGCAGGCGTGCGCTGAGCTCGATGCCGAAACCGGCCATGAATCCTTCGGTGTAAGCCAGGCCTCGGGCGTAGGGGGTGCCATCGGAGCCGGTCCTGCCCACGAATTGATATCGCGGGATCAGGTAGACCCCCTGGGCGTGGATGTTGAGCCAGGTCTCGACTCCGCCCTCGGGGGAGGAGAGAGGGATGCCGACACCGGCGGAAGCCGAATGCCACGTGTTGTCGAGGAACATGTTTGCGTGGCCCTGGTTCTCTTCGAGGGGAGCGGGACGCATGGACCAGCCGCCGCGCAACGCCAGGCCCGAGGGAAACGCGTACTCGACGCCCGCACGGGGAGCTATCGTGTCCTGGACGCGCATTCCCGGGGCCGACTCGGCCGCGACCCGGTACGAGCCGCCCAGGTCGTCCAGGTAGAGAGTGTCGCCCTCAGCCAGCGCGTCCGGGGAGACCTTCATCTCGATCACCTGGACGTGGTCAGCGAACCGACTCCAGAAGCCCACCTCGGCGTCGGCGGAAAGAGTCAAGCGCGGGATGGGGCTGAACGCAGCACCCGCGACGATCCTGGGCGGATGGTACGAGAAGTCCCCCGACATCACGTACGGCACTTCGATGCGTATCGGCTTGCCCAGGTCCAGCTCCATGGTTGCCTGCACGTCGAGCGCAATGGATGTCTCCTCCTCGCCGTGGTAGACGAAGGAGAAGGCCCAGGCGGGAGAGGGCTTGACGAGAAGGCCGGCAATGGCCGACGCCGCGAGGCCGAGATTCTGGGTCGTCTGGGCAGTGCTCGGGGAGGGAGGGTTGCCTTCGGGGTTGTCGGGATCGTAGGAAGCCACGGGGTTGAGGGTCACGACCTCGCCTTCGACCCTGGAATGAACTGCGGCCCCTGCGCCGACAAGGAACCGTCCCTCCCACAGCTCGGCCCCGAGCGCGAAGTTGATCCTGGCCTGGTTGAACGGTGTGTTCCACGTCGGGAAGAAGGGTGAAGACGCGGTGCTGCCCGAGAAGCTGGCAAGCCTGCGGCCGTCGGCGGGAATGAGCGCATCGCCGCCAGCCACCAGCCTCAGGGGAAGCGACGGAATGAACAGCTTGAGCGGAAACGAGAAGCTCAGAAGCACGCCCGAGTATCTGTCCAGGTCCGAGGCTGTGGCGAACGACTGATCGAGCTGTTTGCGGGTCAGGTCCGCGCTCAAAGCACCCCCGGAAGCAACCTGGTAGCTTCCAATCCGACCTAAGCTGCCCGGATCGACGAGAGTAGCCTCGACCTGCGGCATCATGGTGACATAGGAGACCCCTGCCCCGCCCCGTTCGAACAGCGCCAGCGCCGCGGGATTGTACCAGGCAGCATGCCCGTCGTTGGCAGTAGCGGACACAGCGCCTCCCAGGGCTGCGTTGCGGCTCCCCAATCCGAAGGAATCCGCGGCCCGGGCCGGCAGCGCCGCGACCGCCATAGCCAGCAGGATGGCAATCTGCGCCCCCTTTCCCCCCGGGAGCGGCGCAATGGGGGGCCGGTCCGAACAGTGCCCGGCGCCGCACCCGGGGCCAAGGCAACCGCGGGGCGGGCGAGGCATATCGGGCTTCACGTCCCTCATCAGGTTTCGCCCAGCCCGTGCCACACGGGCGCGTCGAACCTGCGGAACCGCCACCTGACAACCGTGACAAGTATTTTCCATCCAGCTTTCACCGCAGTCTTGAATGCCCCGCTGATCTTCGACGACCCCGGGCGTTTGCGATAGCTCGCCGGGACTTCCCGCATGCGCAGGTTGAGGCGTGCGCCTTTCGCCTGCATCTCCACCGTCCAGCCCCAAGAACGGTCGTGCATATCCAGCATGTGGAACACGCCCAGAGGCATCACCCTGACCGGCCCGCTGTCGCTACACCGGATGCGATAGAGCCGCCAGAGCAGAAGCCGTGCATACCAGATCGCAAACCGGGACTGGACGGGCAGCGCTCCCGGCGCATGCTCTCCAGACACCCTGCTGCCCAGCACCATGTCGACCTCGCCGCGCACGACAGGGGCCAGCATCGATGGCAGCTCTTCCGGATGATCCGCATGGTCTCCGTCCATGAACGTCACGTACTTCGCATGAGGCGCAAGCGCGGGAATGGCCTTCACCCCCGCCATACAAACCGAACCGTACCCCTTGATCGGCTCCTGGACGATGTACGCTCCTTTCTCCCGGGCGATTTCCATCGTGCGATCAGTGGACCCGTTGTCCACTACGATCGGGATGACGCCCGAGGGAAGATCGTCGAGCACCGCACCGATCCCCTGCTCTTCGTTCCACACGGGAATCACGGCGACGGTTTCGCTAAGTGCCTGTTGAACCGCGGGTTCGAGCGTCGAAAGTGGAGCAGGTGAGGCGGTGCGGCCGCGGTCAGTCACGGCATGCCTCCAGCAAGGGGAGAGGGGGACGGACCTGGCCGGGAAGTCTTCCCGCCAGCCACGCATCGGTCGCAGGGCAGGGGGACTCAGCTCGAGAGCGACATCGCCGGGCAGCGAGCTGCCTCAAGTCTTCGATCGTGTCGATGTCCTGGCAAGGCCCCGCCACGCACACCTTCAGCCCCAGCTTGAAACCGATGGAAATCGTCTGCTTCAGGACGATCGATGTGCTCCACGTCACGCCCTGAAACAGCTCCGGATGGTACCTGCACATGGCGATCATGTAGTAACCGCCGTCCGTGGCAGGTCCCAGCACGACATGGTGGCTATCGAGAAGCCCAAACGCCATTTCCATGTCGGAAAGTCGCAGCTCCGGGGAGTCCGCACCGACCAGAACGAGGCGGTCGTACCCCATGGCCAGGACCCTTCTGATGGACGAGCCCAGCCGTTCCCCGAATTCCTCGCCCGTCTGCTTGATGAACCGCACCGTATCGAAGGGGTTCTCCCCGATGGGGTCGGGAGGCGGGACGATGTGAGAAGGCCCGCCTGCGATCGCCGCAACCACGTCGCATCCCGGAATGCGCACCAGCTTGCGGACCGTGTCGGCATAGAACGACTGGTAGAGCAGCAGGGTCTCTTCGGGTCCCACATCCTGCGCAAGGCGGGTCTTGGCTTTGCCCAGCTCGGGATAGCGTCCGAACAGGACGATGGCCCTCTTCATTGGTCAACAACCCCACAATCGGGTCATGTTCAGTCCTCTGCCGGCTCCGTCGCGGGCACGCAGAAGCAGTCCGTTTGCGATTCGAGCGGTTCGAACCCCTCGGCGCACAGACCTTCTGCATCGCACGGCGCGACGCAGAAGGAGGTGGCGCAAACGCCGCCGACGCAGGCGGCCTCCCCCGGATAGTCTTCAGGAAGGCACTCGTCGGGGGCAGCGCAAGCTGCTTCTCCGGGCATCGGGAGAATGCCGAGGCAAGCGAGCCCGGACCCGCAGGCTGGCGACTTGTCGTTCAGCATCAGGAACGGGCACGCGTCCCCAGCCGCTCCTGCGCCGACAGCAGCGGACTTCAGGCAGACGCAGCCGTGGCCCGGGAACAGGTGCGGCAGCTCGCCGACTCCGCACGAGGCCCCCTCTGCGCACTGAGCCGCACACAACGACGAACCGCAATGACCGTTGAAGCATGCTGCCTTGCCGGGAAGGACTTTGGGGCAATCGACCGCAAAGACGCACTCGTCGGTCGTGGACATTGCCGGCACGCCTGCGCAAGTGAGATCGGGCAGACAGAAGTCGCTCTTGACGTTCACGTTGTAGTAAGGGCACGCGTCGCCGGCCTTGGCCTGGCCGGCATAGGAAGGAACGCAGTAGCACTTCTCGCCCACGTCGAGCGGCTCGTAGCCGACCACGCACAGGCCGTCCTCGTCGCACGCAGGGCTGCAGACTGACGTTCCGCACTGGCCGTCCACGCAACGTGCGTGACCCAGGTACGGGTCGGAAGCGCAGTCCTTGTCTTCATTGCACTGCGCCGAGGACTCGTCTGCCGGGATGCCCAGGCAGGCAAGCCCGGCCAGGCAGAAGTCCGCATCGTCATTGACGGTCCCGAAGGGACATGCGTCTCCGACCGCGCTGCTTCCGGTCTGAACGGGGACGCAGAAGCAAGCTCCGGTCTCCTCGTCTTCAAGGGGCACGTAGCCGGGGTCGCAGTCTCCATTCACGTCGCAAGCCGCTGAACAGAAAGAAGTCCCGCAGAACCCTTCGAAGCAGGCAGCGTTGCCCGGGAACGTGTCGAAGTCGCAATCGTCGGCCGTCTTGCACGCAAACTCCTCCGAGAAGTCGTTCGCGCTGATGCCGAAGCAGGCAAGCCCCTTTGCACACACGACAGCATCGACGTTGACGTTGAAGAACGGGCACGCATCCCCCAGCAGGGCCGTTCCCGCCGTCTCGCCGGGCCCCACGCAATAGCAGAACGGACCGCCGAACAGATACGGGATGAATCCCGCGGGGCAAGCTCCGTTCTCATCACACTCCGACGCACACGCCGAGCTGCCGCAATGCCCGAGGAAGCACACCGCATCCCCAAGATAGCTGTCCGGACAATCCTCGGGCTTGTCGCACACATGGCTCATCGGGCCGGCACCAACCCCTCCGCACGAAAGATCCTCACCGCAGAAATCCGCGGAGGGATTGACGTTGCCCAGCGGGCATGGATCGCCGGCCTTGCCGCTTCCGGTCGGAGAAGGAACGCAATAGCACTTCTCGTCAACGTCGATGGCTTCGAAGCCTTCCGCACACAGCCCGTCCGCGTCGCAATCGGGCGAGCAGAACGACCCTCCGCACAACCCCTCGATGCAATTGGGGCCGGGATACGAGCTGGGAGCACAGTCGCCGTCCTGCTCGCACGGAAGCGAGTCTTCCGATGCAGCGATCCCCAGACAGGTAAGCTCCACCAGACAGGGCTCCGATTGCGGATTGACCACATCGAAGGGACACGGCTCTCCGGCCTTCGAGTCCCCCACAACCTTGGGTATGCAGAAGCACTGGCCGTCCGACAGCTCCACAGGATAGAAGCCCGCGTCGCACTCCTCGTTCTCCGGGCATTCCGGCGTGCAGAAAGACCAGCCGCAGAACCCCGCCACGCAATCCGCATTCGGATACGCCTTGGGGCAGTCGTCAGCGGTCCCGCAGGGATAGGCTCCCTCTCCTTCAGGGTCTGCCGCGATGCCGAGGCAGGTGAGGTCCGCGTCGCAGTACTCGCCTTCGAAATGCACGTTGAAGATCGGGCAGGGATCGCCAGCCTCGGACGTGCCGGTAGGCTCGGCCGGGTAGCAGAAGCACTTCAGCCCGCTTGGAGCCGGGGTGAACCCCTCATCGCACGTCAGATCCTCGTTGCACTCGCCGCGGCAGAATCCGGTGCCGCACACGCCTCCCACGCAGTCGGGATTGGTTTCCACGGGTAGTCCGGCAAACACACAATCCTGGTCGAACTGGCAGCTCTCATTCAGCACTTGGCCGATGCACACTAGACCGTCCTGGCAAGCGCCGCAATCCTTGTGGAACTTGTCCTTGTACGTGCACGGTTCCCCCTGCTTTCCTTCCCCGCACGCCGGCGGACAGAGCGCGGTGGGCTTGCACACGTTCTCCTTGCAATCCCAGCCCGCAGGGCAGTCGAGGTGCGACGCGCACGCACCCGCGCAGACATTCGCGGCCGATCCACCCGCGAACACGACCCCAACGCACTCCTGCCCCTCCGGGCAATCCTTGTCCCGGAAGCACGACGTGCACGCTATGGCCTTGCACTCGGAGGCCGCCTCGTCGCAGTACATCCCGTCCAGATACTCGCACGCCGGGTCGCACTTGGCTGGTTGTATCACGTCCTTGCCCTTGTCCGGGACGAAGTCCTCGCCCGTAGGCAGTTCCTCTTCCGGCACATCCGCGACCGGAACGTCGCCTGGGGGCTGGAAGCCGTCGATCTCCCCTGCGCCGTCCTGCACCGCGACGTCGTGCGAGTCGGCCTCCTGGGCCTTCTCACCGTCCCCACCGCACGCCCACGCTGCAAAACACAGACCAGCGAACAGCAGCACTACCAACATTTTCTTCTTCATGATCTCCCCCTGGTCAAATCCGGGCTCACGGAATGCCCGGCTCCCGGCCTCATGGCACGATTTCCCATAATACCCGAGCATTGGGGGCGATGCCAAAGTCTTTTTCGCTGCGGAAGACTTCCTTGACTTCCCGGGTGCCCATATGGTAATTAGCTGCGGCTTTGATTTTTTGGGAGGCTGGTGGGGCGTCGTCAAGTGGCATGACACGGGGTTTTGGTCCCCGGCTCCCAGGTTCGAATCCTGGCGCCCCAGCCAGATCGCCGCTGCCCACGGAGGGAAAGATGGAAAGGACGCAGATCGTAGCAGAAATCAGGGTGAAGACAGGAAAAGGAGCGGGGCGGAGTCTGCGCAGGCAGGGAAAGATCCCGGCAGTGGCGTACGGACCGGCTCTGGAGAAGCCTCTGAGCCTTGCGGTGCCGTCTCGGGAACTCGCCATGGCTCTGAGCAAGGCCGGGGGATTGCAGATCCCGGTGGACTTGACGGTGGACGACAAGAAGTATCTCGCCATCGTCAAGGACTACGCCTTTGCCGCTGTGTCGCGGTCGATCCAGCACTGCGACTTCTATGTCGCCGGTGCGGAAGGAACGGTGGAGCTGGCAGTGCCGGTAAGGACCACAGGGAAGTCCAAGGGCGAGGAAGAGGGCGCCAGGCTGTTCATGGCTCGGCGGGAGGTGTTGGTGAGGTGCAAGCCGGCAGAGATACCGGAAGCCATCGTGGTGGACGTGACCCCCATGGTGACCGGGTCGGTGCTTTACGTGACGGACCTGCCGATGCCGGCCGGAGTGACGCCGGTGTTCAAGGCGCGCTATCCAGTCGTCGTGGTCAAGACCGCCAAGGGCATCGACGAGTTCGCTGCCGAGGAAGCTGCAAAGGCAGCAGCGGCTGAGGCCGCGGCCGAGGCCAAGGAAGGCGCCGAAGGCGCTGCCGCCGGCGCCAAGGAAGAGAAGAAGGAAGAGAAGAAGGAAGAGAAGAAGAAGTAGGCTCACTCCCCTTCTCCCCCGCGTCCGGTCTACTGTCTACTGTCCACTGTCTACTGCCTACTGTTCCGGGGGCTGTTGCGTCGTGAAGGCGATCATCGGGCTGGGTAATCCAGGTTCTCAGTATGCGAGTACCCGTCACAACGCGGGGTACATGGTGGTTGACCGGCTTGCCGAGAAGTGGGGGGGGGCTTTCAGGAAGTCGAAGTGGAAGGGGGAGGCGACCCGGGTCCGGATTCCCACCCCTGTGGAGGCCTTCGACGTCGTGCTCGGGAAGCCGGCGACGTTCATGAACCTGTCTGGCGACTTCGTCGCACCTCTGTTGAGCTGGCACAAGATCGAGCTTTCGGATCTGCTGGTGATTCACGACGATATGGACCTGCCGCTGGGCAAGCTGAGGCTTGTGCGGGGCGGAGGGTCAGGGGGCCACAAGGGGCTGGAGTCCATCTTCCAGCATCTGGGCACCGGGGAGTTCCCGCGGCTCAAGATCGGTGTCGGGCACCCAGATGGGGCAGCGGACGTCGTGAACTATGTCCTGTCCAGGTTCGCCCCCGGGGAAGAAGAGCTGTTTCACCGGGTGCTCGACACGACAAGAGAGGCCTGCGAGTGCTGGGTGGAGGAAGGTCTGTCGGCCGCCATGAATCGCTTCAACGGGTCTTCTCTGCCGCTCTCAATTCACTCTTGACGTGTGGGGCGGCAGGTAGTATGGTGCCCGGCGCTTGGAGGCCCGGCCGGCATGAGTGCCACCAGCCCGGGCCGTCTCCTTGCTCCGCATGGTGCGGGGCTGGAAGCCACGAGGAGAACACATGCTGAGAAAGTACGAGACTGTGATCATCTTGAAACCGGACCTTCCGCCGGAAGAGACCGACAAGGTCCGGGAGCGTGCGACTTCGGTCGTGCGCAACCAGGGCGGCGTCGAGATCGCCTGGCAGGACTGGGGCAAGCGCAAGCTGGCCTATCCCATCAAGAAGACGCCGAAGGGTAACTACATGTACTTCCGCTACCTGTCGGACGGAAAGGCGGTGGAGGAGATGGAGCGGCAGATGCGGGTCACGGACGAGGTGCTTCGTTACCTCACCGTGAAGCTTGCCGACCGGATCGACCCTGAGAAGTTCGACGTGGAAGAAGACAAGAAGGGGATCTTCCCGTTCAACGCCAGGCCGAGAGAGCATTACGGCGACCGTGAGGACCGGCCCTTTGATGACATGGATCGAGACCGTGGGGAGGAGACCTCTGAGTTCAGGGGACGGGACCGCGGCGAGGAGACCTCTGAGTTCAGGGGGCGGGACCGCGGTGAGGAGGGGTCCGAGTTCAGGGGACGGGAGCGGGAAGAGGGCGGAACGGAGGAAGAGAAGGACACTCCGGCAGCGTCCGGCAGCGACGAGCGTACCGAAGAATAGAACCAAAGGAGAAGCCCATGGCTGAAGGAAGAAAGAAGTTCTTTTACAGGCGGAAGGTCTGCCAGTTCTGTGCGGACAAGAAGGAGTCGATCGACTACAAGGACTACGGGCTGCTGAGGCGTTTCACCACGGATCGCGGCAGGATAATCCCGCGGCGCATCTCCGGGAACTGTGCCAAGCACCAACGTGCGCTGACCAAAGCGATCAAGATGTCGCGCATCATTGCGCTGCTTCCGTTCACCGCGCTCGAAGACTAGGAGGGTGCCATGAAAGTGATACTGTTGCAGCCGGTGAGAGGGCTTGGGCAGACCGGCCAGACCGTTCAGGTAAGAGACGGCTTTGCCCGCAACTACCTGATGCCCAACAAGATTGCGATTCCCGCGTCGTCGGGAAGCGCCAGGGCCGCAGATCACCAGAAGCGCATCGTGGACTCGCGTCTCGTCCAGGAGAAGAAGAAGGCCGAGGAGGACGCTGTACGTCTGTCCTCTGTCTCCTGCACTATCGAGCGGCACGTCGGCGAGGACGAGAAGCTGTTCGGCTCGGTGACCGCCAGGGACATCGCCCAGGCGCTGACGGCCGAGGGATTCAACCTCGACCACCATCAGGTCGCGCTGGAAGAGCCCATCAAGCAGCTCGGCGTGTACCAGGTGGACGTCAAGCTGGTCCAGGGCGTCGAGTCCAAGGTGAAGGTTTGGGTGGTGGCGAAATAAGACGCCTCGTCCTGGCGCTGCCATCCGGCCTCGTTCCCCAGGCCGAGATGCTTCTCGATGCGCACGGAATCCCGTTTCAGGTTCTTTTTGTGCTCGAACATGCGGACAATCTCCCAGCGGCGTGTCGGCGCTGCGTGTCCCCGTTGGTTTTCTATGCGACCGACGCACGGCAGGAGGCGGAATGGATTGCTCTTCTGAAGGACGTTGGGCTGTCCGGATACGTGTTCGTTGACGACTACGAGTGGGACCCGGCCGAGTGGGTCGAGAAGTGGAAGGAAAGCTACGAGTGGACAAGGGTGTCAGGACGGCTCGCGGTGGGGCCGGACTTCAAGCCCGGTCCGGCAGACGTGCAGTGCCGGGTCAGCATCACCCCGGGCCAGTCGTTTGGAACCGGGACGCACGAGTCCACCCTCATCGCGTTGCAGCTCCTGGACCGCCATCTCGTCGCTGGCGCACGGATGCTGGATGCCGGATGCGGGTCCGGAGTCCTTGCCGTGAGCGCGCTGAAGCTTCGCGCCGCGTTTGCGCTGGCTTTCGACACCGAGGCGGAGGCGTGCCGGGAAACCAGAGGCAACGCGTCAGCCAACGGCGTCCCGGTGGAGGTGTTTCGGGGGAGCGCCGAGGCTGTCAGGGGCGAGTTTGATGTCGTGGCAGCAAACATGCTTGCGGTGCAGCTCGTGCCGCTGTCCAGGACGTTGCGGGAGACGGTTGCGCCGGGAGGAGTGCTGATTCTTTCCGGCCTCGTGGACTCCGACTCGCCCCAGTTCGAGGCCGAGTTTCTCGATGGGCTGCCGGCTTTCTCGATCGTCGAGAAGGTGCCGCTCAACGGCTGGTGGGGCGCCGCTCTCAAGAGAAGCACGCCATGACCGTACCGACCCTGAACGTGGACGGCGAGATCGGCTCGGGTGCCATGCTTCGCTTGAAGGGAAAGCAGTACCACTACCTTGCCCGGGTGTTGCGCGTGCGTCGTGGAGATCCGGTCCGTGTGGCATCCTCTGATGGAACGGTTTTCGAAGCCACGGTGAGCGATGTAGGCCCGACCCAGGTGACCCTCCATCTCGGGCAGGGAGTGCGGGAGGAGCCGGCAGCGACTTCATTGTGCCTTGTTGCAAGCGGCCTCAAACGCAGAGGGACCGAATCGCTGGTCGCCTACTGCGCGGAGCTGGGCATCGACCGAGTGGTGCTCACCAACATGCGGCGGACCGTGGCTCTCTCGGAACCGGACAAGCTTCCTCGGCTTTCCCGGGTGGCCAGCGAGGCCGCAAGGCGCGTCGGCCAGCCCCACGTCACGAGGATCGAGTTCGCACCAGACCTCACCGCCGCGCTGACCATGATCGCACCAGCCGATGCCGGGACGACCAGCTCGCCTCCGGCCAGAGCTTCCGGTCCGGCGCTGTACTTCCTGTGGGAGAAGGAGGGAGCCGACCCGCACACCATCGACCCCGGCCGGCAGGACGTCGCGTTCGTCGTGGGGCCGGAGGGTGGCTTCGACCCGTCGGAGACCCAGCTCCTCTCCCATGCAGGAGCCCAACCCGTCCTCTTCAGGGGACCGGCCTACCGCGCAGAGACCGCAGCCTTCATCGGCGCCGTCGTCTTCTCCTTCCTCACCGGCCGGCTGTAGACACGTTCAGCGTACCCCCTTGCTCGCCGTCCCCGCCCGAAACGTCGCTTGCGAACCCGGCCCTTCTCCTGGTAGGATTGCCAACGGTTGGCTCTGGGGGGCAAAGTCCATGCGCGTCTACCTCGACGTGTGCTGCTTGAATCGGCCGTTTGACGATCAGGCCGTGCCTCGTATCCGTCTTGAGGCAGAGGCGGTTGTCGCGGTGCTGGCCATGTGCGAGTCGGGAGCAGCGTCGCTGGTGGGCAGCATTGCCATCGATCAGGAAGTGGCGCATATTCACAGAGAGGACAGGCGAGAGAGAGTCCGCCTGTTGTGCCGGTTGGTATCGAAGTGGCAAGGCGCAGATGATGCTGTCAAGGAGCACGCACAGGTGTTGATCGGGAAGGGATTCTCTGCCATGGATGCGCTTCACGTGGCATGTGCAAAGCGAGCAGACGCAGATGTGTTTCTGACCACGGACGACCGACTGGTCAAGCTCGGGAAGAAGCACCGCGCTGCCGCTGGTCTTCGGCTTGTGAACCCGGTAGCCTGGATCTTGGAGGTGACTCAGCATGAGAACTAGCACAATGACTCAAGAGAAGATACGGACGCAGGGTCTGGACGCGTTGCAGCGTGCCCTGGGCGCCGTGGGGATGGTTCGCTTCCTTCAGCAGTTCGAGAGCGGCCAAGGCGACTACACGGTCGAGCGGGGCAAGTGGCTGGATCCCCTCTCTCTCGAGCAGATTCTCCGGGGCAAGCGCTCTTCCCGAAAGCAGGCATGATCCGATCCGCACGTGTCGATCCGATCCTGCCGGCCCCTCCTCAAGTTCGTCCCCAGACGGCTCGATGCTCTCAGGAGAGGGCCGAAGGAGTCTTCTTCCTCACCGGCCGGCTGTAGACCACTGGGCAGCGGCTGTGCCTGCCCGGAGCCCGTCGGCAGCGCTGGAAGTGATTCCGCCGGAGTAGCCGCACCCTTCGCCCGCGGGAAAGAGAC
>Ga0172371_10005501_pt1 | contig 18745 bp, 12 predicted proteins | sample Lak12m_FD_114543 | JGI IMG/M metagenome (GOLD analysis project Ga0172371, IMG submission 114543) | Freshwater microbial communities from Kabuno Bay, South-Kivu, Congo - kab_022012_12m | ecosystem: Environmental > Aquatic > Freshwater > Lake | place: Democratic Republic of the Congo: South-Kivu...
GGATCCTGCAAGCACAGATGGCCGGAAACGGGGGCGATCGCGACAAGGCGATCGGACAGCTCGATTCCCGCACGAAACGTCATCGAAGCCCCGTTGGAAAAACCGGTCATAAAGACGCGGTTGGCATCGATGGCATAAGTGGCTTGCACGTCGTCCAAGACGGCGGCCAGGTACCCAATATCGTCCACGTTGCGCCGTGCGACTGCGCTGCGCTTGCTGCCATCGTTCCAGAGCCGCGGGTTCTCGCGGACCGCCGCGGGACGCTCCGGATCTTCCGTCGTCGCCTCGGGAAATACCGCCAAGCACCCCTCGCGTTCTGACAATTCCGGCCAGCCGTAGACTTGAGAAACAAACGAGGCGGAACCGCCGCCGCCGTGCAGCACGATGAGGACGGGCAGCGGCGTCGTCGAATCGTAGCCGCTCGGGACATGCACGAGGTAGGGCCGGCGGTTGCCCTCCGAGAAGACCTCGCGCCAATGCTCACCCGGCTCCACGGTCGAATCAGTCACGTTGGTCTCCAGTTGCGCAGCACTCCAAGTCACCGCCGTTGTTTGCCGTCCGGCGATAGTGTATCCTGAAGGCTCCCATCCGTCTACGAAGGTCGTCTACCCCGTGTCGTCTACCCCGCCTTGGGCGCGGAGCTTGCACATGCCGTCCCCGTTTCCTGGAATGGACCCGTATCTGGAAGATGCGGACATCTTTCCGAGCTTGCACGGCAATTTGGTTTTCGTCATCCAGGAATTGCTCCAGCCGAACCTCCCCGAGCCCTATTTCGCGAAGACCAATGAACGCGTGTGGGTCGAGATGTCCGCTCGATACATCGAGCCCGATGTGGATGTCTTCGCGTCTCCGCGGCGTCCCCAGCGAACCCGTTCGGCCAGGGGAGGTGCCGCGGTGGCGGAGGCCCGCCGGGTACAGCCGGTCGTCGTGACGGTGCCGCACGACGAGCACCGCGAGACGCAGATCGACATCTGGACTCGCCGCGGCTCGGAAAAGCGACTGGTGACGACGATCGAAGTCGTGAGCCCGTCCAATAAGACTCCAGGGCAGCACGGTCGGGATCTGTACCTCAAGAAACAACGCGAGATTCTGGACAGCGACGTCCATCTGGTCGAAATCGACCTGCTGCGCGGCGGTGAGCATACGACGGCCGTGCCGCTGGCCGCGGCGGTTCGCGCGATGGGACGATTCGACTACCACGTGTGCATCCATCGCTTCGACAACTTGGAAGACTACTTCATTTACCCGATCCAGCTTGCTAATCCACTGCCGGAAATCTCGATCCCGCTCTTGCCCGGCGACGGTGATGTGCGACTGGACTTGCAGGCGGCCATGAACCGAGCTTACGATGCGGGACCGTACCGCCGCGAGATCGATTATGCGCACGACAAGATCACGCCACCGCTGCGGCCGCCGTTGGCCAAGTGGGCAAAGAGCGTGATCGCCGGCCACGGGCACCCCGAATCGCAGGCGTAGGATTCCCCGCTCGCATGCACACCGGTCTGATTTTCAATATCCAGAAGTACTCGCTGCACGATGGGCCGGGGATCCGCACCACGGTGTTCCTGAAGGGGTGCCCGCTGCGCTGCGGCTGGTGTCACAACCCGGAAAGCCGCTCACCCGAGCCCGAGATCTCCTGGTCCCAGACCCGCTGTATCCGCTGTGGTCAATGCCGGGACGTCTGCCCGCGGGCCCTCGACGATCGTCCCGAAACGATCGCGATCGACCGCCAGCAGTGCCTGCGGTGCGGGCAGTGCGTCGGCGTTTGCCCAACCGGCGCACGGGAGTGGGTGGGACGCCCGCGGACGGTCCCCGATGTCCTGGCAGAAATCCTCGAGGATCGCATTTTCTATGACGAATCTAGCGGAGGCGTCACGCTGTCGGGCGGCGAGCCGCTGGTGCAGCCAGGATTTGCCGCCGAACTGTTGGCCGCCTGCCGGGCCGAGGGCCTGCACACCGCGGTGGATACCTGTGGGTACGGCCGCCGCGAGGATCTGCTGGCCCTGGCGACCTGGACGGACCTGTTCCTGTACGACGTGAAAATCTTGGATGACGACCGCCATCGGCAGTACACCGGGGTCTCGAACGGCGTTATCCTAGAGAACCTGCGGGCCTTGTGCGAACGGGGGGCGAAAGTCTGGATCCGAGTCCCGGTGATCCCCGGATTCAACGACGATCCTGGCGACGTCGAAGCCACGGCCGCTTGGGTGGCATCCCTGGGCAGCGTCCAGCGGATTCATTTGATCCCCTATCACGCCCTGGGAACCAACAAGGCGGAACGGGTGGGCTTGGCGCCCGCCGCGACAGACATCGCTCCGCCGTCGGACGAGCGGATGAGGGCCCTCGCCGAACGGGCGCGGGGCTATGGACTTGCAGTCAAAATTGGTGGTTGAGTTTATGAATGAGAGAACAGCCCGGCTGCGGCAGGCGAGTCTGGCGGCCCAGCCCCGAATTTCCCACGAACGTGCCAGTCTGTTGACGGAGTTCTATCAGGCCCACGACGGCAAGTACTCGATCCCCGTGATGCGGGCCAAGTCGTTTCTGTACTTGTGCGAGCACAAGACGATCGATCTGGGCGACGAGGAACTGATCGTCGGCGAGCGCGGCCCGGAGCCGAAGTCCGTCCCCACGTACCCCGAACTGACCTGCCACTCGGTCGAGGACCTGCGGATCCTGAATTCCCGTCCCAAGACATGCTATGCGGTGGACGACGAGACCCTGCGGATCTACGACCAGCAGATCGTCCCGTACTGGCGAGACCGCAGCATGCGGGACAAGATCTTTGCGGCGATGTCCGACGAGTGGATCGAGGCCTACGAAGCCGGGCTGTACACCGAGTTCATGGAGCAGCGGGCGCCCGGGCACACGGTCTTGGACGACAAGATCTACCGCCGCGGGATGATGGACTTCAAACGCGAAATCTGCGCGGCGATCGCGGCGCTGGATTTCGTCGGCGATCCGCAGGCCTACGAAAAACGGGAACAGCTGACTGCGATGGACATCGCCTGCGATGCGGTGATCCTGTTCGCCGAGCGGCATGCGAAGCTGGCGGAAGCCATAGCGGCCGAGGAAACCGACCCGGTCCGCAGGGCCGAGTTGGAGAAGATCGCCGACGTCTGCCGCCACGTGCCGGCCCACGCCCCGCGGGATTTTCACGAAGCGCTGCAGGCCTACTGGTTCTGCCATCTGGCTGTGATCACGGAACTGAACGGCTGGGATTCGTTCAGTCCGGGGCACTTGGACCAGCACCTGATTCCTTTCTACCGCCAGGGCCTGGCCGACGGCTCGCTGACGCCGGAGCAGGCTCGCGAGTTGCTGGAAACGTTTTTCGTCAAGTTCAACAACCACACCGCGCCGCCGAAAGTCGGCGTCACGGCGGCGGAGAGCGGGACGTACACGGACTTTGCCAACATCAACCTGGGCGGACTGCTGCCCGACGGCCGCGACGGCTCGAACGAAGTCACTCACCTGCTGCTGGACATCATCGACGAGATGCACCTGTTGCAGCCCAGCAGCAATCTGCAGCTGTCGCGGAAGACGCCGGACGCGGTCCTGAAGCATGCCCTGCGGGTGATCCGCAACGGTTACGGCTTTCCCTCGATCTTCAACGCCGACGCAGTGATCGAAGAGCAGGTACGGCAAGGCAAGACGCTGGAGGATGCCCGCCAGGGCGGCTGCAGCGGCTGTGTCGAAACCGGCGCGTTCGGCAAGGAAGCCTACATCCTGACCGGGTATTTCAACCTGGTCAAAGTCTTGGAACTGGCCTTGCACGACGGCGTCGATCCGCGGACCGGCAAGCAGCTCGGGCCTCAGACCGGTGCTGCCGGCAGCCTGCGGACCTTCGACGACGTGTTCGTCGCGTTCCGCCGCCAGTTCGAGCACTTCCTGGAGATCAAGATCGCCGGCAACCAGGTCATCGAGCAGATGTACGCCCGCTTGATGCCCGCGCCGTTCCTGTCGGTGATCACCGACGACTGCATCCGCAAGGGCCAGGACTACAACGCCGGTGGGGCTCGCTATAACCACACGTTCATTCAATTCGTCGGCATCGGCAGCTTGACGGACAGCCTGGCGGCGATCCGCCAGCTGGCGTTCGACGACAACGAGCTGAGCCTGGAACAGTTGGTCGCCGCGTTGGACACTGACTTTGCCGACCAGGAGCCGTTGCGGCAGAGGCTGTTGCATCGCACGCACAAGTACGGCAACGACGACGCGTATGCAGACGAGCTGATGGTCCGTGCGTTCGACATGATCGTGGAACAGGTGGACGGCCGGCCGAACACCAAGGGCGGGTGCTATCAAGTCGAAATGCTGCCTACAACCTGCCATGTCTATTTCGGCTCGGTGACCGGCGCCACGCCGGACGGCCGCAAGGCAGGGGTGGCCCTGTCCGAAGGCATTTCGCCGGTCCAGGGCGCCGATCGCCGCGGGCCCACCGCGGTGGTCAAGTCGGCGGCCAAGATGGATCACCTGAAGACCGGCGGGACGCTGTTGAACATGAAAGTCACCCCGGCCCTGCTGCAGGACGAGACGGGCATCGAGCGGTTGTGCCAGCTGGTCCGCAGCTATTTCAAGCTGGACGGGCATCACGTCCAGTTCAACGTGGTGACGGCGGCCACCCTGCGCCAGGCGCAGGCGCAACCGGAGGCGCACCGCGACCTGATCGTCCGCGTCGCCGGGTACAGCGACTATTTCTGCGACTTGTCGCTGGAATTGCAGGAAGAGATCATCGCACGCACGGAACATACGGTGATATAGAAAGGCCATTATGGCGGAACTGACTTCGGTCGAACGGGTGTTGCGGGTGTTGCGGAACGAGGAGCCCGATCGGATTCCGCATTTCGAGTGGATCATCGATCACCGGGTCCGCGAGGCGATCATTCCCGGCTGCAGTATGGAAGAGTTCACCGTGCGGATGGGCTTGGACGCCATCCTGACCGGCCCGGATTTCCGCAAGCAGCAGATCGACGACCAGCGTTACCGAAATGAATGGGGCGTGGTCAGCCAGTACACGGCCGAGGAGCACAGCGTCCCGGTCGAGGCGCCGATCCAGAGCCAGGAGGACTTGGCGCACTACACGCCGCCCGATCCGCATGCGCCCGGCCGCTACGCCAGCCTGGAGCGGTTGGTCAAGAAGTACAAAGGCAAGCTGGCGATCGGCGTGCACCTGAACGACGTCTTCTCGATTCCCCGCTACCTGATCGGCTACGAGGGCGTGCTGATGGCCTTGGCCGCGGACAAGGAACTGGTCCGCAAGCTGGTGGCGATGTCGGTCGAGGTCAATATCGAGATGGCGCACGAGGTCGCCCGCCGCGGGGCCGATTTTGTGTTCACGGGCGACGACTATGCGTCGACGACCGGCCCGCTGATGTCGCCCGCCACATTTCGCGAGTTGTTCGCGGGACCGTTGAAGCAAGTCGTCACCGAGTTCAAGCAGCAGGGCCTGCCTGTGATCAAGCACACGGACGGGAACATCATGGCTCTGCTGGACATGATCCTCGATTCGGGCATCGATTGCCTTGATCCGATCGACCCGGTCGCCGGGATGGACATCGGCCTGCTGAAACGGGACTACGGCCACCGCGTGGCGCTCAAGGGCAACGTGGACTGTGCCCACACGCTGACCTTTGGCAACGAACAGGACACGGTCCGCGAGACCAAGGAAGTGATCCGCAAGGCGGCCGGCGGCGGCGGGCTGATCCTGTCGTCCAGCAACAGCATCCATTCGGCCGTCAAGCCCGGGAATTACCTGGCCATGTGGAACGCGATCCGGATGTACGGCAAGTACCCGATCTCGCTGGATACCTGGGGCGGCGATACGGGGAATACGTTTGCGTAAAGGTGGAGGCCCGTCATGGACTACCTCGTCGGCATCGACCTTGGATCGACCAATCTGAAAGCGATCGTGTATGACGCCACGGGCCGCGTGGCCGCTCGAGCCAGCCGGCCGACGCAGCGGTTCAACCCGGATCCCCAGCGGCCGCAATGGGCGATCTGGAAGCCGGAGCAGATCTGGGGCGGCGTGGCGGAATCGCTTCGCGAGGCGATCGGCCAACTGGACGATCCCAGCCTGATCCGCGGCGTGGCGGTCACGGGCATGGGCATGGACGGTGTGCCGTTGGACGAACAGGGCCATTGGCTGTACCCGTTCATCTCCTGGCACTGCCCGCGCACCGAGCCGCAGCACAAGTGGTGGCTGGAACACGTTGGCGCCGAGCGGCAATTCGCCATCGGCGGCAACCAGATCTGGGTCTTCAACACCGTCCTGCGGATCCTGTGGATGATGGAAAACGAGCCGCAGATCCTGGCCCGGGCGCACAAGTGGGTGTTGATCGAGGACTTTGTCAACTTCATGCTGTGCGGCGCGCTGGCGACGGACTACAGCATGGCGTCGACCACGCTGTTGTTCGACCAGCGGCGGCAGGTCTGGTCGGACGAACTGGTCGCCAAGTCCGGCATCCGCCGCGACCTGTTGTGCGACCCGCAGCCCAGCGGGACAATCTTGGGACAAGTCCACGCGGGCGCGGCGGAAGCGACGGGCCTGCCCGCCGGCACGCCGGTCGTCCTGGGCGGCCATGACTACCTGTGCGGCGCGCTGCCGACAGGCGCGTTCCGACCCGGCGTGGTCAGCGACGTGACCGGGACCTGGGAGATGGTCGTGGCAGCCATCCCGGAGCCGGTCTTGACTCCTGCCGTGCGCGAGATGGGCATCCTAGTCGACTCGCACGTCGCCCCCGGCATGTGGGCGGTGATGGGAGCCACGGTGGCGGCGGACCAGCTGGAGTGGTTCCGCCGCGAGTACGGCCAACCGGAACGGCTGCGGGCCGAGCAGGAAGGCGGCGTCGACTGGGACTACTTGATGCAGGCCGCGGCCCAATCGCCGCCGGGCGCTCACGGCTGCCTGTTCCTGCCGCACATGTCCGGCAGCCACTGTCCCGTCGTCGATCATCGCTCGCTGGGCGCGTTCGCCGGTTTGCGGAACATCACGACCAAAGGCGACATGTTGCGGGCGATCATCGAGGGGCTGGACTACCAGTTCCTGCAAGTCGTCCGCGGCTTGGAGCACGGATTGGGTGTGCGGCCGGAGGCGATCGTCGCCATCGGCGGGGCGATCCACAACGCGTTCTGGATGCAGAACAAGGCCGACGTGGTCGGCAAGCCGATTGAGGTGCCGGAGATCGAAGAAGCGGTCGTGCTGGGCGCGGCCCTGCTGGCCGGGATCGGCGTCGGCGTCTACCGGGACGTCGCCGACGCGTACGCCCAGGTGCACCGCCCGGGCCGCGTGTACGAGCCCGACCCGGCTCTCAACGCCCGCTACCGCGAATGGTTTGCGGTGTTCGAGACCCTGTATCCGGCCCTCAAGGCTTCCCACGCGGCGATCGCGCCGGCTTGAACGGACTACCTGGGCGATGGGCGGCAGTATGGATCGAATCAAATGGGGGGAAAGACGCGCGCAGAATCTGGTCGCCATCGCGTACAAACACAACGGCTGCGAGTTCCAGATTGGACGACGCTGGAGTTAGTCAAGCGGGCGATTGCGATCGCCGCCGCGGGCTCGCACAACCGGCTGATGATCGAGCCCCCGGGGTCCGGCGAACCGGGGGACATGCTACGGCCGACATACCAACCACCCTACCGTCATGCGCTCAACCTCTAGTCGTGCCACCGACACGGGCAGCAACGTGCTCCAGCGAAGTGGCAGGCAGGCCCTGTCCAGCAGACGAGTCGGCCCTTCCAAGTAGCCAATACACGCAGGAGATGCCTGTGCGAGAATGTCACGTTCGAGTCGAAAAGGCGTACGGCGTCCAGTGGCCGCCGCTGCACATTGAGTGCGGTCCGAGACGTGTTTCGGTGGTCGACATATTCGCCGAGGCGGGTCTTCGACTGGAAATTGAATTTGGGGCGCATGACTTGCCCGCCAACGGGGATCGGCCCTTGAACCGTTCGCAATTGCATGAGGCCTTCTCTCAGCGCGGCCTGCACGGAACTGCCGACAGCTGGCTCGCTCACGTGCTGATCGTGCCCGCGGTCTCTTACCAGGACAACGGTTCCATTCAGCGCCCCTACGGCGTGATGTACGACTTTGGCGCCCACGATCTGGACGGCCGTCCTCGAGAAGGCTGTGCCATCGCGTACGCTCGCGTGCGGTGCGACGATCGTCTGTACTTGCGGACTCTGGCCCACGAACTGGGGCATGTGTTCAATCTTCTCCACCCATCAGATGATGACCCGCCGCAACCGATCGGAACGACGGTGATGAACCGGACAGTCGATCTGCGGAACCCGCGGCGACGCTTGGGGCGATTCCCCGAAAACATTGCCTGGGAGTTCTCGGCTCGAGATCGGGAGTGGCTGTCATCCGCGCCGGATGATTATGTCCGACCGGGCGGTCAACCATATGGCGCGCGGCCCGCTGACTGGTCAGCCACCGTCCGGCGAACCCGGGACTAGTCGGCTCAAGTCTGCCCGTAACGTGCGGGCGCCCATCGCCCGCGTCGGCGGAAAGGGGTGGCCAGTCGAGTTTCGGCGAACTAGATGGACTTGCGCAATCCTAGGAGGTCTATGCAAAAAGAGGACTCACAATCTACGATGCTGCCCAGCGGATGTGATCAGGTCACGGATCGCCGCATCTTCTCAGGTGTATCAAGTGATCCATCGTTTCATCGATCAACCGGCGGACCGTCTTGTTGCGTTGCACCAACACGCCAATGTCGAAACCGGGGGGCCCGTTTCGTCCACCCTGCGACCTGCTCAGCCACGAACCGTAGCGTGATGTCCTGTGGTGAATCCACCTCATCGCTGTTCGCCGCACGGGCGGCCTGGAGGCAGACGTACCCGTTCCGACGGCGTTTCGCATCTGCTGGCACCAAGCGATACGGGCCGATACCATGAAGATCGCTTGTTTCGCTGGAGGCCGCGGTGCGATGACGTTCGGGAATTGGAGCTGACGAATCCCATGCTGAAGAACGAGGCAACCGTCCATTCCTCCCTCACGCGCCGTACCGCGCTGAAGGCCGTGACCGCGACCGTGCTCAGCGCAAGTTTTGCGCGCAGGCCGACCTGGGCGCAAGTGCCCGAGACGGGAAGGGCGCCGTACAAGGTCCTCTGGAATGACGACACCACGAACATCCCCAAGTGGACGCCGGGCGAGGTGTTTGAGGATAGCCAACTGCGGGCTGCGATTGATTCGGTCGCCGACAAGGGCGTGGATGCCTATATGCTGTCTCCCGGACTCGGCTGGATCCCCTGGTGGAAAAGCAAGGTGTATCCCGATCACTACCAATGGCGGAGCGAAGTCTTTGGGGTCAAGCCGGATTGCTTTGGCAAGTACCTGCTGGCCGGAGGCGATCTGGTGCGGACCCTGATTGACCATTGCCGCCAGAGACGCCTGGCCGCTTTCGTTTCCTACCGACTGAACGATAACCACCATCAGGAGCAGCGTCACTCCGTCTGGGTGTCGCGGTTTTACGAGCAGCACCCCGAGTACCTGCTGAACCCGGAGCACTACAAGATTTCGGGGTACTCGAAGGAGCGGGGCCAGAATTGGGCCATTCCAGCCGTACGCGAATACAAGCTGGCGCTGATCCGCGAGTTGTGCGAGAATTACGACTTCGACGGCCTGGAACTGGATTTCCTCCGCGACGACAGGTTGTTCCGACAAAACGAGACCACGGAGGAGCAGCGTGTCGCCTGGATCTGCGAATTCGTCCGAGCGGTGCGGAAGGCGCTCGACGACGGACCGAACAAGGATCGCCGGCGACATCTGTGCGTGCGCATTCCCTGTGAGCTCAGCAAGCACGGCGCCTCCGGCATCAACGTGGAGCGTTTCCTGGAAGCCGGCGTGGATATGTTCAACCTCTCCAACTGGTATCATACGGCGCAACGAACCGATCTCGCCCAGGTGCGAACCCTGGCCCCGCGGGCCGCGGTGTACCTGGAATTGCATTATGTGACGGCCAACAAGCAGGCGAGCGGCTACCAGACCAACGCCTTTCCGCGCACCAGCAACGAGCAGTTCTACACCACGGCGCATCTGGCGTATGCCCGCGGTGCGGATGGGGTGAGCTTCTTCAACATGCAGTACAACAAGACCGCCTATGCGGTTCTGTCACGAATCACGCAGCGGGCATGGCTGGCCGAGCAACCCCAGTACTACTTCCTGGGCAACGTCCCGTATTATCGCCAAGTGCCAGTCACTTTGACTTCGGGCCAGGCGCACGTCTTCGCGTTGGACATGGCTCCGTCGCCGCCCTCGTCCCAGAAGCGGATTCGGCTGCGGATTCACGCGGAGACGCCGCTGGAGGATGTCGGTTTCGAGGTGACTCTGGCTGGCCGCCGCCTGCAACCGTGCAATGATGTCAGCGCCTTCTTCAACAACCCCTACGATGACATGCTCAGTACGGCGGCCCAACGGCGGGCATTCCGTGACGGCGGACTCGACCTCAAGAACGGAATCAACGAGTTGACCGTGACGGCCGAAGGCGCGGTCCGCGTTGTCTTTCTCGATGTCCAGGTCGAAACGGACGCCTGACCGTATCCGACGCGCCGTTGGGGCGATGCCTTAGCGTCGTCATGAGTCTGCTCCCGTTGTCCGGAGCCGAGAAGTGCAGCGCGGAGAAGTCGTCCGGAATCGTATGGATCGGCCGCACCACCCACTGGTCTTCCGGCGGCACGTCGTCCGGCCGGCACAGCAGCCAGCGAGTTTTGTAGTTGTGATTTCCGCAACGTGCCGGAATGCCTGCGCGCGGCGGCTGAACAGGTCGCCGGCTCGATTCGGCGGTTTGTTGCGGAGCATCACCGACAGACTTCCGCGTCCGCCGCCGCCGGCCTGCAAGCCCTGGTCGGACGCTACGCGGCCGTGCTGAGGCTGTTCGAGGAGGAGCAGGAGTTCGCCGAGCTGTTCCTGCGTCTCCGCCGCGACGTGTCGGCGTTGGGCGAAGTCATGCGCCGGCTGCACCAGGAATCGCGAACGGATCTGGAAGCCGACCTGTTGCGCACCGCGGAAGCGGCCGGACTCCCCCCCGCGGCTCGGGATCGCGTGCGGTTCCAGGCCGATTTCCTGCTCGCTCAGGTTCTCGCCGCCGGGGAAGCAATCCTCGACCGCCGCTGCTCGGACCGCTCGCAGCTGGCCGAGGAGCTGGCCCAGACCTCGCTCGTTATCGCGACGGACCTGACCGCGCGTTACCGGCCGTAGTGGTTCGGAGCTGATCGCGAGACAACTCCGGCCCTGACCTGCAGCTCGTCGATGACGACGATCGCTTGGCCGCCCTTGGCGTTCGTGTGCAGGTGTCCCGCCGGGTACTCGTTGGCATTGAACATCCCGTAGGCCTCCTTGGGCAGGTTGTCGGTCGGCACGCGCAACAACTCGTCCACGTACAGGCCGTCCTCGGTCCAGACGGTCGGCCGGGCCGTCTCTTCGTCCGAGGCGTCGCCCCACACGACGCCACCGTGCGTGAGCCCGACGAGCCCGCGAGCCATCGCCGACGAACCCGTCTCGTAGTCGTTGTCCGGGCTGTGACGGCCGACGCTCCACAGCGATCGACCGTCGGGGCCCCACTTCACGAGCCGGTCGATCGCCGAGCACGAGTTGTAGTACCACGCGCCGTGCGTCTCGGTGCCTTCCTGGGGATTGCTGAAGCTGTCGGAAATGCTCCCATACCAACTCCCATCGGCCGAGCGTCGGAAGTCCAGAGGATGATAATCGCGTCCGTTCTCGCGCCAAGGTTCGACCTGGGTTGCTTCGCTCCAGGCATAGAGGCGAGTGCCCCCGGCGGTGAACTGCGTGGACCGGCTGCCGAGGAGGAAGACGGGGGGACGCGGAGACAGGGAGATGCACGGTCAGTAGCGCCCGACGGGCACCTCCAGCGTTCGTTCGCTGGGCGTTCTGCCGCGGCCGACTTCGGCTACTCGGCGGAGAACCGAGGCGTCGAAGTAACGGGCTCCACACTTGCCGCAGACGCCGATCGGCACGTCCTCCAGGATCACAAAACTGCCCTTGTGACGCAGCGCCTCGCGCCCGACTCGCCGCGTCTTGACCTCTCCCCCACAGTGTTCGCAGGTGAAATCGTACATGATTCGGCCGTTACTTGAGTTCGTACACGGTAATGACCAACAACGGATCGCGCTCGACAAACCGGACCACCGCCGCCACCGGCGTGAATTCGTCGCAGGCGGTCCCCACGACCACATAGCGCGTTCCGCGCGGGTCGCGGGTCAGTGCCTGCTCGATTCGCCCGCTCAGAATCGCCGCTTCCACGTCCAATACATCCAGAATGTCTTCGTCCATCTCGTCGTACGCATGCTCGGACATTGCGTATCGCCCCGCGAGGACCGCGTCACGAATCTGATTCAGGACCTTTTGGGACATGGCGAATCTCAAGGTACGTGCAGCAGCGTCCAAGTCCACGGCATTCTACCATGCCGTGGACGCCTTGTCGCGATGGCCAGAAAACTGTCGTTGGGGGTCCGGTTGAGGGACTGCAGGAGCCGGGGCTGGAGTGAACGCCTGGTCGGCTACATGACCCGCTGTCCCTTCAGCCTGTCCCGATTGGTCAAGGTGCGGCGTGTTTGGCACACCCGGCCTCTGCCATACTCGGGCCTTGTCCGGGCGTTTGGCATTCCAGCGCGTGGGGGTCGCCCTGCATCCCTGGAGCCTTGACAAAGGGAGATCATCCTGTCCTGCTATATCCCATTCGAGCCGGCCGTCGTAATGAATCCGCCTCCTGGCGGGGGGGGCATCGTGGGTGATGGTTGGCTGGAGTCAAGCGAGACATCAAGGCCAAGCGGGGAGAACTTCGATGGAACGGCGGCGACGGTTGCGCGGCGTGCTCGTGCTGTTGGTTGGCGTTGTCCCTTGTGCGGCTCAAGCTGCAGCCGCCGGGCCGGCGGAGGAATCGCGTGCGGCGGGGTTCTACGCCAGCGCCGCGCTGCGGCCGGCCGGGATGACGTCGGTGCGCTGGACGGAGGGCTTCTGGGCCGATCGCTATGCGCTCTGCCGCGACACGGTCGTGCCGGAGATGAAGCAGGCCCTGCTGACGCCTGGGAACGCGGCCTGCCTGGCCAATTTCCGGATTGGGGCCGGGCTGGAACAGGGGCCGCATCAGGGGACCTTCTGGGGCGACGGCGACTGTTACAAGTGGCTCGAAGCGATGGCGTGGCTGTACGCGATGGATCCCGATCCGGGGCTGGCCCGGGAGATGGACTACTGGATCGATCTGATCGCCAAGACGCAGGCGCCGGACGGGTACATCAGCACCCAGATCCAACTCAACCCGGCCAAGAAGCGGTGGGAGAACTTGAACCACCACGAGCTGTACAACATGGGCCACCTGCTGACGGCCGCCAGCGTCCACGCCCACGCAACCGGGAAACAGTCCTTCCTGGACGTCGCCCGCAAGGTGGCCGACTATCTCGACGGCGTCTTTTCCCCGCGCCCGGCGGAACTGGCCCACATGGATTTCAATCCCTCGCACATCATGGGCTTGCTGGACTTGTACCGCGTAACCGGCGAGGCTCGCTATCGGAAACTGGCGAACGTGTTCATCACCATGCGCGGCTCGCAGCCCGTGCCGCCCACGCCGCGGCGCAACTTCCAAGCCGAGCCGGGTGACCAGACCCAGGACCGTGTGCCGCTCCGCCGCGAGACGGCGGCCGTCGGGCACGCGGTCACCGGCGGATACCTGTACTGCGGCGCGGCCGACCTGGTCGCCGAGACGGGCGAGAAAGCCCTGGCCGAAGCGCTGGTGCGGATCTGGGACGACATGACGCAGACCAAGCTGTACGTGACCGGCGGCAACGGCGCGATCCGGCAGGGGGTCTCCCTGCGCAATGACCCCGTGCACGAGGCGTTCGGCTTTGCCTACGACCTGCCGCCGCGGCTGGGCTACAACGAGACCTGCGCCAACATCGCCGCGGCCATGTTCGGCTGGCGCATGCTGCTGGTGAAAGGCGAGTCGCGTTACGCGGATGTGATGGAACAGGTCCTGTGCAACTCGATGCTTTCGGCCATGAGCCTCGATGGGAAGCGATTCTGTTACTGTAATCCCCTGGAGCGCCGCCGCGGGGTGCCGCTGGGACACCACGACACCGAACAGCGCTGGGTCACGCACACGTGCTACTGTTGCCCGCCCTCCGTGGCCCGCACGCTGGCCCGGCTGCACACCTATGCCTACTCCTGGTCGCCCGCCGGCGGCTTGTGGGTCAACCTGTACGGCGGCAACACGCTCGACCAGCCGTTGCCGGAGGGCGAGCGGTGGCGGCTGACGCAGCAGACGGACTATCCGTGGGACGGCAGCGTGCAGTTGGAGATTGCCGCGGCGCCGGCCAAATCCGCGCCGTTGCACCTGCGAATCCCCGCTTGGGCCGCGGGGGCGGCGATTGCCGTCAACGGCCGAACGGAGGAAGCCGCTCCGCAGCCGGGGACCTACGCCCGGATCGAACGAAAGTGGCAGGCCGGCGACACGGTCACCCTGACGTTGCCGCTGGACGTGCAGATGATCGAAGCCCATCCGCTGGTCGCCCAGGCCAAGGGCCAAGCCGCCGTGCAGCGCGGCCCCGTGGTCTATTGCTTGGAGTCCGCCGACTTGCCCGAAGGACTTGACATCGACCGCATCTTGCTGCCGCGCGAAGCCGCGTGGACGGTCGTCAGGCAAGCGGACCTGCTGGGCGGTGTGGTCGTCTTGAAGACGGAGGCCCTGGCCTTGCCTGCCACGCAACCGGCGGCGGGCCTGTATCGGCGTCTGCCGGCGGGCCCTTTGACGCCGCAGCCGATCCAGCTGATTCCCTACTATGCCTGGAACAACCGCCCGCCGGTGGACATGTCGGTGTGGTTGCCGTTGCGCTGAGGGACTGGGCCGCGGCCCGCGTGTCTTCCGGAAAGACGAGGAGCAGACGATGGTCAAGCGTGCGGCGTTTTGGGCCGGTTGGTTGCTGTGCGGGATCGCCTCCCCGGGTGCGGAGCAAGTCGAAGTCCACCAGACGACGATGACCTTGCCGACGTACCCGCCGGGGCCCTGCGACAAGAACCCCATTTTCTACACGGGGCGCGTCTATCAGGGTGCCCAGGGACGGGTCTACCCTTATCCCCTGCAGGACGTCTTGTCTGACGACCAGGTGGACAAGGACTACACCGCCCTGATCCTGGAAAATGAGTACTTGAAAATGTCGCTGCTGCCGGCGGTCGGGGGGCGGCTGTTCAGCTTGACCGACAAAGCCAGCGGCTTCGAGATCTTCTATCGTCAATCGGTCATCAAGCCGGCCCTGATCGGCATGCTGGGCGCCTGGACCTCCGGCGGTGTGGAGTGGAATTTCCCCCACCACCATCGCGCCACCACGTTCATGCCGGTGGACTATGCTCTGAAGGCGAACGCGGACGGCAGCAAGACGGTCTGGATCGGCGAGACCGAATTGCGGCACCGCATGAAGTGGTCCATCGGCTTGACGATGCGGCCGGGCCGTTCGTACCTGGAAGCCGATTGCCGGTTCATGAACCGGCAGGCCTATGTGGAATCGATGCTCTACTGGGCGAATGTCTCCGTGCATTGCGGGCCGGATTATCAGGTGCTGTTCCCGCCTTCGTGCCGCGTGGGCGTGGATCATCACAAGAACTACTACACGCGTTTCCCGATCGGCAGGCCGGACGTGGCCAGCGAGGCCCTGGCCGATCTGAGCTGGTGGAAGAACTTCACGACCGATCACCGGTCCATCTTTGCCGTCGATCCCGACAACGATTTCCTGGCGGGGTACGATCACGGCCGGCAGATGGGAACTGTGCACGTGGCCAATCACCAGATCGTCTGCGGGAAGAAGTTCTTTCTGTGGGGGAACAACCCGGGCGGCTTCGTCTGGGACAAGGTGCTGACCGATCACGACGGGCCGTACTTGGAGTTGATGGTCGGCGCCTATTCCGACAACCAGCCGGACTACAGTTGGATTGCGCCCTACGAGACGCGAACCTGCAAGCAGTACTGGTATCCGATCCAGAAGATCGGCGGTGTCAAGTGCGCGAATCTCGATGCGGCCATCAACCTGGAACGTCTCGCGCCCGACATAGTCCTGTTGGGCTTCAATGCCACCGCCCGGTTCGATCGCGCCAAGGTGGTCTTGAACCTCGGCTCCCAGACGGTTTCGGAAGTCATCGACATCGACCCGAACACGCCGTACGTCAAGGAGTTTCCCGTCGAGGCCGGGCTCACAGACCAGCAGATTACCGGAATCCTGTTCGCGGCGGACGGCCGCGAATTGGTGCGTTACACGCCGGTGGCGGTGGACGATGACCAGCCCTTGCCAGAGCCGGTGGAGAACCCCAAACCACCGGCTGAATACAAGACCGTGGAAGAATTGTACCTGGTGGGCCTGCGTCTGGAGCAGTTTCACAACGGCCTCGTGGATCCTCAGCCGTACTACGACGAGGCGCTGCGACGGGATCCGGCGGACTTGCGCGTGAACACGGTTCTCGGGATCCGGCTGGCCCGGCAGGCGAAGTTCGCCGAGGCGGAACGGCACCTGCGAGTGGCCGTGGGGCGCACGACCCGCAATCACACGCGGGCCAAGGACGTCGAGCCCCACTATTATCTGGGCGTTGTCCTGAAGGAACAGGGCCAGCTCAAGGAAGCGGAAGACGAACTGTGGAAAGCGGCGTGGAGCGACGGCTGGCAGCGTGCGGTCTACCTGGAACTGGGCAAGCTCGGCTGCCTCAAGCGAGACTATCCCCAAGCCCTGGAGATGGTGGACAACGCCCTGGCGGTGGCGGCCCGGTCCAGCAAAGCTCATGTCCTGAAAGCCTACATCCTGCGTAAGCTGGGACGGAACGCCGAAGCGCAGACCGCGCTCGACGCGGCCCGTGAACTCGATCCGCTGGACGTTTGGTCGGCGGCGGAGCAAGGCTTCCTCGAGGGCCAAGACAAGTCGATCCTGGACGCGGTGGCACAGGGCCGCGGGGACCGGCTGCAGCAGGTCTTGGAAACCGTCACCGACTACGGCGGCCTCGGCGCGATCGACGAGGCGCGGCTGCTGTTGGGCCAGGCGATGGCCGCGGGCGGGGCGTACGCCAGCCCGTTGGTAAAGTACTACGCCGGGTACTACGCTCTGCAACTCGGCCAGACCGACGAGGCCCGCAAGCTGTTCACGCAAGCGGCCGGCATGTCCACCGATTACTGTTTCCCATTCCGCCACGAGGAACTGCGGATGCTCGCCGCGGCCGCCGAGCTGTGTCCTGCCGACGCCAACACATGGTACTACCTGGGCGACTTGTGCTACTACCTGGACCAGCGTGAGCGGGGGATTGCCGCTTGGGAGCGTGCCGTAGGGCTCGATCCGGCGCACGGGCTGGCCCTGCGCAACCTGGGCTTCGCCTATGGCCGGATTCCGGAGCAACGCGAGCTGGCGGTCCGTCGGTACGAGGCGGCGATCGCGTCTGACCCGCGGAACACGGGGTGCGTGCTGGAGTTGGACAAGCTGTTCGAGAAGTTGGGACGCCCCGCGACGGCGCGCCTGGCGTTTCTGGAAAGCCACCTCGAGACAGCCGCGAAGAGCGATCCGACGATGCTGCGTCTCGCTTACCTGTACAACGAGATCGGCCAATACGACAAGGCACTGGCCATCCTGACGACGCGCCGTTTTCATGTGTGGGAGGGTGCGGCCGCCCTGCATCAACCGTTTGTGGACGCGTGCCTGCTGCGCGGATTGGCCAAGCTGGCGGCGGGAGGCAACGCGGAGGCCCTGCAGGATTTCCTGAGGGCGGACACCTATCCGGAAAACCTCCAAGCGGGGCGTCCGGGCAATGCGGGGCAGGGGCCCAAAGTCCACTACTACACGGCGCAGGCTCACCGCGCGTTGGGCGAAGTGGACCAGGCGCGGGCGGCGCTGGAGAAAACGCTGGTGGGCCGCGTGCCGGACGGCGAGATGAACTACTACCGCTTGTTGGCTTGCCGCGAACTGGGCGACGCACAGGGCGCGGCGGAACATAGCCAGCGGCTCCAGGCGGCCGTGGACGCGTTGGAGCGTCCCGAGACCAGCGACGCCTACGCCAAGTTCGGCGGCGAAAACACGCCCGCCGAACGCGTGGGCTCCCGCGCGGCCGAGGCCGCTTATCTTCGAGGGTTGGCGGCTCTGGCGGAGAACCACTCGGAGGAAGCCAGGCGTTGGTTCGAGCAAGCGATCCGGACTCGCCCCGCGTTGATTTGGGCGAAGCACATGCTGTCCAAAACGGAACCCGCCGGTCGCCTTCCGGGTCCTGAGAATTGAACTGAGCCATGAGGACGAGACCGCCATGAAAATCGTGACCCCTTCGCTTCTCCTGACACTCATTACCGTAGCCCCGCCCGCGTCCGCAGATCGTGCGCTCGCGGCCGACGCTGCACGGCCCAACATCCTGATCGCCATTGCCGATGACATGTCGTGGGCGCACACGTCCATCGCGGGCTGCCGGGGCGTGCGCACGCCGAACATCGACCGCGTCGCGCGGGGCGGGGTGTTGTTCCGCAACGGGTTTTGCGGGGCGCCGGGCTGCTCACCGTCGCGGGCCGCCTTCTTCACCGGGCGGCACATCTGGATGAACGAAGAGGCGAGCACGCATCACGGCTTGTTCCCGGCGAAATTCGCCAGTTACCCCGATCTGCTCGGGCGGGCGGGATACGCCGTCGGCTTTACCGGCAAACCCTGGTCGCCGGGTGAGGCGGGGCCGGGACGCAAAGGCAATCCTGCCGGGCCGGCGTTCAACACCCGCACGCTCACGCCGCCGCTGGCC
>Ga0172371_10005502_pt1 | contig 18743 bp, 22 predicted proteins | sample Lak12m_FD_114543 | JGI IMG/M metagenome (GOLD analysis project Ga0172371, IMG submission 114543) | Freshwater microbial communities from Kabuno Bay, South-Kivu, Congo - kab_022012_12m | ecosystem: Environmental > Aquatic > Freshwater > Lake | place: Democratic Republic of the Congo: South-Kivu...
AAGCGGGAGTCACACCTATCCGTACACGGACTGGGACACTGCTGCGACCAACATCCAGGCGGCGGTGGATGCGGCGGCGGATGGGGGTGTGGTGCTCGTGACGAATGGAACCTACTTGCTGACGAACCAGATTTCGGTGTCCAAGGGAGTGACGGTGTGGAGTGTCAACGGACCGGCTGACACCACTGTGGATGGTGGGTATCCAGAGCGGACGAGCCGGTGTTTCTACCTGAGTCATTCCAAGGCAGTGGTTGACGGGTTTACGATCAGGAATGGCCGAACGAGCAGCGGAGGCGGTGTCTATTTCTCAAGGGGCGGGACAGTAAAGAACTGTGTAATCGTCAGCAATTCCGCTTCTGGCAACGGTGGCGGTGCGTATCAGTACTACGGCGGAACGTTGCGGAACTGTGTCCTCAATGGCAATTCGGCTGCTGCGGACGGTGGCGGCATCTGCTGCTACAGGGGCGGCAAGGTGCAGAACTGCACAGTGTCGGACAATACTGCCACCAGTCGCGGGGGCGGCGCGTTCTGCTATTACGGCGGGGCGTTACTCAACACGATTCTCTATTTCAACTCCGCGCCAAACGGGACCAACTACTACGACTATTACAGCGCGTCAAGCGGCATGAACTATACGAACTGTTGCACGACTCCAGCTCGCGGAACCACCAGCATAACCAACGAACCAAGTTTCGTAAATGCTGCAACAGCTGACTATCGTTTGTCCGCGAGTTCACCTTGCATCAATGCCGGTACGAACCAGCCGTGGATGCTGGGATCGACTGACTTGGATGGCTTTGATCGGATCATCAGTGGACGTGTGGACATTGGCGCATATGAATACGTACCGATTCCTCCTCCGCCCTCCATCATGCTGGTATCTGAGGGGACGAATTTACATTTGTCCTGGCCGGCGATATACCTAGGTTGGGAACTTGAGGCCCAAACCAACTCGTTGAACGTTGGATTGAGCACCAACTGGTTCCCAGTACCCGGTTCAACGAACAACACGCAGATGACCATGCCGATTGACCCGGCCAATCCGTGTGTGTTCTACCGGCTGCATCATCCATAGTCGATGACGAGAATTGCAGGGCAAGCGCATCTAAACTCCCAGTAGTTGGAGCAAATAAGCATGATCCCAACCGGCGTTCGGTTCTTTGCCCAGTTTCAGCAACCTCTTGAACAGCCTGTAAAATCTGGCATAATTCTCTCCTCGTCGGAACGCCAACCCAGCCGATTACGACCCTCGCCTCCAAGTTGCCTATGTGCAGTCACTTACGTTCGAGTCAGCCCTCTGTTTTTCGCTTCTTCGTGACCAGTTGGCGAGGGTAAGAAACCGACCCTCGCCTCTGTTGGGAACTCCTCAGAAATGCTCCGAAGGAGGCGATGTCTCGGAAGCAGAGGATTCTCCCTTCCCCGACAGACTCCGATCGTCCGTTACAACACCGATGTCCCATCTTCAGAACCTTATTTACCAATTCGCCATGCACACGACCGAAGCTGTGCCTCACGTCGGACTTGGCAGCCATCTGAAGAACGGTTAATCATGCCGATATGAAGGCGAAGGGAGTGGAGTGGACGCTCTTGTTATTATCTGCATGGAATGAGCGCAAACATCGAACGCTACGGCATCCGCCTGATGCCGGCATTGTATGAGCACCTGAACCCGATGTCCTTCTAGGCCGCCGCCCAGATGGAGCAAGACCTGGCGGGGGATTCGCACCGGGGGGGTACGCGGTTGCTGGCGGACGCTAATGACGGCGAGAATTGTCTTTCGCAGGACTTCGAGCAGATTCAAGATGCGTGCGTATGAGGAAATCAAAGCCCGCCAAACGCGCCCGGCACGAAGCTGCCGGTGTGAAGCCAGACGCACCCCGTTGCGGATTGTGCGGCAGGCGTGGCAAACTCACGACGTGCGTTGGTTCCGGGACGATCATCAGCCGCAGCGAAGATGGCTACTCTCTCGGCCCGGATGGCTACCGGTGCGATGCCTGCACCGGCAAAGCTTTGGCCAAAAGGGTCGCGAAACGCACAGCCAGGAGTTAGGATTCTGCCTATGTTCTCTATAGAAAATCCCTTTCTTTGGCTCGTCGGCCTCCCTGCGATCGGCATACTCTTGTTCTTGCTGCGCGGTCACTTCCGTGCCGAGACGCGGGCGCGGCGGCGTGGGGAAAGCCACCGACCGGTGATTTCTCAGAAGCACAGCCGGCCCCTCCGGGCGGCTCCGGGCAAACCAGAGCGCGACCGCAAGCGTTGAGGAGAACCATTTTGTTTCCTCGTCGCCAGTTCCGCCTATGAGCGCCGCTTGCACCCGCAGAGGATTTGTGGCTGCCGCCGCAAAAGCTGTCGCCGGCGTGACCCTCGCCGGCTGGGCCTCAGCCCTCCGGGCGGCGCCCGGTCGGCCTGCCGAAGCGGCCAACTTCACCCTGATTGACACGCACACCCACTTCTACGACCCGACTCGCCCGCAAGGTGTGCCGTGGCCGCCCCGCGAAGACAAGCTGCTTTACCGCACGGTGCTGCCCAAGGATTACCGCGCCCTGCCGGTGCCACGGCCGGTGACGGGCGCGGTGGTCGTCGAGGCCAGTCCGTGGATCGAGGACAACCAGTGGGTGCTCGACCTCGCGGCAAACGATCCGTTCATCGTCGGCGTCGTAGGCAACCTGCCGGTCGGCACGAAGCAGTTTGCCGGACACCTCAAGCGGTTTGCGGCCAACCAGCTCTTTCGAGGCATCCGCATTCGCGACCGCAAACTCGAAGGCACGCTGGACGACCCGGCTTTCGTCGCTGACCTGAAACTGCTGGCCGACTATGACCTGTCGCTGGACTTGGTAGGCGGCAGGGAGACACTCCCGTATGCGGATCGGCTGGCGAAGGAAGTGCCCGGCCCGCGAATCATCATTGACCACCTGGCGAGCCTCGTCGTGGACGGCAAGCCGCCTCCGGCTGACTGGGTGAAGCAGATGAAGGCGCTGATCAAGAGGCCGCACGTTTACTGCAAGCTGTCCGCGTTGGTGTCGGGTACAGGTCGGAGCGATGGCTCAGCACCGGGTGACGTGGGTTTCTACCGTCCGGTGCTGGATGCGATGCAGGAGATGTTCGGCCCGGAACGGCTGCTCTACGCCAGCGATTGGCCGGTGAGCGAGCGGTTCGCGCCGCTGGCCACCGTTCAGGGTATCGTGGCGGACTATTACCGCAGCCACGGGCACCGGGCGGAGGAACGGGTCTTTGCGCAGAGCGCCAAGGCGGCCTACCGATGGGTTCAGAGGGAGAACACCAAGGATCAGTCCGGAACGGAACGCCGGTAGTTACAGGTGATTGGCAGCACAGCCCAAGCTGCAGGGATAACGCTGGCTCACACTCGTCCGGGCACATGATCATCCCCAGCCGGCGAGAACCCTTAGCGCAGTTGCGGATGCCGTCCCCAGAAGTATTCGAAGTGCGAAAATACGCGGAGGGCAATCCAGGCGATCGCCACTGATCACCCCCCTTCTTCCTTTCCCAAAACTAACACTCGACGCCCGCCAACTTATCCGCTAAAATCGCAGCCGCTATGGGGACACTGCGCGATAAGTCCGAGGCCCCTTGCTCGGCCTGCGGGGCTGGGATAGCTCCAGGTGTTGAGGTGTGCCCCCATTGGGGATGGACTTATGAACCTTCTTCCCAATCCCCCCAAACCTGACGTCCGCATAAGCCCCAACCCGCAGCCCCAGTGGCGGGCACGACCGCATCTCCGTTCACATTCTGGGCGCTCTCCGCCCGTCGCCACTGACCTGCAACCATAGGCGGCAGCACACCTAACCTCCCCATATGCGTCGCACACTTTCTTCTCGCGCAACGATCCTCTTCAACTATGTGCTTCCGACGCTGGTCATTGGTGGACTGTCCTATTGGCTGCTGATGTGCTGGCTGGGGAAGATCACGGGCCACGACGGGAGGCCCCTGTCCGCTGGAAAGCTTTGGGTTTTCACCCTCATGGGGGCGTTGGTGGTGGGGTGGCTGGTTGGGTCCCTCGCCGACTTCAAACGCGGCTTCAAGCGGGTCGAGGTGGATGACGATGCGCTCTACGTCTCAAACTACATCACTGAGGTTCGCATACCTCTGTCAGAGGTCACCGCGGTGCGCGAGCATAGCGGCTCCAAGTCTCTCACAACCGTGAGCATCGGTTTGCGCAGCCGATCGGCTTTTGGGAAAAGCATTGAATTCGTGCCCCGGCTGCGCTGGAACTGGTCCGGTACCGATCCGGCCGTTCGGGAATTGAAAGCTTTATGCAACCAGGCGAGTGCCAGGAACGGAGTGGAGCAGCCCACGCCCTTCGACCCGACCGAGAAGATCTTCGAGGCTGGCGACGACTGCGTGCAGGTCGGCCAGGATTATCTTCTTTACGGTTGCGAAGGCAAAGATGAGGTCTGCGAAAAGGATAAATTCTTCTTTAAGGATCTTGCTCGCATCACTGTCATTCGGAGCAAGAAGTCAGGCAGCATTACGGCGATAGACTACAAGGTAAAACGCAAGTCGGTGACGTTCGAGATTGGTGACTATAAGCCCGAGGAGATGGAGGAAATTGCCCGCTTGCTGGAAACCAGGGCCAAGAGTTGGCCGATCCAGTTCCTGGAAAAGCAAATCCCCGGGACCCACTATGTCGAGTTATCCCTCACGGGCCTCGGCGCCATCGCCGCGATGGTCTGCAGCGGATGGCTGCTGCACTTTGGCTGGACGGTGCGGGACCAACTGTCGGTTGGTCTCGGACTTTTGTTATTTGCGATAATATTCCTCCCGACGCTAGCCGTTGCCGCATTCCTGTCGGCATGGTTCTGGGGTGCCTGGCGGGACTAGAGTCTATTCCACAAATGAAATGCCTCAATACAAACATCTGGATAACTACATCACACTTATGAATGAATCAGTTCCTCCTCCTATTCCATCGGGGATGCGCCCACCTGGCGCTAATGACCAGCCAAGCACGCCGCCGCCCAGGCGCGGACCAGACGCCACCTATAACATGGTGGCGGACAAGATAGGAGGTGTCCCCAATGTTCGAAAGAAGGACAACCTTTACCAGGCAGCCGCCATCGGAGTGTTCTTGATTATTGGGGCGGTCGTTGGAGGGTTCCTCGGCGAATGGCCCCAAGGCGTGTTGCTGGGAGCCCTGGCCGGGCTCATAGCCGGAACCCTGATCAGCGGCGCGGTGCTCACCGTCATCGGTCTTTGTCGGAGGTCCTGAAATGAATCCCAAGTACACCCGAACGAGCCTGATTGTGGGACTATCAGGGCTCATCTTGCAGACGGTCTGCTACGCGCTGGTCAAAGTCCTCGCCCTGCGCGCCCGGGACCACCTCCCGGTGCCGCCGGAGTGGGTAGCTTATCTGCTATTGGCCGGTGTGCTGGTGGGCAGCGTTCTGATCATCCTGGCTCTCTGCGACTTCGCGAAGGCCAAAGGCTACAGCGGTTTCGTCGGCCTTCTGCTCGGTCTCTGCTCGTGCCTGGGGCTGCTTGTCCTCGTCCTATTGCCCGACCGGACCAAGCAATGACTGCAAATAACGCGACACTATGTTCAAACCCAAAACCTACGTCACCTTCTGCGTATCGGTCGCCTTCTGGCTCGCAGCAACGTGGTACTGGGCGTGGTCCTGCGACATAACCGGGCGAGCGCATCTGGCCAAGATAGGACTGCAAATCGCAGGCATGGTGGCCATGCTCGGGCTCTACGCCTTTCTGGCGGGAGCGGGTTTTGCCGGAGCCGGAAGGAGATATGGTCCTCCCGAATTGTTGCGGCGCAAAGATTATCCTGGAGTCTGGCAAATTGGTCTTGGCATTCTCGCAGCCGCAGCCGCCTGCGCGCTGTTTTCGTTGCTGTTTCTCATTTGAATCGTCATGAACCTGTCGCCCAACGAACCCGTTGCTCCGCAGGAATTGGCCAGCAGAGTCGCCCTGCAAAAGAGACGGACCCTCCAATACCGTGCCCGCGCCAACTGGGCATTCGGGGCTTCAATCATTGCAGGCCTCGTCGTCGGCGTGGCCTCGTGGTTCATCCGCTATGAAAGGCCGATGGATTCGCTCGATTTGAAGTGCTCCATTGGATTTGGGGCGGCTACTTTATTTGCTGGTATGATCCTGTTTCAGATGCTCTTCCCCAAGCCCGACGCCACGTGTCCCCGCTGCGGGTACGCATGGGAGATCCCTGGACAGCGCGGGCATGATTGGATCACATGGAACGCCTGCCCCGGCTGCGGACTCAAGATGACCGATGACACGGGTTGCCACCAGAAACGCTAAGCCGCTCGACCCAACGGCGAGGACTGCGGTCACCCATCCATTACTTGCTGGGGACCGTGGGCCGGGAACGAAAGCTCGAGGCGCGTCCGACATGGCCGTGGAAGTCGCAGCTTGGATCTGACTAGCCCAGACCACTAACTACCATGCCTAACTACAGAATCATCGGAGCCGACTCAGTGGAATACGGCCCGGTCAGCGCCGAGCAGATCCGCCAGTGGATCACCGAGGGCCGCGTCGATTCCCAAACCAAGCTGCAAGCCGAGGGTGGCAGCGAGTGGACTAGGTTGGCGGACGTGCCGGAGTTCGCTGCGGCCTCGCCGGTCACCGCGCCGCCGGCTTGTCCCACCTGCGGTGAACCGTTTGAGAGAGGCTTCGATTCGTGCTGGAAGTGCGGCACACGCAAAGACGGGTCGCGGCCGAAGGACTGGACTCCTGTCGCGGATGGTGCCGCCGAGGCTGTTGAACCCTGCCCCAAGTGCGGCAGTTCCAATGTGATTCTGGGAGAATTGTCGGCTATCCGGCACAGCCTTTCAGCTACTTTTCTGCCAGCGGAAGCACGCATCTTCAGCTTGGCGCTAACCCCCGGAGTGGCCTTGTCCACTGACCCCAGTTATGCGTGCCGGGACTGCGGACTGGTCTGGAATTACCTGCGTCCCGAGGAACTCAAGGAGTTCATCTCCAAGCACTGTACCCGGTCAGAGCAGCAGGACGCCTACGCACTTTTGACCGAAGGTGCTCGGCTGGAATCGAAGGGCGACCCCGCCGGGGCGCTGGCCAAGTACGAGGCCGTGATGGAGAAATTTCCGGGCACCGGGGCGGCCAAAGATGCCGAGATCAGCATCCGGAATCTGAGGGATAGACTGGGTTAGAAGACTGGCGCAGGCCGCAGTGGGGGCAAAAGGCTGAGCCGGGCGGGATTGGCTGCCGACACCCAGCGCAAACGCCATCAGTGAGCGGCCTGCTGCCTGATTCCGTAGTCTCAGGCGCTGCCGGAGCTGCCAGCACCTTGCCCAATATTCTGAGCTCGCCTGCCTGGCCCCGCAGAACAAAGATGCCGTAGAGGAAAGGCCACAGAGCGAGCAAAATGAAGGCCGCAAACATCAGGATTGCGTTCCCGACTTCGGGCGACTGGTTCTGGACTATGGAGTCAATGAACTTGGAGAGCCCTTGCTCGCGTGCAGCAAGCCCAACGAGCGCTAGAGCCGCCGCCCACATCACGCAGCCAAGCGCGATAGACACCACCGCCGCCCACCGAGGACACTGGGGACGCCATGCCGTCCCGCAAGATCCGCAAATGCGGTTGCCCAACGGCTGCCAGCCCCACCGTGCTCTGAACTCCGTTAGGCTTACCCGGCTGTTCGAACTGCCGCAGATCGGGCATTTGGTATAGTCGTTCATCTCGGATTGGCTGGCAGGTTTACCGAGAACACAGGTTTCGGTCAGATCAGTGGAGGTGTGTCGGGCGCGGAGGCAATGTGGTCCAGGTCGCTCTTCACTGCCCCAGTTAGACCCACCCGCACACCGTGTCGGCGTAGAGCGCGCGTGGCGCAGTGGTTGATGAGAAGCAGCGTGATCAGGCCGACACAGGGAAAGAACGCGGCCAGGGCATAAACCCAGGCGGTCCGGCGCAGCGCCTTTGCCAGGCGGTAAATAAAGACCACCGCGATCAGGTTGAGGAGAGTCAGGATCCATCGCACGGCCGAGATCTCGACACCCGCGGACCAGTGCCCAGGCCCCAGCGAGATGAGCGAGCATGCCAAGCCAACGATGAGGAGCAGGTTCAGGAGAATCAGAGTGATGATCGCGCTCTGCCACCTGGCGATCTGAAGCAAGTCTTCCCGGGTAAATGATGATGGTGAGTTCATGGTTGTGAGCCGCCAGCGGTGCCCCGTTGCACGGAGCCGTCGCAGCGGAGGGCATGCTTGTGAATGGGGCAGACGGCGAGGATCTCGTCGGGCTTGCCGTCAGAGATGTTGGAGCCTGAACGGAGCTGGTAAGACACGTTCCGAGTTGCAAGTGTTGAAAAGTCGGCCGCCGGTTGCTTCGCGGCGTCCGCCGGGCAGACCAGATACTTGGAATCCAACAACTCTTTGGCTAAGGCTTTGAAGTGGAGAGCGGCATTTTGATCAAAGCCGTCGCTGCCGAGGACGCAATGCTCCTTGCTGCCGCCGGCCTTGGTGCTGACGTTGAAAGGAAATTGGTCGTCGTGGTCAAGCGCCCAGGTTCTGAACGCCAGACCAATTAGCTTAAGGTTGTTTTCGCACATGAAGCTCTGCGCGCGCGATGCGACGGGCGCGCGCGCAATCTCAACTGCTGACCTCGTCAAACTACGCAACCCGATAATGGCCCCGATCTGCGCGACCACCAGAAACACGGAGAACACTTTGCTGAACATGCCCCAGGTTTTTAGACTGCCATCCTTGTCGCGCTTCTGCTTGTAGATGTCGCCGGTGAGACACATGACTACGACCCACCACATCAGCAAAGGCAAGCAGAGGAGCCCCGCAATGGCGAAGATATGATTCAGCGTTGACCGGCGATACCACGGAACGTCTTCGTAACGATAGTACTTCACCCGTTTGCCAGAGGGTTTCTGCGCTATTCGCGGACCTGCTGGGACCGTCCTTTCAGGGACCGGTGGCCCCAGCGACGGCACCACCAGCGTTTGCTGGCAGGCGGGGCAGTTGATTTCACGACCGCTCCATTGCGTGTCACACAGGATATGCTGCCCACATTGCGGACAGGAGAATTTAGATTCGCTCATAATCTTGGAATGTCGGTCACCAATTAGTTCGTTATATCGGCGTTAGCTGCTTCATCAATACCTGTCTTGCCGGCGCAAAGTTCGGTCTGGCTGGCTCGGGAGATCGTCGCCCCCAGTTCTGCTACAATCCGTCTTCATCCAACATCACTCCGCAATGCGTGCAGGCCCTGATCCGGTAGTGGCGTCCGCTCTTGCGGCGGGACATTGTCCGAGCGCACGCGGCACACTTTGGGTTACAGAGCCACTTGGCCCGCTCCAAGGCCTGGGCACCACACTCCGGACAAAACTCGCCGAAACCCTGATCCAGCCGGTTATGGCACGCCGGACACTTCGGCAGGGGGGACAATGCAGCGATCCCACCACACACTGCCAAACTGACGAGGCATGGGCCGAGGATCCACGGGTTTGGCGGTGAGGGCCTGGCCAGGAAAAGCAGACCGAAAACGAAGCCGGGCCACATAGCCCAAGTCGCGACACGGCGGTAGCGACGATACCTTTCAGCCAACGGCCTGAACCTCTCCCGGAATCGCGACTGCTCGTCTGAAGGATAATCGCTAACATAGCGCTCGGGCACAGCCGCCGGGGGCTCCAGGTACACGTGAAACGATTTCATGGTGTGTGCAATTGAGTCTCACCATCTACATCCAAGTCTGGCGGCCAAGCAGGAAGGTTCATAGGATTGGAGCCCGCAGGTTTTCAAGGCGCTTCCGGGCGTTCTGGGCCGCCGGCGTTTCGGGGTAGTCTTGAACGACCTCGGCATACGCGTCGCGCGCATCGGGCAGGTTACCGCACCCCTCCAGCCTTGCGCCCTCCTCAAACAGCGCAGCAGCAGTTTCTTCACGGGAAGGAGTTCTCGCTTTCTTCCCCCAAGTCCATGCTTCTTCGCCAAATAGAAGCGTGAACACCAGGTACGCAGACACCGGCAACGCTACCAGGACCAGGACATGCGCGAGCAGTGGAACCACGCCTCTGCCAAATTCCCCGCCCGTCAATTTGCTCGAATAATTAGTAGAAGCCCTGAGCACATATAGGGCGAAGCGGGCGCACAGCCCAACCAGTACCGCCAGCAAAAGGATCGCCCAGCCGCGCCGCCAGTAGCGAAAGAACCACCGTGACTCCCGCTGTCGGGCTGGTTGTTCGCCCTCGACCGGGCCGCCTTTCACGCACCTCCAGCACGAGTTGAATTGATCTTCATTCTGTTCTCCGCAGTTAGGACATCGCCACATATATAGCTTGGTTATCGTTTCCATCATTTGCTGGTAGCCGTTCGAGCCTCCTTCCAGTCGTCGGCCGACCAGAGGATCGTCGTGCCATCCGAGGTGCCGGTGAGAAGCCGTTTGCCATCCGCTGAAACCGCGATGGTCGTGACCTCGGCTGAGTGCGGCAAGCTGAGCAGTTCGCGGCCCGTTTCCGTATCCCAGAGTTTGGTGGTTCGGTCGGCGCTGCCGGTCAGCAATCTTTTGCCATCCGGAAAGAAAATGTCTTGATTGATGATGCCGGAATGGCCCTTGAAAACCCGAAGCGCCTGGCCGGTGCGGGCATTAAACGTTTGCACGCTGTTTTCGCCAAGATTCAAGAGCAACTGCTGGCTGTCGGCGGTGAACTCGGGATAGCAGGTCAGGTTCCCCGACCCCAGATTCGCGATTTCACGGTGCATGGAGGCATCCCACAACCAGATTGTGGAAGCCGCACCCTGGACAGCCGTTTTCGTCGTGTAGTAACGGTTGGTCTCCACCGTCCCGGTGCGGGTGAAGATGGGGAGGCTGTAGGCAAGTTCCTTCTTCACGTCCACGGGAACGGTGGCGGTGACGATGCGCTGGCCGTCGGGCGAAAACACCACCTGTGAAACGCGGGAGGTGTGGACCAGACTGAACAGCTCCCGTCCGCTCGCCGTGTCCCAAACGCGGGCCGTGTTATCGTCGCCGCCGGTAGCGATTTGCGTGCTGTCCGGAGAAAACCTGGCGGAATGAATCCCCTCGGTGTGTCCTTTCAAGGCAGTGACCTGTCCGCCCGTCGCGGCGTCCCAGATAAAAAAAGTAGTAAGGGCGAGTTGGTTGCTCCGCTGGTATCCTTCCACATCACGGATGATCTCGCTCGGCGACAGGGAAGTCTGCTCAATAGGACCAGCCCATCTGAAGTTGGGCGTCTGCTCAATACGACCCGCCACCCATCTGCCGTTGGGCGAAACCAGCCAGCAATTGGCGTTGGTCACGGCAGACAGTTGCTTGCCCGTCAGTGCTTCCGACACGCGAACCAACCGCTTCCCGTAACCGGCCCCTGATGGGTCCTTGACCTGGCTCACCGTCAAGACTCGGCCACTATCCTGACAGAAGGTAGCGGCACGGACAAACCCCGGATGATTGATGGTGCTGACGGGCGTGCCGGTGGCCACGTCCCAAACGCGGGTGATGTAATCATCGGACGAAGTCATGACATATCGGCCATCCGGAGAGAAGGTGGTCAACCTGGGAGAGCGTTCGCCACCGGCCAACACGCGCCTCTGCCCGCTGCCGCCGACTCCCCAAAGTCTTGCGGTCTTGTCACCGCTGCCTGTCAGAATCTGCTTGCCGTCGGCTGAGATGGCGACGGCTTGGATGGACTGCCAATGCCCTTTAAAGGTCTTGATTTCCTGGCCTGTCGCCGCGTCCCAAAGCCGGGCCGTTTGATCGCCGCAAGTGCCGAGGAGCAGCCGGCCATCCGGCGTAAAGGCGCGCGGGATCACCGACGCAGAATTAGTGATGGTCAGCAGTTGCTTTCCGGTGTCGAGATCCCAGATCGAGGCGGTCTTGTCGGCTAACCAATCCCGTGCCAGCAACTTCTTGGTGTCGGGCGAAAACACCGGGAAGTTCACCATCCCGGTCTGCAGGCGCGTGATCTCCTCGCCGGTGATCGCATTCCAAAGCCGGCCTCGATCCGACCGTGCTTTCCCCTCGAGGGACACAAAGCGTGTGGTGAAGAGGTATTTCCCGTCCGGAGAGAACACGGCTTCAGACAGCCACCCCCCGCCATGTTTGAGTTCCGCGATCAGCTTGCCGGTGTCGGTGTCCCACAGTTTAGTCCGATTGGGCGGGCGGACTTTCGCCGGCGCAGGCTTCGACTGGTCAACCGGCGCGCCGGAAGAGACCGTCTCGTCTGGGACTAGCGTGACCATCTCGTCCGTGACCAGCCGCTTTCCATCGGCCGAGAAGCAGGCTTGCATAATCGCCCCGTCACGATAGTCCCAGTCGAGCCTCGCGATTCCCTGACCCGTCTCGACATCCCGGATGAAGAGCTGGCTGCCGGTGACACTTTCCTCGGCAAAAACGCGCGCGCCATTCCCGGAAACGCTCAGATCTGCTCCGGCCAAGCTACGCAATTCCCGGCCAGAATAAGCGTCCCAGACTTTGGCCGCATTGAAGCTGCGGGTGATGAGGCGGCGGCTGTCCGGCAAAAAGGTCAGCGTTGTCATGGTATCGCCCGCGTCCTTGCCAGTGGCCCGAAGTACAGCCAAAGCCTTGCCCGTCGCAATCTCCCAAACACGCGCGGTCTTGTCGTCACTGGCCGTGGCGGCCAGCTTGCCATCCGGCGAGAGCGCCACCGCGGTGATTCCCGCCGTGTGCCCTTCAAACAGCCTCAATTCCGGCTGGCAAAGCGGCCTGAGATAGCCCCATTCCCAATGCCGCAAACGTGGCGGACAACTGTCCAATAACTCCGCCGCATAGGTGAGCGCGCTGCTGTCAATCTTCGCCGCCGCCAGGCCGATTTTTGCCACATACGACTCATATTCGGCGCTGGCACGCTGTTTGGCTTCGGCGGCTTGCGCCTGCTGCGCGTTCACTTTGGCCACGGTTTCCGCCTGGGCCCTCTCTTTCGCTACCCGCTCCGCTCGATTAGCGCGCACTGCCTGCCAGGTGCTAATCGTCACTCCGGCGAGCAGCAGGAGCGTGACGGTCGCGGCCACCGCCACCGGCGCCCGGTGCCGCCGCAGGAACCTGGAAAGCAGGTAGTCCACACTCGGTGCCACCGCCGTCACCGGCTCGTGGTTCATGTGCCGATCGAGGTCGGAAGCGAGATCGTTGGCTGTCCCGTAGCGCCGCGTGCGGTCCTTCTCCAGGCACTTCATCACAATCCAGTCCAGGTCGCCTCTGACCTCCTGTAGCAGCCGACGCAATGACGTCCTATCCACCTCCTTCACCCCTTTAGTGTCTTTAGCGTGTTTAGCGGGTACCCCTTCCCCCGCCAGCTTGGTCGAGGGCTTGGGCGGCTCCGTCTCGCGGATGATCCGCCGCATTTCGTCCAAGCCGGCCTTGAGCAACGTTTCCGGATCGAACGGCGGTTTGCCGACAAGCAGTTCATAGAGCAGCACCCCCAGCGAATAGATGTCGGTGCGCGTGTCTATGTCCAACCCGCTCATCTCCGCCTGCTCCGGACTCATGTAGGCCGGAGTGCCGATGAATTGACCAAAGGCGGTGAAAACCGTCTTGTCGGTCAGCGGCTGCTGGGTGGCCTTGGCGATGCCGAAGTCTATCACCTTGGGCACCGGCACACCGTCGTGGAGGGTGACCAGAACGTTCGAGGGCTTGATGTCGCGGTGAATGATGCCCTTCTGATGCGCATGCTGGATGGCGTGGCAGACCTGGATGAACAGGTCCAACCGTTCCTTGGTGGACAGCTTGTTCTGGTCGCAGAACTCCGTAATCTTTATCCCCTTGACCAGCTCCATGACAAAGTAGGGCCGGCCCGTCTCCGCGGCCCCGGCGTCCAGCACCTTGGCGATGTTCGGATGGTCCATCAGCGCCAGGGCCTGGCGCTCGGCTTCAAACCGGGCGATGACCTGCTTGGTGTCCATGCCCAGCTTGATGACTTTGAAGGCCACCCGGCGGCGGATGGGCTCGGTCTGCTCGGCCATATAAACCACGCCGCAGCCGCCTTCACCGATCTGTTCCAGCAGTTTGTAGTGGCCGATGCGGTCACCGGGTTTCTCAGAGACGGGCAGGGATTCGGCGGAGATTTGGATGGTGGCGCCGGGCGAAGGCGGGACAGGTTCCGTCATAAAGTGGCCGGCTTGTTCATGGGCCAGGAGCAGCGCCTCGACCCGCTGGCGGAGCTGGTCATCCCCGGCGCAGGCTTGAGCGAGGTAAGCCGCGCGCTCCTCGGCCGGCAACTGCAACGCCGCCTCAAAGATGGACTCGTCACGCTCGGGAGGAGTGTTCATAGGATTAGAGGTGATGACACTCGATCATCTGTTGCCCGGGGGCGCCCTGGAAACCGGCGGCCTGAACCGAGCGCATTACGCGGCTACGGGTGGTGGGCATGGGTTCCTTCCTATTTTTACCCCCGGACGGTGGACGCGGTCAATGGGAAAGTGAAGGGGAAAACGGCCTCGCAGCCTGAGTCATGAGCTCCGTCTCCCCAGATCCACAGCGTCTTCTCTCGTTCCATACGGTCAGCCTTTCCCGTGTGTTGCGGTTTGAATCATCAAGTGAGTACTTATCCAAAACCCGGTGAGGGTTACAAAGAAAGGGGTTGCCGGCGGCGAAGTTTGGGAGAGGGGCCGCGCGAATAGCGTCGGTGCCGCTCGGTCCTCCGCGGCACGCGAGGTCTAGACTAGCCGCCCCGGCTGCTGCCAACAGGGAATCCTGAGCCCCTCAGCTCAGGGCAGCCAGGAGTGCGCGGATTTCGTCTTCTACTTCTTCGGGCGAGGCGACGGTGGGGGCGATCTCTTCGCGCAAGAGCTGCCCGTAGCGCTGGCGAAAGCGGTGCACGAGCACCTTGAAGGTGGCTTTGGGAATCTGCAGCCGCCGGGCCACGGCCTCATAGGGTTCCTCTGCCTCGCCGCTGAGAAAAGGACGTAGTTCGGCGAAAAGGTGTCCTTTTCCCTCCGCCACGCATTGGGCTTGGAGCCGGTCGGTCACCCGCGCCAGCAGCACCTGCGCCCAGCGACGATCGAAGGCTTTGTCCGCGCTGAGTTCATCCGCAGGCTCGGCCACGTACCGGGTTTCGGTGTGCTCCAGGTCGAGCGGGATGAACTCCACGCCCCCGCCCCGTTTCTGCCGGTTCGCGCGGGCCCATTCGCTGGCCAGGAACCGCTTGAGCAGCACCAGTAGAAAGGACCGGAACCTGCCTTTCTCGCGGTCGGCGGATGCGACGTAGTTCTTCTCCAGCAGGCGGGCGAAGAACCCCTGCGTCAGGTCCTGGGCGTCCTCCGGACGATGGCCGAGGCGCCGGACATAGAAGTAGAGGGGATACCAGTAGGCCTGGCAGAGCTTTGCGCGCGCGGCGTCAGCTTCCGGCGAGGCTGGCTGGCCGGCTTCGCGCACTGTGGTCCAGCTTGTCGCGTCGAACCAGACCTGTTTGACGAGACCTTCCGAGTCTGCAGAGGTTGTTTCCGAATCGCCCATGACCGTCATCCCGATAGTCCCGCGGCGCGAGCGAGGCAAGCAGATTCGAGGTCAGGCTTCAACGCCTGCCTTTCGTTCAAGCTGGCGGCCGGAACAACCGCCATCAATCCGGCTTTGCCTTCTTTTGATCTATCGAGATTCCCTTGGGTGGCGCCGCCCTGCCGTCGGGCACAAACGTGGCCCAGGTCTTCCCCGACTCGGGGGCGTACTGCGCGGTCTTCCCCGGCACCGGTGGAATGTGGAGCAGATGATGACAGTTCGGGCATTGAATCTCACGCCCGGACAACTGCTCGTCGCATTGGAAATGCTGCCCGCAATGCGGGCACGCAAACTTGAACTCGCTCATAAAACAAGCCTATGTGTTCATGGTCTCAGCCAGCCAGTCAAAGGAAATGCCGGAAACACACGTAGATCCAACCGCCCATCCATCTCTCCTTCCAGCCGCTGGACGGTTCACATCCCTCGAACGCCACCGCGTTATCCGATGTCTGGTCGCAATGCCTCTGGACGTACCTCCGCAGTTTCTCCGGCGACGTCGAGTTCCACGCCAGCCCGCAATCCAGACAGGCCGACGCGTCCGCTGTGGCCAACCTGGCGCCGCTATCCTGTGCAACCGTGAAAGAGCGCAGGCCAGCCGGCCGGAACATTGCTGGCTTGCTGTCGGTGCCAAGCCACCCTCCAACAATCCGCTGACTATTGCATTGGGGGCACTGGTTCATGGTTATCGTGCCGGTTTCTTCGGGACACTCTCCGTCTCGGGAAGACGCAAGCGCTGTAAAGACTGTCCCATGCCGGCACTCTGCCCAACCCCTTTCACTGTCACAAGGCCGAACTGCTCACTTGCTATTTCTCTTTTGAGCTTCTCAGCGTCTGCTCCGGCGCGCCCACCCTGATTACCGATTACTGATCACTTGCCACCCGCCACTTGCCCCCAACGCCGCCGCAAGCTCCCAAGACCGACCGTTGGCTACTCCACCTCATTTTGCTCCGCAACGAGGGGAGGGGCCTGCAGCTTGACAACCAATCACGCCGCCCAAGGGACGCCGTCCGGCCGCGACGCCCGGGCACGGATCCAGACCGCAGAATAGGGCCGGCGCGCGTTGGGTCATCCGCGACGTGGTCGCCAACCGTGCGCGGTCCAGTAACGGGCAACGCTCGCGCCTCCGGCAGCCTCCCACCCCAGCCTTGACCTTCCGGGGCAATGCCAGTCAAACTTCACTCGCCCGCCAGCTCGCGAACTGAACTGGCGGGCGCAACGCATGCGCTCCGTTCAACCAGGCTTGATCGCTGCCGGTGTTGGTATGGCCGCCAACATTGTGCTCGCCATCATCAAGATCGTCACCGGCATCGTCGGCAATTCCTATGCCTTGATCGCCGACGGCATCGAGTCCACGGCTGACATCCTCAGCTCGCTGGTCGTTTGGACCGGCCTTAAGATCTCGGCCCTTCCGCCGGACGAGGACCATCCCTACGGACACGGCAAAGCCGAGCCTATCGCCGGCTTGGTCGTTGCCGTCGCCCTCCTGGCCGCTGCCCTCTTCATCGCGATTCAGAGCATAAGCGAGATTATTACCCCGCATCACGCTCCTGCCTGGTTCACTCTCCTCGTGCTCGCCCTGGTCATTGCCACCAAAGGGACCCTCTACCACTTCGTCTCCCGCGTCGGGAACCAGCTCACCAGCACTGCGGTCAAAGGCGATGCGTGGCATCACTGGTCCGACGCCATCACCTCCGCCGCCGCTTTCGTCGGCATCTCCATCGCTCTGATCGGTGGCAAGGGCTACGAAGCTGCCGATGACTGGGCCGCCCTCTTCGCCTGCACCATCATCCTCTTCAACGGATACCGCATCTTCCACGCCGCCCTCAACGAGATCATGGATGCCGCGCCGCCAGACGCACTCCATCAGGAAATCCGCGAACTCTCCTCTGCCGTTCCCGGCGTAGTCCGTATCGAGAAATGCCGTGCCCGCAAGAGCGGCTTGGGCCTGCTTGTCGAAATCCACGTCGAAGTAGATGGCGGGCTCACGGTGCGCCAGGGGCACGACATTGCCCATGCCGTAAGCGATCACCTCCGAGCCTCTCGACTTTCCATCCAGCATGTCGTGGTCCACATAGAGCCGGCGCCACCTCTTGAAGCGACCCCATCGGCTGGGCGCCCGGGGCTGTCGCAACCACGATAGCCAGGGGTCCGTGACGTCGGGCAGATAGAACTGGTCGAGCAGCTAGATTGCCGCCACAGTGAGCCGGTGTTCATGAATACGAGACTGTTCTCAGCCATACCGACTCACGCTACGCGTCACCTCGCCGCATTTTGTACACTCCTGGCCTCAGCATTTCTCGGGCTCGGCGCCGAACCGCCTTCCCAACAGCAGATCCTGCAAAAGGTGTCGCCACCCCCCGGTCATCCGCGCCTGTTTTGGACTACAAAAGACGAAGCGGGCGTGCGCGAGAAGATCAAGTCCGACCCCCAACTGAAAGCCGTTTGGGAAGCGGTGCGTCTCAGCGCGGATCACATGCTGACGGAACCCCCGGTGGTGCATCGGAAGGACGGACGGCGGCTGTTGGGACGCTCGCGTGAAGCGCTGGGCCGCATGATGCACCTGGGCTTTGCGTTCCGCCTGACTGGCGACCAGCGCTATGCCGACCGCGCGATGGCCGAGATGAAAGCCATGGCGGCCATGCCGGATTGGAACCCGTCCCATTTCCTCGACACGGCGGAAATGACCCTGGCCATCGCGGTGGGCTACGATTGGCTTTACACACAAATGTCCCCCGAACTGCGCCAGGCGAGCCGCGAGGCCATTGAGACCAAGGGATTGGCCCCGTATCTCAAACCTGGGGCAAGACTCGGCTGGGAACATGGGCGCAATAACTGGAACCAGGTCTGCCACGCCGGCATGGTTAGCCGCTACCGCGCCAGCCGACAACGGCGCCGGAGTTTCGATAGCGAGGACTGACGCTGTGGCCGGGCCCGCCAAAACACAAGCGCTGCTGGCTTCTTCTAGGCGCCATTCGCATCCCCGTCCCGAACCCGTCTGCGAGCCCAACCGTTGCAATCTGGAGCCCTTTAGGCCAGAAACGCCAGAAACAACGCTATATCTTGTGCTCGCGCACGGACTGCTGACACTACAGGTAGTGTGGCGCGGCCTGGCTCATTTCCAATTGCCGGTACGGCCCCCGAAATCGCCTTCCCCGCCGACAGGTGGGTGTGCACAGGGCTGCGCCGGGCCGCATGTGTTTAGCGGAGCGCGGCTGGCCCAGCCGCAGCGCGTCGGCTTGCAGGGACATCCACCCGCAGAGCGACATGCGGGTCTGCTGCG
>Ga0172371_10005504_pt1 | contig 18741 bp, 10 predicted proteins | sample Lak12m_FD_114543 | JGI IMG/M metagenome (GOLD analysis project Ga0172371, IMG submission 114543) | Freshwater microbial communities from Kabuno Bay, South-Kivu, Congo - kab_022012_12m | ecosystem: Environmental > Aquatic > Freshwater > Lake | place: Democratic Republic of the Congo: South-Kivu...
CCGCCGGCCAGGACGAACGTGCTCGTCGCGATCCTCTTGATGATGGGGGTCACGGAATTCAGGCCGTAGCCGAGGGCGAGGCCGATGATGCCGGCGAAGGCCAGGCGCCTGACCTTGTCTCCGGGGGGCTTGGCGCTCATGAGCCATTTCCCGGCCAGGACGCCCCAGATGGTATGGGCGGCGGTCGGGATAGCGTTGAACGAAACCCAATGCCCGGCCGAAAGCTCGCCCGAGATCAGCATATCGACATACGAGCCGAAGTTGTGGTCGGGGACGAACGGCTGGTTGAATCCGGCGGCCGGAAAGATCCTGTAGACGAGCTCCGTGGCGGCGAGCAGCCCGAGGGAGGCGAGGACTTGGGTCCGGAAGCTCCGGCGCATGAGGAGAAAGGCCAGGAGATAGGTGACGGACAACTGGGCCAGGACGTTCTGGAAGCGGAAGGTGATCCGGGCCGGCTCGATGCAGTAGAGCGCCCAACCGAGGAAAAGCAGGACAAGGGCCCGGACGACGGCGTGCCGGACGATCTTCCCCTTATGTTCCCCGCGCGCCTCGCGCTTGGCGACGGAGAAGGGGATGGCGACGCCGACGATGAACATGAAGAACGGCTGGATGAGGTCCCAGAAGCGCAGTCCGTTCCAGGGGTGATGGTGGAACTGGTTCGCGATCGCCTCGATGAAGGTCCCCTGGAATCCGGGGCCGATGAGGAGCGAATAGATCCGGGTGCTCTCGGCGATCAGAAGGAACATGGTGAAGCCGCGGAAGACGTCGAGGGAGGCCAGGCGGTCGTCCGGGTTCGTGGAGCTTGCGAGCTTGCTCATATCGGTTCCTCCCTCATTGGGTTGCCTCTTTCAGCAGGCGCTCGAGGCGGCTTCGATCGCCGGCGCCGAGACTCGCGGCGCAACGCTCGCGGCAGGACTCCAGATACGCCCGGGCCTCGGCCTTCCGGCCCATCTCGAGATAGGAGACGGCCAGATTGAGATAAGCGTCGGGGAGATCGGGCCGCAGTCGGATAGCCGCCTCCCAATCCGCCGCGGCTTCCCGCATCATGCCGGCGGACCTGTAGGCCGCGCCGCGGCCGTTCAAGGCCGAGACGAGGCCCGGGTCGAGCGCCAGGGCCTTGTCGAACGACGCGAAGGCCGCTCGGCGCTGCGCTCCGTCCTTGTTTTTGAGCGAAAGGCTCAATTGCAGGCTCCCCAGGTTGTTGTGGGTGACGGCCGATTTGGCGTCGAGGGACAGGGCTTTTTCGAACGAGGACCTGGCCCGTTCGAAATCGCCCTTCCGCATATGGAGGATGCCGATATGGTCCCAAACCTCCGCCTCCGACGATCCGTTCGCGGCGGCCTCATGCAACAATCCGAACGCCTCGTCATCCTTGCCTGCTTGGGCGAGAATGATTCCGGCCTTGGCCCGGATGCCGGGATCGAAAGCCGCCGCGTCCATGGCCAAAATCTCGCGGCATTCCTTTTCAGCGGCCGAGGCCTGGCCGGACTTCGCTAAAAGCCGTCCGCGGCCAAACTTCAGAGCAAGATTCGAAGGTTCGACGGCCAGCGCCTTCGCCATATTATCGAGAGCGGCTTCGGGCCGATTACGCTTTTCCTCGATGTCGGCCAATAGGATGTACGCTGCCGCCGTCCCGGGATCTCCGGCAATAATAGCCCGGGCCGCGGATTCGGCCTCTTCAATGCGGTTCGATTGAAGGAGCGAAAAAGCCAGGTTGATCTCGAGGTAGGCATTCGACGGAAAGACGCGGGCGGCTTCGGCCCAGTTCTCGACCGCGCCCGCCGTGTCGTTCCTTGCTCTGAGGATCCGGTCCCTCAGGCCGAAATATTGCGGCAGAAGAATCCCGGGATGGCCGGCTTCGATCTTGTTCAGCAGGGATTCCGCCTCCGCCGGCCGGCCCGAATCGAGCAGGCTTTCCACGTCCTGGAGCGCATTCACGATCAAGATCCCCTGTTTGGGATCGATCATCCGGGACGCCTTTCCGCAGCCGGACGAGACATACCCCAAGGCCTCGAGCCTTTTTCGGTCCTCAGCGCTCATCGCGACCCGCGAGCCTTCCGTGGTCCTCTCGAGAGATTTGCCTAAGGTTCGGAGCTCCTCGCCGAGCTTCGTCGCCTGTTCTTTGCGGGCCGCGGCCAGGTTGTTTTTTTCGCCCGGGTCCTCGGTCAGGTCGTAGAGCTCAGGCTCGGGGAGCGAGATGAACTTGAACCCGCCGCTGAGAAGTCCCGTGAGCGGCGCCCAGCCGTTTTCTTCGAGGCCGTGCAAGCTTTCGAAGTACATCGTTCGGACCGGCATTTCTTTGGTTCGGCCTACAAGCGCGCCGGCGAGACTCCGCCCCGCGAGGCCTTTGACCTCGGGCAACCGGAAGAGCTCGAGGACCGTGGGGAGGACATCGACCAGGTTGACGCGGCCCTTGATCCGGATGCCTCGGCCCAGGAGTCCGGGCGCGTGGAAGATGAGCGGGATCTTGAGGCTTTCCTCGTAGCAGAAGATCGCGTGGCCGAATTCGCCGTGCTCCCCGAAGGCTTCGCCATGGTCGCCCGCCGCGACGATGAGCGTTTTCTCGAGCCGGCCTTGAGCGCGCAGGTCCTCGATGATTCGGCCGACCTGGGCATCGACGAAGGCGATCTCGGCGTCGTAGCGGCGTTCGGCGCTTTCCCCGAATTCCTTTCGATAGACGGCCGGAGGTTCATAGGGGGCATGGGGGTCGTAGAAGTGGACCCAGGCGAAAAAGCGGCGGTCCGGCGACCGCCCTTTTAACCAGGCCGAGAAACGAGCATAGACCTCGTCGCCGCGGATTTCGGAGTCGAGGTTGCGCACCAGCTCCGACGACTTGAGCGCATCATCGTAATGGTCGAAACCCTGGTTCAAGCCGTACTTGGCCGTGAGGACGTAGGAGGCGATGACGGCGCCCGTCTCGAATCCTTGTTCTTTCATCCTCTCGGCGAGGGTGACCTCGCCGGCCGGGAGGGTGAACGAGCCGTTGTCCCTCACGCCGTGGGAGGGGGGGTATTTTCCCGTGAAGAGGCTGGCGTGGGCGGGGAGGGTGAGGGGCGCCGGCGCATAGCAGCTTTCGAAGACGACGCCTTCCGAGGCCAGCTTGTCGACGGCCGGTGTGCGGGCGCCTCCGTATCCGTAGGCTCCGACGCGGTCCGCGCGCGTCGTATCGAGAGTGATGATGAGGAGGTTATAGCCTTCGGCCGACGGCGTTTTCTTGGCGCAGCCCGCGAGGAGAAACGCGGGGAGCAGGAGCCCGATACCGAGCTTGAGCCTGATTCCCAGAAGCGGCTCCCTAGAAATCGACCCGGACGCCGAATTGAAAGAGGCCGGCGTTCGTCCACATCAACGGGGCGATGTCCGGATTGGCCGCCGCGCCGATCTGGAGATTACGGCGGATCTCGATCTGATTGTTCGTGGCGTTGTACCAATCGATGACGACCGACGCCGTAACCCTTTCCGTGACCTGGAACGTCTTTTCCAGGCCCAAATTCAGCATCCAGAATGTCGGAAGGCGCTCGTCGCCCATTTTTGTTCCCGGCTCATAGTAATCGGTCGGCCCTGTCCCGGTCATCGTCCGGCGCCTCAGAGGCGCGGGATTGCCGCTCTGAGCCAAGAAAAAGGTGGAGACGTTGATGCCGCAGGGAAGCTGATAGAGCGCGGAGAGCTTGTACATCCAGGTCGAATTGATGAAATTGCCGCCCAGCGCGGCTTTGTCGGAAAGGAAGGCCAAGCCGCCCTGGTTATAGAAATCGAAATTGTTCAAGTCGAGGAGGTCATCGGGATCGAGATTGTAGGACGACCCGTATATGGAGAAACTGGAATTGAGCATCCAGCCGTGGGACAGCTTCTTGAAGAACTCCAGCGTGATGCCTCGGTAGCTTTCCGAGGAATTTTCCAGGTTCGTGTAGTAGCTCCCGAACGGTTTATTGATCTGGCTGTAAAAGATCAAAGGAGTGCCGCCGACGAGGATCTGCCCTCCTTCCTTCCAGTTGGCCTTCGTTTCGACCTCCCAGTTGCCGACGATGCCCTTGGAGAAAGGTACATACTCGCCGTTGGCGTTGAAGGTGTGTGTCAGGTTGCCTTTTCTCTTGTAGAAAGCGCCTAGGGCCACGGCTACGTCGTCTCCGAACGCCTTCTCGAATTTGAGCGTGATCTCATCGAGGTACGGGCAGCTGTAGTCGGCGGCGAACTGGACCGGCCGCAAACCGGTATCTGGGCATTTGCCCGGATAGAATTTGTACCAATTGAGGTATTTTGTGCTGAAGAGCTCGGTGTATTGGGGGATCCCGTCCCGGTTCTCGTCATAGAATCCGACCCAGCCGCCCCGGAAGTTCGGCTTGTAGTAGAGGCCTAAGTTGGAGTTATATCCTGAGAAATATCTCCCGGCCGACATTTTGACCACGTTCTTCCCGCCGCCCGTGATGTCGTAGACGAGCGAGACGCGGGGCGATAGCAAGGTCCAAGCCGCGGCGGCGTCGAAGCCGTTGGTCTCGTACGGATAGATGGAATCCAAGAATAGCGGTTTTCCGTTATAGGGACTGCCCGGCTCGTACCAGGTGAATTCGGGGAGCTTGGTCGGATTGACGCTCCCCGTCTCCTTGTCATAGCGAATGCCGAGGCTGGCCGTCAGCTTACCCCAGGTGACGGTATCTTGGAGGTAGGCCGAGATCCGCTTGAAGCTGACGTCGAAGATCATATCGGGAAAGATGCCGACGATGCCGTAGCCCGTCTTTTCCCCGTGGGGGTAGGTGTAGGTAATCCTCTGATTGGGGAAGACCGATTGGGTCGTCGTCGTCGCGGTGAAATAGTCGACGCCAAACCTGATTTCATGGTCTCCCCCCAGCGCTCCTTCCAGGAAATAATTCCCGTCCAAGGACATATCGAGAGAATCGCGGCCGTTTTGATAGTTGAACGGCGTTCCCTGGACGTTCTTGCCGTCGATGACCGTGAACTCTTTGTTCGTGCCCTCCCCGCTCGGAGTGTAATTCAGACTATTCGAATCGAAAATCGCCCGGGCTTGGAAGCCGAACTTCCCCAGACCGAAGTTGGCATTGCCCGAGAGCACCGTCGCCGGCTTGATCATCTCCCAGAGCGAGTCCAGGTCCTGCTGGCTCGGCGGCAGGAAAGAACCGCCTTTCGTCTTTCTCGAGCCGGTGTCGAGGTGGAGATCCCCGGTCGTCTTTCCCCATCGATAATTGACCTTGCCGTAGCCGGAAAGACGCGAGTTCGTCTGGTCGAGGTCGGCTTCCGTCTTCCGGCCGGCGCTTTTGCCGGTAAAGCTGCCGAAGAACCACAGGTGGTCTTTGAGGATGGGACCGCCGATATTGCCGCCGATATCGAAGGTCGCCGAAGACTTGGGGTAGACGAGCCCTTGATCGGTCATCTCATTCGTCGGGCTCTTGCGGAATCCGAACGGCGTGTAGTAGCCGGCGACCTGTCCCTTAAAATTGTCTCCGCCGCGCTTGGTGACGATGTTGATGACGGCCCCGCCGCTTATGCTGTCTGCGGCGTCGAAGCCCCCTGTCTGGACCTGCATCTCTTCGAAGCTATCAAAATCGAAGTAGGCCGTCGGAGTCCCGAGGTTGGACATGTCGGTTATTACGGCGCCGTCCAGCTTCCAAACCGTGTCCTGCGGGTTTGAGCCGGCACCCCAAACCGCCGATTGGACTCCCGACTCGGTTCCGCTGATGTCGTTGCGGTCGACGAGGACGCCGGGAACCGTCTGCAGAAGGGCCCATGGGTCGCGGGCGACCGGAAGCTTCTGAATCTCGGCGACTTTAACGACCTCGTCGGCCGCCGCCGTAAAGCTCGATAAAAAAATCCCCAAGGCTAACATCCAAAGCGCTTTTTTCATCCGGCCCTCCTTTGGAAACGGGCTTGCTGTTTATAAATATATTAAAACGAATTGACCTTCGCAATAATAATTTTCGGTCCTATTTTTTCCCCTCGAACAGGGTCCAGGGATGGGCCCTCATGTCCTTGAGGAAGCGAGCCTGCCCCTGGAATTCGGGATGTTTTTCGAGAAACGGCGCCGCCAGGAAATCCTCGCCGCAGGGATGGCCCATCCGGGCCCACATTTTCAGCTCCTTGGCCAGGGCGGCCGTCGTCACCTTGCCCTGGATGGATCCCCCGGGCCAAAAGGGCGGCCAGGAGAACTCGGGGAGGCCCTTGAGGTCATTGTCGACATGGCCGCAGAGCGTATTGGCGTTGGAGCCCGGAGCGCCTGTCGCCGCATCGAGGTGGTCGGATTCGAAGAGCTTGCCCGCTTCCGCGTTGACCTTGCCTTTGTATTCGTCCATCAGCTTTTCCCAGCGGGATTTACGGACAAGCACCGACTGCGAGAGGTTCTTCGGGTCGAAAGTCGTCTCCTCGGCGATGAGCTTCGGGTCGAGGGGAAAATTGGAGCCGATGTAATAGCCGTCCGTCGTCCGCCAAACGGGATGGTTCTTCAAGCCGAGCTCGAGCCGCGCGATCTCGTTGGTTTTCAGGTCTCCGACGAGCCAGTCGTTGGCGTAGGCGCCGTTGTTATCCGCCGTCATGATCCCGATGAAGTCGTCGATGGACGCGGCGTACTGGGCCGCCTTGCGGGCGCGGGCGAACTCCGGCGTCCCGTCCTCCTTGAATCCCTTGAACTGGGAGATCGTCGTTTCGGTGTAGACGATGCCCGCGCCGTTGATGACGAAGTCGTCGCCGCTGTGGATGTATCCGGGCAGGGCGTCCATCAGGATCCGGTTCCCCCTGTCGGGGCTGATGTCCAAGATGACGTTCCACCGTTCGCCGACGATGTACTCGACCCAGGAGTTGTGCCCCATGACGATCTTTCCGTCCTCGGTGCAGCTTCCGGTGGCGATGAACGCGCTGCAGTAGCCGGGAGCCTTGTTTTCGCCCGAACCCGCCTTGAGTTTTTCGGCGAGATAGGGGACATAGTACCAGGCCAGCTCGATCCAGCCGTTGACGGCGGCGATGTCGATCGCGTCGACGTCGCGGTCCGGGAGCCGGGCTTTCAGACCCGCGGCGATGCCCTCGATTTCCTCTCGATACTCGGGCTCGAGCTTCGGCCAGAACATGCGGCGGGCCGCTTCGCGGTAGAAATCCCACGTTTTGTTCGTCGCTCCGGCCAGATAAGAGGAAAACATCCGCAGGGCGTCGTCGATTTCGGGGGCGAGATGCCAGCCGTGCTGGAATCCTATCTCCCGGGGCGCCCCTTCAAGATGGACGAAGACCCAGCCGTTCCGGTCCTCGCGATAAGAATTCCTGAGCCGGGCGTCCTCGGCCTTGGAGCAGGCGATCAATCCTGCCGCGAGAAGGACGATCCCCGCGAGCCAGTGCGTCACCGGTCTTCTTTTTGTCACGGATTCATCTCCTTTGGAGCCTCTTTCCAGGGACTATAATACACCCCGCCGTCGGAGGCAACGACGCCTGCGCCGGCCGCCTGGGGGTCCGCCGGGCGGAGCGGCCCAATAAGGCATTGACGGCCGCAGTCCAAAGGACTAGAATTCTTCGAAGGAAGAGGCACATGACCAAAGGAAAACCGGAAGACGACGACGGCGCGCTCAAGGGGCTGAACCGGACCTTCATCTGCAGCGTCGTTTTTCTCGACATCGTCGACTATTCGACCCAGTCCGTGGACCAGCAGATCAAGCAAAAAGGGTATCTCAACCAGTTCATCGTCGAGGCGATCAAGAACGTGGCCGTCAACGACCGGATCATTCTCGACACGGGCGACGGCGCCGCCATCGGTTTCCTGGGCGACCCCGAGGACGCCCTGTTCGTCGCCCTGAGTCTGCGCGACGCGCTCCTCGAGGGACAGAAAGCGGGCGCGCTCTCGTTTTCGGTGCGCATCGGGATGAACCTCGGTCCGGTCAAGCTGGTCAAGGACATCAACGGGCGGCCCAATCTCATCGGCGACGGGATCAATGTCGCCCAGAGGGTCATGGCTTTCGCCCAGCCCGGCCAGGTCCTGGTATCCCGCTCCTATTTCGAGGTCGTTTCCTGCCTGTCCCAGGAATACGCCAAGCTCTTCCACTATCTGGGCATGAAAGCGGACAAGCACATCCGCGAGCACCAGATCTATTCCGTCGAACAAGAACCGGGCGCCGGCCTCAAGGGGGCGCCGGACGACAAGGCCAGAAAGGATGCCGCGGCCGGTTTTGGAACCGCTCCCCAGCCCGTCCTAGCCGCAAAAGGTGCGAAGAGCGCGACGGCCGGGGCGAAGGCTCGGGCTCGGCGCAGGAGCATCCTGCCGTTCCTGGCCGTCCCCTTGGCGATCGCCGCGCTCGTCGTCGTTTTTCTCCTCGTCTTCAAGTCCAAGCCGGCGGATACGGCCGGCGATGCCGCCACGGAAGGAGAACAGGCCCTTCCTGCCCTCAAAACGGATGACGCCCAGGCTAAGCCGGGCGCCAAGGAGCCTTCGGTTTCGAAGACGACCACGATGGAGAAGGCAGCCAAGGCCTCGGCCTTCATCGCCCTCGACATCATTCCCGTCGGCGAAATTTATGTGGACGGAGAAAAAGTCGGGACGGCACCGCCCATGGAATTCATCCAGGTCACGCCGGGGCGCCACAAGATCGTGATCAAGAACGCGTCGTATCCCGACCATAAAGAGGACGTCGACCTCAAGCCGAGCGAGAACTTCAAGATCACCCACGTCTTCAAAAAATAGGCGGTCGCGTCTCCGGCTTTTTTTGCCTGCGCCCTTTCTTTCCGCCGCCGCTGCGCTTTGATTCAATCCTCAAAAATGTTAGAATAGCGCCGCCTTCCAGGCTGATGCGGAGAGGTGCTGGAGTGGTCGATCAGGAGCGCCTGCTAAGCGCTTGTCTCGGCTCAACCCGGGACCGCGGGTTCGAATCCCGCCCTCTCCGTACCCCATGCCCCGAAGATGCGTCCCTGTTTCGGGGTCCCCTCTCTTGGAGAGGGGATAAGGGGAGTAAGATATGTGGAGTCTTCAGAACGCATCTTCGGAATTAATTCCGAAACGGCTTCCTGCTTTCCCCCCTTGAAACCACAAGGGGGGTAGGGGGGATTAATACGTATAAAAAGAAGTCTGAAAGGCGTTTCGGTTCTTTTCGAAGATGCGTCCCGATCTTCACGCGCCGCAGGCGCCTTCTTTCTTCGCGCTTCCTCATAAGGAGAATACAGCCATGAAACTCAAATCCTGCCTCGCCCTCTTTGCTTCGCTGACGCTACTCACTGCCGCCGCTTGTCAAAAAGCTCCGGAGGCCGCTTCCCCGGACTCCGCCGCGTATGTCCTGAAAGCATTCCAGGACCCGCCTTCCGGGTTCCGCAGCGCTCCCCTCTGGGTCTGGAACGACCGCATCACGGAGCGCCAGATCGAGGGCCAGATGGCCGATTTCAAGGCGCACGGGATCGGAGGCGTCTTCGTCCACCCCCGGCCCGGCCTCATCACCCCGTATCTGTCCCAAGAGTGGCTGTCCCTCTTCCGCCACGCGGTGGACGTCGGCAAAAAGCTCGACATGAAGGTCTGGATCTACGACGAAAATTCCTATCCGTCGGGCTTTGCCGGCGGCCATGTCCCGGCCCAGATGCCGGAGGCGACGCGGGCCGGCCTTCGGCTGGTCAAAGCGGATACGCTCCCGGCCCCCTTCGAGACCGAACCCCTCGTCGTCTTGAAAAAAGCGGCTTCGGGATTCGAGGATATCACCGCCCAAGCGCGGAGCGGCGGCAGATCACTGGGCAGAGGCGAGTACTATATTTTCGACGTCAACAAGCAGAAGCCCAGCCCCTGGTACGGCGGATACGCCTATGTCGACATCATGCGCCGCGAGGTCACGGAAAAATTCCTGGCGGTGACGCTCGACGCTTATAAGAGCGTCGCCGGCGACGAATTCGGCGGCGTGGTCCCCGGGTCGTTCCAGGACGAGGCCGAGATCAATCCCGCCGGCGGCCGAGACATCACGGTCGTCAATTACACGCCGGCCCTGTTCGACCGATTCAAGGCCAAATGGAGCTACGACCTTAAAGTCCACCTGCCTTCGCTCTACGACGATGTCGGCGAGTGGGCGCGCGTACGCCACGATTTCTATGCGACCCTCCTCGACCTGTTCATGGAGGGCTGGGCCAAGCCGTACTACGAATACGCCGCCCAAAACAAGCTGGCCTTCACCGGCCATTACTGGGAGCACGAGTGGCCGCGGCCCGTCGTCAACCCGGACAACCTGGCCTTTGCCGCCGCCTCCCATATGCCCGGCATCGATATCCTCATGAACGATTTCCAGACCGACACGCACGCCCAGTTCGGCAACGCCCGGGCGGTCAAGGAGATCCGCAGCGCGGCCAACCAGACCGGTGCGAAGCGGACGATGTCCGAGACCTTCGGCGCGGCGGGCTGGGACCTGACCTTCTTCGACCAGAAGCGGATCGCGGACTGGGAATACGCTCTGGGCGTCAACTTCATGAACCAGCACCTGTCCTATGTGACGATCATGGGCGCGCGCAAACGCGACCATCCCCAGTCGTTTTCCTATCACGAACCGTGGTGGCCGTCCTATAAAATCCTGGCCGATTATTTCGGCCGCCTGTCCGCCGCCCTGTCGGCGGGCGAGCAGATGAACCGAGTCCTCATCCTCGAGCCGACGACGACGGGCTGGCTGTTCCAATCGGCGCGCGGCGAGACCGAGGCGATGAAAGCCCTCGGCCGGGATTTCCAGGATTTCGTCAACCGGCTGGAGGAAAGCCAGGTCGAATACGACCTCGGCAGCGAGTTCACCCTCAAGGAATCGGGGAAGGTCGAGGCGGGAAAGATGGTCCTAGGACGGAGGGCGTATGACCTCGTCGTCCTTCCGCCGGGCATGCAGAATCTCGAGTCGCCGACCCTCGCCCTCTTGGAGGCCTTCGCTTCGAAAGGAGGGCAGGTCTTATCCGGGCCGATTCCTCCGGTCTATGTCGACGGTAAGGCGGACGACCGGCCGGCCAAGCTGGCTGAAGCCCAACCGGACGCCTGGCGCCGTTCGAGTCAGGAAACCTGGGTCAAAGACATCCTCAAGCTTGCGCCGCCGGTCCTCGGATTCCAAAAGAAAGCCGGGCCGTCGCCGGACCTTCTGTTCCATCACCGCCGGACTCTGGCCGACGGCGAGCTCGTTTTTCTGGCCAACACGAGCCGGGATAAATCATCTACGGGGACGATGACCGCTCCCGCCTCGTCCTGCGAGGCCTGGAACCTCTTCACGGGTCAGGCCGAATCCTATCCATTCCAGGTCGAAAGCGGGCGGCTGCGCGTGGATTATGAGATCCCGCCGGGCGGAAGCCTGCTTCTCTGCCTCAAACCCGGCAAAGCCAAGGCCGTGTCTCGGCCCGGCTTCCGGGAGGAGATCGCGCAGGCCCGAACGCCGCTCGCCGTCCGGAGGGACGCGCCGAACATCCTCACTCTCGATTACTGCGACCTGACTCTGGGAGGGAAAACGGAAAAAGACCTCTATTTTTACGATGCCCAGCTCAAGACCTTCCGCCGCCACGGCCTCGACCGGAATCCCTGGGACAGCGCCGTTCAGTACAAGACCAATATCCTGGACAAGGACAAGTTCGCTCCGGACTCCGGCTTCACAGCCACGTTCCGCTTCCCGGTCGCCGAGGGGATCCCGCCGGCCTCCCTACGGGCGGTCGTCGAACGGCCCCATCTCTTCCGGGTCTACGTCAACGGCCGGCCGGTCGAGCCGCTCAAGGATTCTTGGTGGTTGGACCGCGCCTTCGGCGTGTTCGAGGTCGGGCCGCTCCTCAAGCCGGGCGAGAACGCGGTCACCCTCGAAGCGAAGCCGTTTACCATCCATTCCGAGCTCGAGCCGATCTACATCCTCGGCGACTTCGGGGTCGAGAGCGCGGCCAAAGGCTTCAAGCTCGTTCCCGCGGGCCCGCTGGGCCTTGGGGCCTGGAACGCTCAAGGGCTCCCCCTGTATTCGGGAACGGTGACGTACGCGAGAAGCTACGACCTCGGACCGGTCGACGGCATCCGGGAGCGGGTCTTCGTCGAGCTCGGAGCCTGGACGGGGTCGGTGGCCGAGGTCTTCGTCAACGGGAAAGCGGCCGGATGCATCGCCTTCGCCCCCTTCCGGCTCGACGTCACGAAGTTTCTCGCGCCAGGCGCCAACGAGGTGAGCGTCGCGGTCTGCGGCACGCTCAAGAACAGCCTGGGGCCGTTCCATAACGAGCCGGCCCTGGGCCGCGCTTGGCCGGGGTCGTTCCAACAGGGCGCGAAAGGAGGCTTTCCTCCCGGTTCGAAATACGGCCTCGTCGGCTACGGCCTCTTCGAAGAGTTCAAAATGATCAGGAGAACCGCGACAAGCGATTGACTCCACTTCGGTCCTGCGATATAAAAGAGCCCGGCCTTGCCTGAGGCCGCGGCCGAGCGGCTTTCGATACGTTCGCGGCGCCAAACCCCGATTTTTAAATCGGGGAAAGAGCGCCGCTCAGTAGCAAGCCTTTGAATACCCCCGGGCTTTGCAGCCCTCATTCGCGAAGCCAATGAGGGCTGCAAAGCCCGGGGATGGCTTTATTTTCGAAGAGGAGCTCCACGTGACGCCCACCATCGGATTCGACAACGAGAAATACCTGAAAGAGCAGACGGCGGCGATCCTGAAACGGGTCGGCCGGTCGGACGGCAAGCTGTACCTCGAATTCGGAGGGAAGATCCTCTTCGACTTCCACGCGGCGCGGGTTCTGCCCGGGTTCGACCCCAACGTCAAGATGCGCCTGCTTCAAGAGCTCAAGGACGAGGCCGACATCCTCCTCTGCATCTTTGCCGGCGACATCGAGCGCAAGAAGGTCAGGGCGGATTTCGGCATCACCTACGACGTCGACGCCCTCAAGCTCATCGACGACCTCTCGGATTGGGGCATCGGCGTGCGGGGCGTCGTCATCACCCGGTTCGACAATCAGCCTTCGGCCCGCATCTTCAAGAACAAGCTCGAACGCCGCGGAGTCAAGGTCTACACGCACAGCTTCACGAAGGGCTATCCGACCGACGTGGATTTGATCGTAAGCGACGGCGGATACGGCGCGAACGAGTACATCGAGACCGAAAAGCCGCTCGTCGTGGTGACGGGGCCGGGGCCGGGCAGCGGCAAGCTGGCCACATGCCTCTCCCAGCTCTACCACGAATACCGCCGCGGCCACAAGCCGGGCTACGCCAAGTTCGAGACGTTTCCCATCTGGAACCTGGCCCTCAAGCACCCCATCAACGTGGCCTACGAAGCGGCCACGGCCGACCTCCAGGATTTCAATCTCGTCGACCCCTTCCACCTCGAAGCCTACGGAACGGTCGCCATCAACTACAACCGCGATGTCGAGGTCTTCCCGGTCCTGCGGAGGATCCTGGAGAAGATCACGGGCTCCGAATCTCCGTATAAATCGCCGACGGACATGGGCGTCAACCGGGCCGGCTACGGCATCACGAACGACATCATCGTCCGCGAGGCGGCCCTCCAGGAGCTCGTCCGGCGCTACTTCCGCTACCTGTGCGAATTCGCCATGGGCTTCGTCGACCGGGCGACCGTCGAGCGCGCGGAGCTCCTGATGCGGGAGATGAAGGTCGGACCCGAGTACAGGATCGTCGTCGAACCCGCGCGGGAAGCGGCCGAAGAGGCCAGGGCGGGGGGCAAGGGCTACAAGGGGATCTCTTGCGGGGCCGCGATCCAGCTCAGGGACGGATCGATCGTCACGGGCGTGAACTCGCCGCTCATGCACGCCGGCTCGAGCCTGATCCTCAACGCGATCAAAAAGCTGGCCGAGATCCCCGACAAGATCCCGCTGCTTTCGACCTCGACGATCGAAGCGATCGGCCATCTGAAGAAGGACGTCTTGGGAGCCCGGGCGGCCAGCATGGACGTCGAAGAGGTCCTGATCAGCCTCAGCCTCAACGCGCCCATGAACCCGATGGCCCAGCTGGCGCTCGAAAAGCTCAAGGACCTTCGCGATTGCGAGGTCCACATGACCCATATCCCCACCCCGGGCGACGAGGCGGGCTTGAAACGGCTCGGACTCAACATGACGAGCGACCCGAATTTTTCGAGCAAGGACCTCTTCGTGACCTGAGCGCGGCTCTCGGGAGGACGATGATGAAAAGCTTCTGGGCGTACTTGGGAGGAACGATCGTCGCGCCGGGCCGCACTTTCCGGGCGCTCCAGTCCGACCCGAAAATGGTTTCCAAGGGATTCAAGGCGATTCTCCTCATCGGCGGCCTTTATATCATCACCGTGGCGCTTCTCGCCGCCGGAGGGGCTTTGATCACGGCTCCCGCCGCCCTGGCCATCTCGGCCGAGAACTATTATTTCTTCGAGGTCTTCTTCGCCCTGCCGGTCTGCGTCGCGGGGTGGATCCTGGCCGCCGCCGCCGCCCGGCTCATGAGCCGCTGGGGCCGGGGATCGGGGACCTTCGAGGGGACTCTGGCCGCCCTCGGCTTCGCCGTGACGGTGCCCATGTTCCTGACGTGGGCCACGGAAACCGTCTTCGCCGTCCTCCTCGTCCTGGGCATGTCCCAAGAGGAGTTCATGGACCTCATAGCCCAGTCGAAATTCTTGCAGGTTTTCGGCTGGGCGTACCAGATCGCGGCCATCTCCTGGATGCTCCTCCTGACCATGATCGCCGTCGGCGTCAGCCAGAAGCTCACCTGGTGGCGGGCCGTGGTTGTCGGGCTCCTGACCACGATCGTCTTCATGGCGGTCATGCTGGTCTTCATCCGATGATCGACGTCAAGGAGCATGTCTACGAGGACGATCCGAACGCCGGCCCTCCCGACGTCCGGACCATGCTCGGGAACGTTGATTATTTCTTTCTCGGCAACGGGTTGATCCAGGCCGCCGTCCAGGCGGCGCCGGGGGGCGAGGCGACTCCCGTCGGGCTGCTCATCATGGATCCGGAACGCCTCCGGAAAAAGCGCGAAGTCCTGACGATGGACGGCCGGACCGGCCTGGGTCCGACGATGCTCCGCGTCGTTGCGGATTCGGGGACGTTCTCCCCCCGGCCGGGGGAGTTCCAGGCGTCCTGGGCGGCCGAACGGCCGATCCCGACGGTCCGGATCCGATGGAGGAATCCGGCGACGGCCGTCGAGGAGTTCTTCTATTGTCCGGACCGAAACGAGCCGGTCCTCGTCCGGGAAGTCCGGGTCACGAATCGCAGGCGCCGGTGGGCGAGATTCAAGGTCGCGACGGGCGGGCCCGGAATCGCCTTGGAGAAGGCCGTCCGCCTCGGCGGCCGCGGCGAGCGGACACTTTTTATCCGCTACAGGCTCGACACCGCCGCGGAGCGCGTCGCGATCGAATGGGCGAACGGGCCGGGCGTCAAGCCCGGGGCGATCGCTCACGCGCGCTCTCTATCGCGCCTCGAATTCGGCGACGCTATGCTCGATCATTTCTTCCGGGCGTCTCGATGCCAGCTTCCGGCCGTCGTCTCGCGGTCCGGGCGGCTGGACGGCGGCGTCTGGCAATACAACCGCGAATGGCTGCGGGACCAGTCCGTCGTGGCCTTGGCCCTGACGATGCTCGGCGAACGGGCCCTGGCCCGGACGATCTTCGACCGATTGTTCGACCGGTTCGTGACCGCCGAAGGGGATCCCGTCGATTCGAGCGAAAAACGCGACCCCGACGAGGTCGAGCTCGACCAGAACGGCTTCCTGCTCTACACCTTCAAGGATCATGTCCTCTGGACGGGAGAACTGGACCTCGCCCGCAGGCATTGGACGAAGATCGCCGCCGCGGCGGAATTCCCCCTCAAGGAGATCTTCCGCCATCGGCCGAGCGGGCTGCTGGCCAACCGGCGGGAGTTCTGGGAAAGGCACCGGGCTCATGGGATCGAGCCGGGCCTCGAGCTCGCCCATCAGGTCTATGTCTCATACGGCCTCGGCGCGGCGGCCGTTCTGGCCCGCCTGCTTGGCCGCGCGGACGAGGCCCTGCGCTGGGACCGCGAAGCGGCTCGGCTCAAAGCCGCGGCCCTCGAGGATCCCCGGTTCCGGATGAGCGATGCGCGGGGATTCATAAAACGGAGGAGCGCTGCCGGCCCGGTTCAGGAGACGATCACGGCCGGTCCCGATTCCGGCCTCCCGCCGGAAGCTCCCTTGGCTGGGCCCGGCCGCCATTTCCTCAATCCGGACACGTGCGCGGCGCTTCCCATCGCCATCGGATTCGTCCCGCCGCATTCTCCCGTCTGCCGCTCGACCCTGGCTTCTCTCGAAATGCTCTGGAATCAGACCTGGAAAGGGGGCGGCTACGGCCGCTATCACGCCTCGTCCGAGCCCGATTCTCCCGGCTCCTGGCCCTTTCCCTCCCTGTTTGTCGCCCGGGCCGCCGTCGAAATGGGCCGGTTCGACAAGGCCTGGCGGGTCCTGAATTGGCTCGGAGCCGTGCCCGGCGCCGGGGCCGGCACGTGGTTCGAGTTCTACGGAAAGCGGCTGGCGCCGCCGTTCCCCCAGGTCGGAATCGTCCCCTGGAATTGGGCCGAGATGGTGATCCTGTTCGTCCGCCATATCCTCGGCTTGCAGCCGGAAGAAGGCGGCTTGCGCGTCCGGCCCAAGCTGCTTCCGAAGCTCGACCGCGTCTCCGCCTCGTTTCCGTTCCGCCGGGGGCGTCTCGAGGTGAACGTCGTCCGAACGGAGACACGCCCGGGGTTCCGAAGCGACGGCACGATCCTATCGGCGGCTTCCGGAGAGGCGCTTCTAGCCTATCCCGGCCGAGGTCTGAAACTGACGGCGCGGAGCCCGAAATGAACGCGGCCGAAAGCGGTCGCCCCGAGGCTCCCGTTCCGCACCGGACCATCGTCCTGGCCGTTTCGACCGTAGCCGCGTTCCTCACGCCGTTCGCTTCGTCGGCCCTCAACGTCGCCCTGCCTTCGGTCGGCCGCGAATTCTCGATGTCCGCCGTGCTCCTGGGCTGGGTCGCGACGGCGTTCATCCTTTCGGCGGCCGTCTTTCTCGTGCCCTTCGGCAAATTCGCCGATATCCACGGCCGTAAGAAGGTCTTTCTCTGGGGGAGCCTGGGCTACGCCCTGACCTCGGCCTTCTCCGCGCTGTCTCCTTCGTCCGGGCTCCTTTTAGCCTCCCGCGCCCTGCAGGGGATCGCCGGGGCAGGGATCTTCAGCACGGGCGTGGCCATGCTGACCTCGGCGTATCCGCTGGGCGAGCGAGGCAAAGTGCTAGGCATCAACGTCTCGTCCACATACCTGGGCCTGTCGCTCGGCCCGGTGCTGGGAGGAGTGCTGACCCAAAATCTGGGCTGGCGGAGCATTTTCTGGATCCAGGGCGCCCTGGGACTCGCGGTTTTCGGCCTCGTCCTGGCCTATCTTCGCGGGGAATGGGCGGAAGCCAGGGGGGAACGGTTCGACGCCGGCGGTTCGCTCCTTCTTGCTCTGACGCTCATCGCGGTCATGCTCGGACTGCCCCGCCTGCCGAAACCCGGGGGCTGGGCGCTCCTCGGGCTCGGACTCGCGGCCGGCGCGCTTTTTGTCCGGGTGGAGAGCGGAAAGACGAATCCCGTCCTCGATATGAGTTTGTTCCGGCACAACGCGGTCTTCGCCTTTTCGAATCTGGCCGCGCTGATCAACTACTCCGCCACGTTCGCCGTCGGATTCCTGGTCAGCCTGTACCTTCAATACGGAAAGGGCCTGACCCCGCAGAAGGCCGGCCTGATCCTCATCGCCCAGCCGGTGATGATGGCTCTCTTTTCGCCCCTGAGCGGAAGGCTCTCCGACAGGATCGAACCCCGTCTCCTGGCTTCCGCCGGCATGGCCCTCTCGGTCCTCGGTCTCCTCCTCCTGTCCTTCCTCGGTCCGGCGACCGGCTTCGGGTTCATCATCGCGGCGCTGGTCGTCCTCGGCTTCGGATTCGCTCTCTTTTCTTCGCCCAATACGAATGCCGTCATGAGCTCCGTCGAGAAGCGCTTTTACGGCGTCGCCTCGGCGACGCTGGGGACGATGCGGGCGACGGGGCAGATGCTGAGCATGGGCACGGCGATGCTCCTCTTTTCCCTCTTTCTCGGCTCCTCGGCCGTCAGGCCCGAAGTCTTCCCCCAGTTCCTGTCGGCGGTCCGGACCGCGTTCTGGCTTTTTGCGGCGCTCTGTCTGGCCGGGGTTTTCGCCTCGTTGAGCCGCGGCAAATTGAGGTAAAAGTACGTGAAAAATGCCGCGAATTGGATTAAAAAGCTGCGCCTCGCCGAACATCCCGAAGGAGGCTATTTTCGCGAAACCTACAGAGCGAAGGAATCGACCTCGGTCGAAGCGCTTCCGGCCCGCTACGCCGGGCGTCGGGCCTTTTCGACCTCGATCTATTTCCTGCTGAAGTCCGGACAGGTCTCGCATTTCCACCGCCTCCGGTCGGATGAGGTCTGGCATTTCTACGCCGGCAGCCCGCTCCGGTTCCATGTCTTCGAGGACGGAGGGGCGTACCGGAGATTCCTCCTGGGCCCCGACCCGGGCCGGGGAGCGGTTCTTCAGGCCGTCCTTCCGCGCGGCGCCCTTTTCGCCGCGGAGCCGGTGAGGCGCGGCTCGTTTTCTCTTTGCGGCTGCACCGTGGCGCCCGGGTTCGATTTCGCCGACTTCGAGTTCGGCCGTCGGGAGGACATGCTGGCCCGTTTCCCGCGGCAGAAAGTTCTCATCCGCCGATTGACGTTGACTTGATTTGTCATTAAACTCTAGTTATCTTATAGTAATAGGGAAGTTTATTCTGGAGAACGAAAGGAATACCCGATGAAACCCCGCAAAATCAAAGACGGCATCTATGCGGTCGGCGCCGTCGATTGGGACCGC
>Ga0172371_10005505_pt1 | contig 18740 bp, 16 predicted proteins | sample Lak12m_FD_114543 | JGI IMG/M metagenome (GOLD analysis project Ga0172371, IMG submission 114543) | Freshwater microbial communities from Kabuno Bay, South-Kivu, Congo - kab_022012_12m | ecosystem: Environmental > Aquatic > Freshwater > Lake | place: Democratic Republic of the Congo: South-Kivu...
CGGCTGTTTTTTGACTTGTATATAGAGGGCTGTTTTTTTTGCGTACCCAATGACCCAATACAGAATTGACCCGATAAGGACGAGGTAGCTTCCAAGACCGAAGATGCCGGTGGTTGTAAGGAAGTTCAGGTATTCGTTATGCGCTTTGTTGTAGAGGAAGTCCCATTCACTTGTGAGGTTGTGGCCGATTGGCTTGTTTTGGTAAAACGCAAATGCGAATGTTTCTGTACCAGTACCGATGAGCATATTTTTTGGTGTTGCTCGCCACGCGTTTATTGCTCCTTGCCAGACATATTTCCTGATGATGCCGGATTCCGTTCCGCCTGTTTCAAGAACCGGGCCTGACGTTTGGAGTATTGGTTGTGCTTGCATTGGGGATTTTATGAGTTGGTTTCGTATTCCGTCAATGGATATCCATTTGTCGATTGTTGGGACTCCAATTCCTGTTGTAAACAAAGATAGAGCCACAAACAGATGAATAACAACAAAGGGAGTTTGGATATGTTTCCACTGGATTTTTTTGATGAGAAGGAGTCCCCAGAAAATGGCATCAATTACAAAAAAAGCAATGAGTCCGGAACGGGATCTCGTGTAAAGGAGTGTAAGGAAAAGAAGTGTGGAGAGAACAACCTTGATAACAAACCGTTTCGGACGTGTTATGTAAATAACTGCAAGAGCAATAACAACAGGGAGTAGCGCAACAAGATATGCAGCAAGCCAGTTGGGTTGACCAAGGGTGGAAAATACCCGTGCTTGCACATCCTGCACCCAAACATGTTTGTCAATTCCCATGTGCTGGAGGACGCCATAGATACTAACAATTGTTCCTGAACCTAGGACAGAAAATACTAGTTTTCCTCCGAATTCTTTTTTGATGTTTGTGACATAGCTATAAAATAGGAGAATATAGCAGAGAATGGAGAACATACCGCCATTAAAACGGGAGTAGTATCCCATCCAGGAAACAATGGGGTCCATGGAAAAAAGCGTGGAGACTAATTGGGAAAGAACAAATAATCCTATAGGGATATCAAAAGGTGTGCGTGCGACAAAGATTCGCTTTTGCACAATCATCTTACTCACCCATGCACAAACTATCACCGCAGTTATTCCGTAGGTGAGCATCATTTTGTTGTATTCAAAGAGCTCATAATTTAGTGGAGTGAGAATAAGTGGGACAAGAATGGCCAAAAGGAGAAAACATATCTGGATAGTTCGATCGGCGATTTGGGATAGGCGTTCCATACATATAGTATACCATAGGAATTCAGTTTTTTGGTGTCGGTTGACTTATTATGGGATATGGATTAGTATCTAGAGTTGTTCGTTACAAAGTGAATAGCTGCGCCCGCAGATTATTTTTAAAGAGAGGTGAGTAATGAGTAAATGGCTTGGAATAAGTGTAAGAAACGCTCAAGAATTGGCTAAACAGCTTAAAACGGCTGGAAAAGAAGGTATTTCCGAGACTGATGTTGATAACATGACGTTAGATAAGACGGAGATAACTTCGGAATTGGTTCGTTCTCAGAAGGCTCATTGGATAGAAATAAAAGGTATGTCATACCTTGTGTCAGATGAGCTGTAGTTAATGCAAAGGGCGCAGGTAAGAGCGATTGTTTTTGTCCTTAGACGTCTGGACGGGAGCAGTCGCTCAACAATTGTTTCCAGGGGTGGATGAGAGGAAAACAAAGGAAGCTGCGTTGGCGCAATTCTACCAATACACATTCTTTTTGTCTTTCTTTCCCACCCCAGTTTTTACTCCATAGTCTTGACATACAGCCTCAAATGTTATAGGATACATTTCCTGTCGTCAACCTGCCTCGTATTTGTATCCTGCCAAAGTATTGTTCACGTATGGTAAGAATCGTCGAACACGTCGTATTGTTTGGGCCACCAGCCTTGTAAGGGGGTGGTTTTTTTTGTGGGAATTGGTTTTTTGAATCTAGATTTTGAAATTCCAAGTCTAGATTCAGGAAGCGATATCTGCCTAGGAGCTTGCTGAAATATATCTATATTTTGCCTAACCTAAAACAGTTCGGTTTTATTGGCGGGACTGTAGATATTGCACATTAAAATCACAATAGGAACAAACGCGCATAATTTAATAGATCTCCTTGATAGCGGTTGGGTCGTTTTTGTCTTTTTTTGGTAAGAAGATGAAAACGATCCAACCGTAGGTTGGTTAAATTTTTACTATCAAATCAAAGGAGATTAAAGATGGAAAACGTAATTTTGAAGTTGATGTCACTTGTCTTACTTGTGTTCGGCCTATTTCTCTTGCTCAATGGGTTTTTCGGCAAGAACGGAGCGCTCAAAGTGCTCCAAGGACAAATACCCTTAAAGGCAGCTGGCAATGCGATCGGCGGAGCCGTTTTAGTCGGCGCAGTAATCATGTTTTTGGTAATTGATTTTTTGCGTGGCTCAACCAACAGTAAAGTGATCGGAATGATCGGAAGTTGGATAGGCCAAGTTTTCGAAGGCCAGAACATCGTGGTGTCGCTCATTGGAGTGGCGTTAACGATTTTTGGTGCGGTTGTCATTTGGGTGGGGCTTTTTGGGGATGTTGGTGCCATGAATGTCTTAAAAGGCTCAGTAGAGCTACAGAAGTCGCTCGTATCGATCGGAGGAGCGATACTTGTCGCCGGGATCGTGGTGTTTTTCGCCAAAGACTTGGCGTCGGAAAATTCCACCTTGGTACCGATCATTTCGGGCTGGATCAATCAGCTCATGGTTCCATCGGCGGACGGCATTTTTTCGTTGCCAACACCCATACCTTAGAGAAAGAGAAAAGGAATGTCATGAAGAAGAAGGTGGTCTTACTCGTTGTACCCCTGATGCTTTTTCTCACAGGGTGTGAAGCGCCAGAATCGCTGCAAGCCTATGACCAGTGGCGGGAGATGTTTTTTCTTCCCAATGCTGCAAGCGGAGTGCTTACTGCGCTTCGGGGCGTGTTGGAGATTGTCATCTTCATCGCCCTCGTCATATCCCTGAAAGGAGTAGTTCGATCTTTGAAGGGAGAAGAAAACCTCATAAACAGCGATCTGGTTTCCGGGATTTCTATTTTGTTCGGAGTGGGGCTGTACTACAGTTTTTTTGGTCTCACAAAGGGCCTCGGAGGAATGTTTCTGCCCCAAGATATTACGCTTGGCAAGATCGCGGAGGTCATGCATTGGGATATTCCCAATATCACAGAGGCGAAAAACCTCATCGACCTGTGGGCATTAAATTTTACCATATCGTTGCCCATAGCGATGCGGTACTATCAGGTATTCATGCTTCTCGTCTGTTTGGATTTTCTGTTTATCAGTTCAATAAGACATAACAACCGAGGAGCTCTTAGTATCATAGCGCTCTGCTTGGTTTTTGGCTTTTCGATGGCGTTCTATGGGGCACTCATTCAAGTCTTGGAAGTTTTGACGCCTGATTGGGATTCGGCGTTGACACGGGCCGTCGTTGATATTTGCTATATGATGATCGGTTCGTCGATATTCATCATAATGAATGGGTGTACAGTACTTGCTCTTGGGGTTTATGTCTGGGGGAAAGATGAAATTGAAAAACAGCCTAAGCAGCAGCGGTCCATAGATATTCCTCGAGTTCTTGCATACGGGGAAGATCTCCTCGGACACGTCGCTACGGGAGCGGTCGTTTCACATGTAATTGAAGACGCGGTCACCTTGCCTCCGACTGATGCTTCCGTGGCACATACTAAAACGGCTTTGCATGGAGAATCTGGAGAAGGTGATCCATTGGTCTCTTCTGAGCTAATGCCTTTAGACGAGGTGCCGGATTCTTCACCAAAAGGTGAGCCACCAGTTCAAACAGGCCAAGCCCCATCGCAGGTGCCGGATGAAGCAAAGAAGAAACTGAATGTTGTCGGCATTATTGCATCGATAGCAGCAACCCTTGCAGGAGTCCCTGAAGCAATACCTCTAATTTCTGGGGCGACCTCACTGGGGAACGCGGTATTAGATGCCAAAGCTCGTAAAGAAGCACAGAAGCGGAAGCTTCCTGGAGGTATCGCATGATAACCAATCGACAGCTCCAAGAAATAAAAAAAATTTGGTACCAGCTCAATGACAAACGCCAACCAAGACGGATCTGGCTAGTCATAAGCCTATTTGTCTTTGGTGGAACACTCATGGTTCTTCCATTTTCGACACGATTACTGTATGCAATTGTCGGCATGTTCGTGGTTATGGCCACGGCAGTGATCGTTTTCCGGTTTCTCAACGAGGCACGATATATGCACCTCGTGCACCAGCAGAAAAACGATCAGATAGATGAGGTCATATATGTATCTGACTCAAAAACTGGTCAGTAGTATCGTTTTAGCTTTAGACAGGCGCGATAAAACGTAAAGTGGCGATGGTTATCCATGCCCTTTTGTTTGTTCCTATTGTGTCTGTCTTCCGATAATGTCGGAACTGATGAGTCTATCCGTGTTTTTTTTGATATACGGTGATGGCGAAACAGATCGAGCTATCAATACTGCATCACGCGTCTGCGTGTATCGTGCGGTTTGATAGCGCTCTTTAAAATACACAATAGAAATAATAGGAGAAGAAAAGAAATGGATGAAAATGATCCGATCGTAGGAAGTGTAAACGCAACAGAATTGTTCGGTGTAACTCTGCGCCCAGTTGGTGCGGGGTTTGGGGGGGTTGTGGCGAATGGAAAAGCAAGAACAATATCAGTCCATCGGACAGACGAGAAGTTGTTACCGTATATCCACGATTGGAACGGGGAAAACGGTCAACAATCTATCCAAATGCCTGGTCTTTTCAAAACATTCAAATTTGGAAGACGGGTAACCCTGTTATTGAGATCGATTTCGAACGGAGGCCAAACAAAGATCGTAAAAAATATTAATCAAGGTTATCCGAAGATTGCCAGAGCGTTACAGCAGTACCTCACTATCAATGGCAATGGAGAAACGCATTTCGGCCATGAACTAATGATATGGGGCGAAGATCCACGTCAAGGGATTGGGGGTAAACCGGTCATGGTTACAGAAATAGGATCAACAGTAAGAGACGTGTTGTTCCGTCGGCCGTTGCATCGGATTGATCTGTTTGATGATGCAACAGGTGTCAGAGACCAGCTGACTTGGGCAGCACCCCGGCAAGTAATATGGAATGCGGATGGGTATACCATAGACAATCAACGATTCGTTCTGTGGTACGGGGAACTCCTTGCAAGTCGATTACCGGCTCTTCTTGAGCTGGGATTCGATGTTTTGTTGTCGCTAGAAGTTTGCTCCGACTCCATGTTTACTACATGTTTGATCAGAAATGTCGGAACAGACCAGAGAATAAACGCCTTGAACGAGCGGTTAAAGGATTTGGGGAAGTGGGAGTGGATCACTGGGAAGGCTATACAGAAAGCGTTCAAATATTTTGTCCCAGGAGCAGCCCCGTTTGGTGATTATCGTTATCAACAAGATGATCCAATTGAAATCCTTCGAACGGTTGCGGATTCTTTATCTCCTGTTGGAGACCCGATGGGAGATTTCGCAATCGGCAAAGTAAAAGGTCAGTCATATCGAATTGATTCGAAGCAATTTCCCACGATTCTTTGGTGCGGACCTACAAAGGAAGCCGGAAAAACGACAACCGCAGGAGCCAGCGCCTTTACGTTAACCTCGAACATCTTGTGGGTGTCATTAACTACAACGGTCAATGACCCAACGACACAATGGATCAAAGAAACTAATGGAAAGGTAGTAACGCTTGATCTTCCGGACACAACCGATGGGGTATCGTTGGATAAGGAAGAGTGTTCTAAGCGTCAAGAACAACTGCACGCTCAAGATAGAAAGTTGCCAGTACGGATGGGAGATGATCTATATGCATTATGGATAAAGAAGCAAAGAATTGTCTTTCTACCACTCGTGATACGTCCTCAAAAAGACACCATTCGGTATCTGAATTTTGTTCGATTTTTTCTAGAAGAGTTTCGTATCCGATGGGAGAAATGGTATCAAATGACTGGAGAAAGAGTCCTGGTTGTTGTTGATAATTTAAGTACAATAATAAAAGGATCGGATCCACTTCTTGGAGAAATTCCGGTACATGTCGGTCGCAGGTTGGGACTGACGATTGCAAACCAAGTTTCAAACGGTGCAAACCGTGGTATTCTTACCTGGGTGTTGACCCACTCACCAGATGATCTCAAATGGGTGACAGACGGATTTTATGGGTCATTTAACCTGCATGTCGACATGACAGATCCAACACATCTACATACTGGACTTATTCACCCGTCGACAGGAGAGAAGCTAGTGACCTTAAATACAGCGCTTACGCCGGAACTCCTCAAAATATTTGGTCGGAAGGAGACGCGAGGTGAAGAAACTTCGGAGTAGTATCCTTCTGTGGCCAATATTGTTTAGTCCTATCTGTGTGATCCTCGGATGTATCGGATACACCTTATCGATAGGATATCAGTTTGTGCAAGACCCGGTCGGATTTACTGCGAAGGCAGTTTCGTTTTTGGGTGTGGAGGCGACGAAATATGTTGTTGCCGAAATATCTGAAGACATGAAGATCCAACTGGGTCTTGATCCACGGCTCGTCGGCTGGGAGATGGAAGCCAATAGATGGATCAACGAAAACGGAGGAAACGTTGACCTTGGCATCCAGCTGTCTATTCTCAAAAACGAGTCGGCTGGCGGTTTAAATATCGGCGGTTGTCAGGATGGCCTGGCAGCTGCAAAAGCGTTTTCTGCCTATGACGAAGCTGCTGCGAAGTGGCTATTGGATCGGTGGAAGACGTTCGGCGTACGCTCACCTGGGATTTCCGAAGATTGGAGCAACTACCAGGCGCACTGTTCTGCCGGGGAGATGGGGGCCAATGCGATTCTGCCGCGAACCGGTCGGAGTATTTGCGAAAATGGCCTGTCCAAAAACCCAGATCCAGAGATTGCAAGTTGTAACTTTTTCAACCCGCGGGTCGCGGCGTTTGCGAAGGTCTGGTGGCTAAATGCTATCGGATACAAAGCAGACGCAGGTTCCCTCGACATGCTAAAAAGTCTAAAGGGCTGGAACCAAAGCGTAACGTTTCGGACGAAGCTCATTGCCGAAGCGAATGCGATAAATGCCCTCACAGACTGGGGAGCGGTCAAGTTCTCTGAAAGTCAGGACCTGGCTGTCCTTCCCAAAGGCACGTTTCAAAGGATCGGGATTGCGTATTTGCAGTTTCTGGGAATACTCCCGGAAAAGATCTATGCAAGCAGTCCAGAGTTCATCGGGACGTCGAGCGATTGGCTTTTATGTCCGCTCGCGTCTTGTCCTTCTCCTTCTAGTAGCGGTCATAAGGGTACAGCACTTGATTTCTCGTGCAACCTTGGTGACCCGGTAGTAGCAGTTGCTAATGGTCAAATTGTCGTCCCGAATCGGTTGGGATGGCGGTATGATCCATATGGCTGGGGAAACTCAGTCTGGATCGACCATGGCAACGGCCTGTTCACTCATTACGCGCATTTATTGGAACCGAGTACGGTTTCAGGCGAGGTTTCGATGGGTGATCAAATAGGAGTGTGCGGTTCAACCGGTAGGTCGACCGGTGCCCATGTTCATTTTGAGGTGCTTCGTATGCACCCAGATATGATGAAAACATGGGATGATCCGGAAGCATATCTGGATCCCTCACTCTTTTTAGGCCAACAGGCGACCACCACTAGAGATGAATAGAGCGAGGCGGCATACATATATGCTCGGATAAACATCCGCTTCGCTCTTCCTTCATCCTATTTCTATTGTGTCCTGTTTTCCGATAATTGTCGGAACTGATGAGTCTATCCGTGTTGTTTTGATATGCGGTGAAGGCGAAACAGGAATTTGAACCGGCTACTTGCAGACGCATGGTGTATTTATGCATATGCGGGTTTCCGGTGCACATTAAAATTTAAAATCCAAATGAAAGACCTAGTGAAAAGGAGAGAGTGATGAAAACGGAAGGAAAGTTTCTCAATTTTGTGTTTGTCATGTTTTTTGTGTTTTGTAGTTTGATTTCGTTATTTCTATTTTCTTTCAAGGTTTTGGAAATACCACTGCCGGCTTTGCTGGCAAGCTTGCCGCTTCCGGAAATTCAATGGGGAAATATTGTGATGATGATCATCGTCATTGCAGTTGCCGATGTGCTCGGGATTGGTTCCGGCTTGGGTTTTGCGCGTTTTGTTCGAAAACCTGTGTATCGGTTTTTTGACAAGCGGTGGAAGCCAAAAAAAGGGAAAGGAGATACGTATACAACGCAGAGGGGAGAAAAACTTGAAGGGGTGTTTGTCAGTAGCACGTGGACTGATACAATTTGGCATTTAATAAGTAAAAGCATACCAAGAACGTTCGTGGCGGTCTGTCTGATTTCACTTGTTATTACGATATTTTTACAGAATCACGTACTTGTAGGAGCAATAGCAGCTTTTGTGTTACCAATTCTTCCTGTTTCGTGGATATATTTAGTCCGTGAATGGCGAAGGCTTCACAAGCAGTTCATAGTTTTTACGAAAATGACGTTTTACATCAGCTTTCGGACACCCTTTTGGAGCCTTATTTTCGGCAGAATGACTCTGCCAAAAAGCTCGAAGTCACCTATGAATAAAATCGGAGATTTACAAACATCTGCGGATCCAGAGGATTTTGACCCAGACAACAGGACGGGGTTTATACAAGATGTGTTTTTGAGTTGGTTGGCAAATAATCGAGGACTACGATCTGTGTTTATCAGATCATTTTTCCATAGGGCGGATGAAGCAGTCATGGGCATTGAGCACGCAAATGAGCTTAATAAACTCATTGATACATGTTCTGCTTTGAAAATCTTGCCTGATTCTCCTGATCCGGAAACATACGATATATTTTGGCTTGGGGAGTCTGAGGGATTGATTCCTTTGGGATAAGTTTGGATTTTAAGGCTTTTCTGACAGCCTGCGCTTCATGTCATGTGTGTCGATTTGATCAATCACGCTTTGATATGAAATTGTCTGGAGAGCCAAGTAGGAATGTCAGTCGGTGTTTTTCCGATATCGATTTTTCATTCCTGCTTGTCTTTGGGTTGGGAACACTGTTCCCATTCGAAAAACAAGCATAGTTGCCGGTATTACCCGTTTTCTTTGCCTACGCTTCTTTTTATTACCTCTTCTTCGACCCCGCGGCGGGTGCCGCTTCCTTCATTGCGTCCTTTTCCCGTTTGTATGATTCCACGAAGTCGCGTGGGCCTTGCTACATCCTGCCCGAAACCGATTGTTTGTTCCGGATATTGCTCATGGAGTTTATCAAGAACCGCTCCTGTATTCTCCATATGTTGTATGTATGTAAACGCATCAGCGAATGACATAGACCCTATTTCTTTTTCGAGTTCGCTTTTTAGTTTTAGTGGCTCGTCACAATCAGAACGGATCGCTTTCACTGCGTCTACGAATGCCTGTCGACTAAGTTGTTTTCCAGTCATATATTATCTTGGTATTCCTGTTTTTTGTATTCTCCTTCGTTCCTTATTACTAAACCATCCACCTTGACTGCTTCGATTCTTGTGTTTCCATGGTTTTGGTTCGTGGGTCAGACGGGCATTTTTCTGAAGCGTTTTTTCTGTTGGGAGTCCACCAGAAATTTCATCTTGGCTAAACTGTTTGAGAGCCTCATGGACCGATATATGATTAACATCCTGCGTGTTTGCTTGTAGCGGAAGCTTTCTGACATCGCGTTTTCCCAATACCCCGCGTTCAGTTGAGATGGTTATTACTTTTCTTCCGCGACGGGCGTCATGAACAACAACTGGGTCGCTGTCTTTTTTGGGTACAATATATTTGTTTGCTGAAAATATTTCGCCTTCAATTTCAACAAGCAGTTCAGTGGGGGGAATTGTTTTTGGTGCGCGTTCCTGTTTGAGAACCGTTAACACATCCTGTTTTGTCATGAAGCCAGTGGCTGTGCCTCCTGCTTCCGGGCTATTTCCATCAACAACAGGAATGTCGTCACCTAGGGATTGTTCGCTTCGGAATAATCCATTTATATAGCTTGTTGGTACGCGACGTTCTTGTGGTCCTGCCATACTAAAGGAAGTATAGATAATTTTATGTTGTTTGTACAGTTTTTATGTACTTTCGAAGGAGGAAGTATTTGGTGTAATTTATCCCGCATAGAAGATAATAATTTGTGCTAGAATAGCTCATAGAATGTTCAACTTCTTTTTTTCACTACTGTCGCATGATTTAGGAATTGATTTAGGGACTGCAAATACCCTTGTGTATGTGAAGGGGAAAGGAATACTCATTCGCGAGCCTTCAGTTGTTGCTCGTCACAAAAAAAGCAAGCAAGTGGTTGCTATTGGTCGCGAGGCCAAAAAAATGCTCGGGAAGACTCCAGACACCATTGAAGCCATACGCCCGTTAAAAGACGGCGTGATTTCTGACTTTGACGCAACCGCTGCGATGCTTAAATATTACATCGGTATTGTGCATGAACACCCCAAGGCAAAGTTCCTCCCTAATATTCCAAGACCAAAAGTTGTCATTGGCATTCCGTCTGGAGTGACGGAGGTGGAGCGCCGTGCTGTCCAGGAGGCAGCTATTATGGCGGGTGCTCGTGAGGCATATCTTATCGAGGAGCCCATGGCAGCAGCAATTGGCGCAAAACTTCCCATACAGGAAAGTAGTGGGAGCTTTATTTGTGATATCGGTGGGGGAACAACAGAAATTGCAGTTTTGTCCCTTGGCGGTATTGTGGTTAATAGAAGTATCAGGACCGCAGGAGACGAAATGGATGAGGCAATTCTTACGTTTGTTCGGGTGAAATACGGGATTCTTATTGGCGAGCCAACAGCGGAGATGGTCAAGATTGCTGTCGGAAGCGCCTATCCAGTCGGAAAAGGTGACAGGCAAGTGGTTGTTCGGGGAAGGGATATTGAAACAGGTCTTCCCCGTTCCATACGGGTTTCTGAGTCAGAGGTCAGAGAAGCGCTTGCGCCGGTTATTCAGGAAATTGTCGAAGCAATAGCAGAGACCATGGAAGAAACACCTCCTGAGCTTGTCGGAGACATTCTTGAACATGGCATTGTGCTTGCTGGAGGCGGATCCCTTATCCGGGGAATTGATAAACTGATTGCAACAGAAACCAAAATGCCTGTGTGGATTACTGAGGATCCGCAGACAGCGGTTGTCCGGGGGTGTGGGAAACTTTTAGATGATGCAGATCTTCTTCGCCGCGTAAAAGTTGCCCAACGAAAAGTATGATGCTTGTTGCTACCATTATCTCCAGATTATTTGACCCATTCGTGCTTTTTTTTATCCTTATTTTTTCAATTCTTCTTCGAGCGAATATCGTGGGGGTTGACCTTATAGTTAATATGGCGTGGATAGTCTTGGTTGTTTTTATTCCGCCTGTTATCCTTCTTTTTCGGTCCATACAGACAAAGAAAATATCCAATTGGGATATGAGTAATCGGAAAGAGCGTGTCCGCGCGCTTGCTGTGTTTCAATTAGTCCTTATTGTGGATATTGCAATTATTTGGTTTATGCATATTCCGCTTCTTACGAATCTATTCCTATTTTTCTTTGCGACATTCATTGGATTTTTTATAATCACACTTTTTTGGAAGGTATCTGGACACCTCTCCACCGCAACTATATGTATTGGTTTGATGTGCATGTGGTATGGATGGGTTTTGTGGCCACTTTTTCTTTTCCTTCCCATCCTTGCCTGGTCGCGGGTGAAACTGAAACGCCACACGACCGCACAAACCATTGGGGGCATCGTGTACGGAGGCACGCTTGTTGTTTTTGGAAAGATGCTTGGACTTATATGAAACTCGGCAGTGCGTTTTCTGAAAATCTCTCCATGGAACGAAAGCGTGCGCGTTGGTTTTCCAAAGGCGAACCTGGTTGGTGGTCTGGGTCAGGCCGGTTTCTTCTTTTCACTGTTTTTTTTCTATTTATCATGTTTGTTTTATTTTTGCGGCTCTTTGACCTTACCATTGTGAATGGCCATTCGTACCGTGCGCTTTCAGATTCAAATAGGACCCGGGAGCTTGTCCGTCACGCGCCCCGCGGGATTCTTTTTGACAGGACCGGTAAACCACTTGTTGAAAACATTCCTGAATACCGACTTATCCGTCCATGTGAAGGAGTGTCAGTTGGTATTACGTGTACGACTCGGATAAGCCGTGATGAAGGAAACCGACTTACAGAGGCAGGACTCCCAAGCGGTACATTTGTTGAGGTTGACTACAAACGCATGTATCTGTATCCAGAAGCAACTGCCCACAGCATTGGGTATATTAATCAAATATCAGAAGTCGAAGCAGCAAGTGACTATTTCCAGCTCCGTGGATATCATGCAGGGGACCAGATTGGGAGGGTAGGCGCTGAAGACGTATTTGAAGAGCAGCTCCGTGGTCGTGATGGGAAAGAACTTGTTGAGGTAGACGCGGGAGGGAAAATACTGCGCACCATCGGGAGAGATACAGAGCTTGCAGGAGAATCCGTTACGTTATCTTTAGATGCTGGGTTGTCAACAGTTGTTGAACGCGCATTTCCCAAGGATAAAAAGGGTGCGGTGATAGTGACGAAGCCAACGACAGGAGAAGTGCTTGCATTGTATTCAAATCCATCATATTCCCCAAATGCTTTCACGATAGGAATGAGCGAGTCTGCGTACCAGGGGCTCGTGACAAGTCCTGATCTGCCGCTTCTCAACCGTGTTATCGGTGGCGTATATCCGCCCGGGTCGACGTTTAAGATTGTAACGTCACTTGCTGCTTTGGAGGAAAATGCCATCACGTCACAAACATTTATTGAGGATACAGGGGTTATCACTATTGGTCAGTTCAATTTTCCGAATTGGTATTTCAAACAATATGGAAAGACAGAAGGTATGGTTGATGTGGTGCGCGCATTGAAACGGAGTAATGACATTTTCTTTTATAAAGTCGGAGAGATGCTTGGGATAACAAAACTGGAGAAATGGGCAAAGATAGTGGGCATTGGAAAACCACTTGGCATTGAGCTATCTGGTGAGGTTGGTGGGCTTATGCCAAATCCTTCCTGGAAGAATGATCATTTCCAGACACCACAGGACCTCGAGGCAAGAAGCAATGAATGGTATTTAGGAGACACGTATCATGTGTCTATTGGCCAGGGATATCTCCTCACAACGCCACTACAGGTAAACGCGTGGACAAATGTTATTGCCTCAGGAGGGAGACTTTGTCGACCGACTATTAAAAAGGTTGAAAGCGGGAAGTCAAAACCAGAACAGTGCAAGAACCTGAAACTCAATAAGGAATCACTCCGTCTTATTATTGAAGGCATGAAAGAAGCGTGTAGTGAAGGAGGAACAGGGTATCCATTTTTCGGATTTACAGTTCCCGTTTCTTGTAAAACAGGAACTGCTGAATTTGGAGATGCAGAAAGTAAACCGCATGCGTGGTTTACCGCATTTGCTCCGATTGAAAACCCTGAAATATCCGTTACTGTGCTTGTAGAGAATTCCGGTGAAGGAAGTGACGTTGCAGCACCTATTGCAAAAAAGATATTTGAAGAATGGTTTTCACGATGAAGCATTCAATAGTCATTATTGGAGCAGGCCCGTGTGGACTTGGAGCACTTTCGACACTTATTAAACGCGGGAAGACGGATATACTGCTTTATGAACAGTCGGACCATGCAGGAGGTGCATCCTCAACCTTTACGGAAAAAGGTTTTATCTGGGACATTGGCGGACACGTACTAGGAACAAAACATTCGTCATGTATCCAAGATATTCGTGCGCTTTCTACTCAAACCCTTACAGAGCACACCCGTAGCGCTTGGGTGCGGATGGGAACCACCATGGTTCCGTATCCGATTCAATACCATACGGACTCAAATTTGAGACATGCCAAGCATGTTTGTGAATCGTCGTTTTATGATTGGATTATTGGTACGTTTGGAAAGAAACTGGCACAAAGTTTTTTTCTTCCGTATAATCAAAAACTTTGGAAGTATCCATTGCGAAAGATGTCAACCACATGGATACAGGAGAAAATTCCCCAAAAAGACCGTCAATCAACAGGTGGGTCATGGGGAGGGAATGCTGTATTTTATTATCCGTCACATGGAGGCATTGGAAGCATATGGGCGGAAATAGCAGATACATTGAAAAAACATATCCTTTATCACAAACAAGTGACTGAGATAGATGTAAAAAAACATGAAATAACCTTTTTAGACGGTTCGACACAGGGATATGATCATTTGCTTTCAACCATACCACTTCCCACGCTTTCAGGAATGGTGAAGGGCAAAGATATACAAGCTGTGGCCACACTTCCGTATGTTGGTATAGCTGTTGTTGGCATTGGCATGAAAGGACGTCCGCCTGAAGCGCTTCGTCATTGTCATTGGATATATATACCCAGTCCTGATATTTCGTTTTTCCGTGTGAGCGTGTATTCCAATTATGGAACAGGAAATGCGCCTTACGGATCATGGTCGCTTCTTTTTGAAACAACAATTCAGCCAAATGAAAAAGTTAATGTAAATGATTTTGTCGAAAAAACAATTACTCAAGCCCGTGAGTGCGGGTTACTTGCCAGTTCATCAAGAATAACAAGTACGTTTTTCCATCGGGAATCGTTTGCATATCCGGTTCCTACGATGGACCGTGATGATGTTCTCAAACCCGTACAGACCGTATTAGAAGAGAACGATATATATTCACGTGGCAGATTTGGTGCTTGGAAATACGAGGAGGGGAACATGGACGATGCATGGATACAGGGTGCGTCTTGGGGGAAAAGTATTTAGTGGATCTGAGTACGTTGGTTATTTAAAGAATTGACGTATAGACGTAATCCATCGTTGGAACGCGCGCGTATACAGGAGCGAAAAACTGATGAGAGAATAGTGGAATTTTTTCCCTGTCTGACCGATGCTTTTTTCCCGATAGTGGTAGATACAGCAGTCCCTAAGGAAGTATGATTCCCATCTACAAGCACGCACCTGTTCAAACAGATGCTTTTCCTCTCCATAGAGAAATAATTGTGGGTCAAACCATTTCCTCGTCGGAAGGAGTGTGGAGCGCGCCATAAGACATCCTGCATTGAGTATGGGAACTCGGTGCGCATAGGGAAAAAGAACAACGGATCTTCTTGTACAAAGCGAATATATCTTTTCGATAAGATGTTCTGTTGTTCCCAACAGCGTATTTCTGCTTATCATATGAATCATGGCCCCTGCTTCGTTGATTTGTTCAGGTCCGACAGTGCCTGCCTTTGGGTGTGTGTTAAGAAATGAAACCATGGCCTTCATAGCGTGTGCGTTTACTTTGGTATCCGGGTTGAGAAGGAGGATATATGTGCCTTTTGCACGGGATAATCCTATATTATTCCCTTGGCCAAATCCATGATTTTTCCGTTGCGGAAGGAGCGTTACCCAATGGTATCTTGATGAAATTATTTTGACGGTCTGATCTGTTGAGACATTATCAATGACAAATACTTCATGTGAAATATTTTTCAATGCTTTTTTAAGTGAAGTCAGACAAATGTCTATGTCAGCCGCTGAATTCCAGGTGACAATAATGACAGAAAGGGTAATGGATTTTTGTGTCATATTTTTATTGAAGCAAAAAGGATTTTATGGTCAGACCCGTATCTCTTCCGTGACAATTCATGGGAGATAATTGGATAGATAAAAGGCGTGAGTATGTGGTCCAGTTGAATAATCGGGCGGTTGACGATTGTTGTTGATTTTCCTCGGAAGATATTAATTAATTTTTCTTTTCTGTAGAGCTCTTCAAACGCCCCGCGTTCATCAAGGAGATAGTCAAGATGTTTATACCCGCGCATCCAGCCGGTCAGCCTGTTGACGAGTTTGTTGTCAATGACATTAAAATCTCCGCAATAGATGGTGGGGATAGAGAGTCGCTTTGTTTTTTTAATAAGCGTTTGCAGTTCCTGTAGCCGGTCGTGTGTACCGATTGCACAAGAGAGCCTCGTATTTGCTATTTGTATGCGCTTTCCTCGGACAGTGAGCGTGATGACGAGGACCATGTGTTGTTCTTCGTTGTGGAGGATGGATGCATAGGCTTTTGTAAGGAGGGAATTGGAAAAACCATTGTCATAGACATGACTTTCCACCCGGACTGGCTTATTTTTTGTCAATGTACAGACATATGCGTGTTGTGTATCTTTTTGTTTATGCTTCCAATCAAAACAGCTGCTTACTGTGTATCCGGGGAGGCTGGAAAGCCAAGGCATGATGTTATTGGGAACCTCCTGGAGACAAATAACATCAGGATCAAGGGAAAGAATGGACCGGATTCCTTTTTTAATTTTTTTGTTTTTGAAAAATACATTCCATGAAACAATGCGCATAGTATGATGCACTATTGTACACTATTAAAGGACGATACAAAACTTGTGGTATGAACAACGATACACGGTACGTTTTGGGAATAAGCGCTTTCCCGGGAATCGGGCCGGTAAAATTTGCGCTTCTTCGGACATATTTCAAAACTGCACAGTCTATATGGGAGGCTTCAGTTCAAGAACTAAGAAACACAGGACTCGGAGATAGGCTTGTTGATTCTTTTGATAGGTTTCGTAATACATTTGACATTCGTGTCTATGAGAGGAATCTCCGAGCTGGGCATATCGGTATTTGTTCCATCGATGACCGCCGGTACCCGAGGCTTCTGAAAGAGATTTCCGACCCGCCATTTCTTTTATACGTGAAAGGGAAGAAAACCGATAAACCCATTGATATGACAAAAACCATAGCTGTGGTTGGCTCTAGGAAAGCAACGGCATATGGGATAACAATCACAAAACAGATAGTTGCGGATTTGGTTGAAGCCGGGTGTACCATTGTTTCCGGTATGGCATATGGGATTGACGCAGTTGCGCATGAGACGGCAATTTCCTTTGGTGGGAAAACCATTGCGGTATTAGGATGCGGGGTGGATATATGTGCACCACTTGGGAATATACATATATATAGGAAGCTTGCATTGGAAGGAAGTGGCGCAATTGTTTCTGAAATGCCTTTGGGGCTTCGTCCGGACAAAGGGACGTTTGTTGCACGAAACAGGATCATAAGCGGACTATCATTGGGAATTGTGGTCATTGAAGGAGAAAAAGACAGCGGAACCCTCATTACCGCAAGATACGGAGGAGAACAAGGCCGTGATGTGTTTGCGGTGCCTGGTCCCATAACCAGTCCAACAAGCCGTGCATCAACGTATCTTCTTAAGTCCGGCGCAATCCCTGTTGAGAGTGGTCGTGATATACTTACGCACTTGGGTCTTGCAAAAGAGTAGATAAGCAGGAACAATAGGGATAGCTATGAAACTCATTATTGTTGAATCACCGACAAAAGCAAAAACGCTCGCCAAATTTTTAGACAAAGGGTATCAGATTGAAGCGACGATGGGGCATATTCGGGATTTGCCCAAAGCTGCTCTTGGTGTTGATGTGGAACACGGGTTTACCCCAAGCTATGTGATTCCCAAGGATAAGAAAAAACATGTGGGTGAGCTTCTTGCCAAAGCAAAAAAGGCAGAAGAAGTCATTCTTGCAACAGATCCTGACCGTGAAGGAGAGGCGATAGCCTGGCATGTGGCTGCAATATTGACTGACGGTGTTGGTAAAAAGACAGTGAGTAAGAAAGCAGCAAAAAAAAGCGAAACCTTCAGCCGTATTACGTTTCATGAAATCACAAAAACAGCAATTCTTGAGGCACTTGGAAACCCTGGCAAAATTGATGCGAAACTCGTTTCAGCGCAGCAAGCCAGACGTATTCTTGACCGGTTGGTTGGATATAAACTTTCTCCCATTCTCTGGCAAAAGCTATCTAAGCGTTGGCTGTCAGCCGGACGGGTTCAGTCTGTGGCAGTTCGGCTTCTTGTTGAGAGGGAACGGGAAATCGAAAAATTTCATAAAGAACCGTTTTGGACGATTACCGGAAGTTTTGAAGCGCGTACATCTACACTTGAGGCAACACTTGTTTCCCATGATAACATAAAATACGAAAAGCAAATTGTGCTTCAGCTTTTTGACGGAAAATATACAACAACATCCTCGATAATCATACGTGAAGAGGATGCGAAGACAATTATTGTAGATTTGAAAAAGCCATACACAGTAAGCGCTGTTGATAAGAAACAGATTCTTCGCAATCCCTCTGCTGCGTATACAACGAGCACGCTTCAGCAGGATGCGGGGCGGAAACTGTATTTTTCCTCAAAAAAGACTATGCAGCTTGCACAAAAACTGTATGAAGAAGGAATGATTACGTATCACCGGACTGACAGTTTGAATTTATCAAGTAAATTTATCGAGGAAACGAGGGAGTATATCAAAGATACATACGGAGTTGCGTATATTCCGACAGACGCCCGTATGTACCACACGAAATCCAAAGTTGCGCAGGAGGCACATGAAGCAATTAGGCCGACAGATGTGAATATTAGTGATGAGACATTGAAACAGAATCCTGAATTTAATCATGATCATGTGAGACTTTATGATCTTATTTGGAAGCGAGCTGTCTCGTCCCAGATGAAAGAGGCAACATTTGATTCAACGACGATCACCATAACGAGTACGAATGCCTATGTGTTTCAGGTGCAGGGCTCCGTTATCACGTTCGAAGGATTTCTGAAGGTAATGGGGTATGAAAACGGGGAAACGGTTCTCCCGACTGTCGCAGTTGGGGATAGCGTGACACTTACAGAAGCCAAGGCCATTGCGCATGAGACGCA
>Ga0172371_10005506_pt1 | contig 18739 bp, 14 predicted proteins | sample Lak12m_FD_114543 | JGI IMG/M metagenome (GOLD analysis project Ga0172371, IMG submission 114543) | Freshwater microbial communities from Kabuno Bay, South-Kivu, Congo - kab_022012_12m | ecosystem: Environmental > Aquatic > Freshwater > Lake | place: Democratic Republic of the Congo: South-Kivu...
CTGTCGGCGGGCACTGCCCACCTGTGTCACGTAGCTACGCGATGGTGTAATTGCGGTCACGTATCAGACGCCGACCTCTTGCGGCTCCGCTTGGAAGAAACGAACCGAGGCGTACTCTCCGTCATTCCGGCGAAAGCCGGAATCCAGTCCCGTATGGTCGGGAGCAGAGGAGCGCGCTCCGGTTCTCACAAGGTTGACAGTCCCGCGTCGCGCGGGAGACCCCGGCCTTCGCCGGGGTGACGTCCCACGAATACGGCACCGTACTTGTGCCAGGGTATGCTGTACATCGGGATTCCTCGATACCATGAACTCCATTCCCCAGAAAATCCTCATTGCCACCACCAACGAAGGAAAGGTCCGGGAGATCCGTGACCTCGTCCGGACGCTTCCCGTGGAGTTTCTTTCCCTTGCCGATCTGGACAACGTCCCTGAAGTCGTGGAAGACGGGCTGACCTTTGAAGCGAACGCCCTGAAAAAGGCCGGAGTCATCTCGAGAGCAACCGGGCTCGTGACCCTGGCCGACGATTCGGGTCTGCGCGTGGACGCACTGGATGGAAGACCCGGCGTGTACTCTGCCCGATACGGGGGCGACCACGCAACGGACCCTGAGAAGTGCGCCAAAATCCTTGAGGAAATGGCGATGGTTCCCGACGAGCTCAGGACCGCGCGCTTCGTCTGTGCGCTGGCCATGGTGACTCCCGCGGGCGAAAAGAAGCTTTTCCTTGGAGTCTGCGAAGGCCGGATCATTCGAGATCAACGAGGCGCCCGCGGCTTCGGCTATGATCCCATCTTCTACAACGATCAGGCGGGTTGCACCTTTGCCGAATTGGACACGGAATCCAAGAACCGGGTGAGCCATCGGGGCCGGGCGCTGAGGGAATTCGCTGCCTACCTGGAATCCATGGCTCGGACGAACTTGAACTCTCTGTGAGGAGACTTCCTTTGCAAGTCAACCGGAGAAATCCCTTCACCTGGGTCCACTTCTGCCAGGTGTGACCAAGAGGAACTCTTCAGTATTTTGAACGCGGAATTATCTTTACGATCTCTACGGTCGTCCATTGCTCTCCAGCCTTTGTCTGCGGGGGAAAAGGAATGAAGAACCAAGGACTCCGGGTCTTGTTGTTCATTGGGCTCTCCACCATGTCTCTCGGGTTGCACGGCTGCGGCGATCCAATGCAAAAGCTGGTAAAGGACTTGAAGAACCGTGACCCTGCCGTTCGCCTCAAGGCAGCACATCAACTGCGTGAGATGAAAACGTCTCTACAAGCTGAATCGTTAATGGGGGGGGCTCGCCGACGAATCGCCGAGTGTCCGCGTGGAAGCAATCAAAGCCTTGGTCGCTGTCGGGCACCCTAAGGCATTCGATTGTGTCGAGCATCTCTTGCAAGACAACAACGTCAGAGTCCGGGAATGGGCCAAGTCCACACTGATTGACCTAATGAAGGGGGACAGAGCCGGAGTGGAGCGGCTGCTGAAACATGACGATAGCTCACTTCGGATGACATACGTGGGAGGCCTTGAGGACGAGGAAGTTTTGGCCCGCGTCGCCAGAGATGATCCTGACAAGGGCGTCCGCTTAGGAGCACTCAGTAAGGTTAAAGACGTTAAGGTCCTGGTCGAGCGAGCACGACTCGATCCGGATGAGTCGGTCCGGTTGTTCGCGGTCAAACGGCTGATGTACCGCGAAGGCGCAGGGCTGCCTGACCCTCATATGGCTCTGGCCTGCGAGCTCAGATTGCTTCTTCTGGACCCCGTGGTCGTCAAGGCGGTCGGAGAATTGAATATGATTTACAGTTTTTCAGAGGACAAGCGACCATACGGCGATCACTACAGACAAGGCCGCATCATCGTTGAGAAAGTAGATGTTGTCATAACTGATTCTCATGGGAAGCCGGTATCGCAGCGACATTGGCAGCCCGCATACGACCCAAAATCCAAAGAGACGTTCTTCTTTCCAGAAGGGAAAGGGGCGGGGAAAGACCGACGGTACGGAGTGGATGTTGACATAACGCCGGTCATCCGCGATGTGCTCGCGTCCATGAGCACCGAGACCTTGAAAGAGATTGCGCAGAAGGGCTTGACGGTTCGCGCGGCAACGGAAGCGGCGCGACTTCTCCAAACCAAACAGTAACCCGGTAGTAATGGCAATTGTCGCAATTTGCCATCCGATCTGTCGTATAACGATTCCGTCATTCCTCGGAAGACGGGAATGCATCTCGAAACTCCGGGTTCCCCCGTTCGCGACAACGACCGAAGCGTTATTTCACGGACAGCATTCTTGGCATCCGCTATCGAGGTCTCCCGGAAAGTCTTCTCGGCGGAAAACGAAGGAGTCGTGACCTACTGAAGAAGGGCGCTCCCTTCGGATTCGCCTTTCCGCAAGAAACCCGGCGGTTGGTATCGGGAATGAAACGTGGTTTCAGAGGCTTGACTCCTCCTCCAACTTCCAGCTCCCGGACTGAGTTTGGGGACTTTCAGACTCCTGACGTCCTCTGCCGCGAGGTCTGCGGGCTGATCGAGCGGCTCGGTTTTCGCCCGCTGTCAGTCCTCGAGCCCAATTGCGGAGTGGGCCGATTTCTCGTCGCAGCCGGCGAGCGCTTCCCATCCGTGAGCCATCTCCTCGGGTTCGAATTCAAGCCGGATTACGTCGAAGCGGCACGTGAGCGCTTGCGCGGATGGTTACCATCGACTGAAATACGAATCGAACAGGGTGACTTCTTTTCCGTGGACTGGAGCCCCGTGCTCAGGTCCCTGCCCGACCCATTGCTCGTTCTGGGCAATCCGCCGTGGGTGACGAACGCGACTCTCGAACGGTTGGGAAGCTCGAACCTACCCCTCAAGTCCAACACACAACAGCTTCGCGGAATCGACGCCATTACGGGAAAGAGCAACTTCGACATCTCGGAGTGGATGCTCATCCGCGAGCTGGAATGGATCAGTGACCGCGACGCTGCACTGGCGATGCTCTGCAAGACCGCGGTCGCTCGCAAGGTGCTCCTCCACACCTGGAGTCACGGGCAGAATCCCGCCACCGCTGCCGCATACCGGATCGACGCTCGCTCGCACTTCGGGGCAGCGGTCGATGCCTGTCTCCTCGTGATTTGCCCCGGACCGCGCAACGGAACACACAGTTGCCGGGTCTACCCGAATCTCGGCGAAACCCGTCCCGCGGCGACGTTCGGGTATCGGAGCGGTCGGCTGGTTGCGGATGTGGCAGCCTTCGATCGCGTCGCTCACCTCGAAGGAACGGATCAGTTCCGATGGAGGTCGGGCATCAAACACGATTGCTCCAAGGTGATGGAGCTCACGGAGGATGGAGGCACGTACCGCAACGGCATGGCGGAGCCGGTCGACATCGAGGATGATTACCTTTTCCCCATGGTTAAAAGCGCGGACCTCGCGCGTGGACCGGTTTCCCGTCCGCACCGCCGCATGCTGGTGACCCAGCGGTTCGTGGGCGAGGACACGAGCTCCATCCGAACGAGGGCCCCAAGGACCTGGAAATACCTGCTCGACCACGCGGATCTCTTGAATCGGCGAATGAGCGCCGTGTACCGCAATCGTCTCTGCTTCTCGATCTTCGGGGTCGGGGATTACTCGTTCGCTCCCTGGAAGGTGGCCATTTCCGGATTCTATCGGAAACTCGATTTCCGAATCATCGGACCGCGGGACGGCAAGCCTGCCGTCCTCGACGACACCTGCTATTTCCTCGCGTGCGAGTCGGAGCAAGAAGCCTCACTCCTGGCGCGGCTCCTCAATTCATCCACGGCGAGGGAATTCTTCTCCGCATTCATCTTTTGGGATGCCAAGCGTCCCATCACCGTGGATTTGCTCAGGCGCCTCGATCTGCAGAAACTTGCACGGGAAATGGGCCTGGAGCCATGCTTGCAGGAATGCTTCGAGTCGCGGGATCAACCGGCACGGTCGGGCCGATAGCGTCTTTTTCCCTCAGCCCATGACAGTCACCCGGTTCAGCTCGAACGACGACCGCATGCACGTGAGCCTTCCTCTTGCGCTCCGGGGCGGTTGCGTATTATAACCTGACGGATACGGGGTGTAGCGCAGCCTGGTTAGCGCGCGTGCCTTGGGAGCACGAGGCCGCCGGTTCGAATCCGGCCACCCCGACCATCTGCACAAAAATGCGCTATCGGGGCGGAGGAGCTTTCGTCAGAAATCTCCTTCCCGCGTATCGCACACAACGAACCATGAAGATATTACCCTTGCATTCGCGTCCGAGTCGCCAAACCCCAAGCGGCGACCGACGGGAGCCGCCAATACATTTGGAGTTTTTGAAGAGGGGTCCGGGGAGGGACTTTTTGCAGAAAGTCCCTCCCCGGTGCCTTTTCAGGCAAGAAATGCCCAGTCGCTCACGTTGACCACCCTGTGGAATCTCTCCTCTAGGAAAGGCTGAATACCAATGAGCTTGATCGCGCGTCTCCGATCTTCGGTGCGAGCTCTGATCCCGGCCGCGCTTTTCACCATCCTGGTTATTGCGCTATCGAGCGCCGCGAGTGCGGCCGATAGCCTGAGACTGACCATTCTTCACATGAACGACGTTCATGGTCACTACGTTCCGTACCAGGAAAAGGGCTTCGAGGGACTCATCGGGGGATTCGGAAAAGCGGCCACGCTGATGGCCGGGATCAGGGCCCGCAATTCTGCTGAAAAGAGAGAGACGCTCACGTTCCTTTCCGGCGACCTGCTCATGGGCACCCCGTTCTCTACTGCGTTCAAGGGAAAGCTCGGGGTCGAGCTCATGAACGAGATGGCTTTCACCACCATGGCAGCGGGGAATCACGAATTCGATTACGGGCAGGACAATCTCTTGGCCGAGCTCAAGCCGCTCATGAAGTTCCCGCTGCTGAGCGCTAACATCAAAACCGACGACGGCCGATACCTCTTCGATCGCCTCATAGTGAAGCAGTTTCCCGGGTCGAATACCAGGGTCGTGATTTTCGGACTCACTACGCCCGAGACTCCCGTAACGACCCATCCGAAAAACGTCAAGGGTCTGATTTTCGAGGACCCCATCAAGACCGCGCAAGAACTGCTCAAGGACTTTGATGAGAAGGACCTGATCATCGCGGTTACTCATCTCGGCAAAGACGATGATGAACAATTGGCCCGAGGCTGTCCCAAGATAGACGTGATCGTCGGAGGCCACACGCACACTTCCATTCTCCAGCCTATCCGCGTCGGAGACACCCTGATCTGTCAGGCGGGGGCGTACGCCAAATACCTCGGCAGACTGGACATCGACGCGGAGGACGGCAAAATCGTCAAGTATCATGGTGAGTTGATGCTTCTCAGCTCTGACGTGAAGCGAGATGAAAAGATCGAAGCCATCATTGCCGACCACGCGGCCCGCATGGATGCCAGGCTCAAGGAAGTGATCGGAAAGACCGAAGTCTTCCTGGAAGGCACCCGGAGCGTGATTCGGTCCGGCAAAGAGACCGACCTGGGGAGGCTCGTCACGCACATCATGACTGCGAACGCGAAGAGCGACGCCGCGGTGATCAACGGCGGCGCTATCCGGGGGGGTCTCCTTGTGGGCGAAATCACTCTCGGGGATGTCTACACGGTGCTTCCCTTCCCGTCTACCGTGGTAAGGATGGACCTCCCGGGCAAGGATCTCGAGTCAGTGCTCCAGCGTAGCATCGACCTGGAAGAAGGGAGCGGAGGAAAGCTCCAGACCTTTGGCCTTGAATTCAAGGTTACAAGCGGCAAGGTGAAAATCGAAAAGATCGGCGGCCAGCCGTTCGATCGAAGCAAGACCTATTCACTGGCCACGAACGATTTCCTCGCGGCAGGGGGCGACGGGTACTCGATGCTCAAGGAGAAGGGCACGAACCTCATGGACACCGGCCAAGTTGTCAGCGATCTGATCATCGATTTCATCCGGGATAAGAAAGTGTTGACTCGGGGGATCCTCGACAGCCTTCAATGACCACCGAGATTTAGAGATCCGATTCGCAAATTCCGTCGCGTATTCCCGTGCCTTGGAACCTGCTGTGGGCCGCGCTCTGGCAATGACTATATGATTGATAAATGAAACAAAGGGATCTGCGTCCACGCGCCTTTCCAACTGTTCTCGGGCGATCCGATGAGCTCATCGCGGGGAGCATGGAGAGCGGAGATTCTCGGGCGCCCCCCCGGTTGACGGGACCTTTTTGATGCGATACACTCCCATCCAGTTGTAATGCCCTCTCTCAAAAGTCGGCGGGGCCGTGGCCTCTCGGGGAGGCTCGTCGTGGGAACTGCCCGCCTATGCAGCCCTGATGGGCGAAAGCATCGCCGGCGTGCGGCCGCAATAGCCGACGTGTCAGGAACGCCCACAGAGCTCCGGATCGGAAAGGGATCCGCGGGGCAGTGAGCCTTTTTTCGACCCGCTGAATACCGAGATTTTCACAAAACCAGCGATGGACTGCAAGGTAATGCCGCTGCTAATTTCGGACGGCCTTCGGTGGGAGACGAGACATGTCCAGATGGCGAGCGTGGGTGAATCGGACGTGGCTTATTACCGTATGCGTCGGGTTGCTCTTGGGGGTGGCCGTTGCCGCACAGGCCATGCCGGCCCAGGTGATGATTATCCGCCATGCGGAGAAATTTGAAGATCGCGAAAAAATACACCTGAACGCATGGGGACACACCAGAGCCAAAGCACTCGCCCAGTTCTTTCAGTCTGACCCAAGGGTACTTCAGTACGGCGTCCCGGCCGCCATTATTGCCCAACGCCCCTCCCAGGAGAAAAAATCGGTCCGCTGCGAAGAAACCGTGGAGCCTCTGGCACAGGCGCTGGGGCAGAAGGTGATCAACCGTTTTGCCTATGGAGCGGTGACAGAACTGGTCGAGTGGTTGCGATCCACCCGCGAATGGGATTCGAAGTCCGTGCTGGTTTGCGCAGAGCACATGGACATCGTGTCCCTGGCCAAGTCATTGGGCGTGCCACACGTGCGGCAACCGGTGTGGCCCCATGAAACCTACGACCGCGTCTGGCTCGTCGATATCTCTCCGACAGATGGAAAAGTTATCTCGTTTCGGGATATCCCTCAGTGCCTCCTATTTGGTGATTCGTTCCAGGCAGCCTCGAGCTCGGAACAACCAGGCGCTTTCAGCTTCTCTCAAACGTATCGTGAAACTACCGATGAGGCTGCGACTCAGGGCGCGCCCGCGACAACGTGGACGTGCCGCATCGTCGCGGAAGCGTGGGGGGATTTTTCGCGGTTCGATGATGATACCATTCCCGTGCTGCGCTTGGGCGGTTTCACTTTCGGGTACTACGCGACTACGCTGGGTAAATTGCGACAAAGCAAGAACGCAGAGGTAAAAACGGATGCCGTTGCCGGCTCCGGTTCGTTGCGGTACGAATACAGCGCCATCGTGAACGGACTCAAGAAAACATATGCCTGGGTGTGGTTTTCCTGGGACAAGGAACGCTTGAAGGCCGAATTCCAGGCCGAGATTGATGAAACCGGAATGACTCCGGATCTAAATATGCCCGTGGAATGTCGCCTGGAGAAGAGCGATGGCTCGATAAGCGGCGTAACGGGCTGTTACCTGGCATTCGGCGACAAGCGGTTTTTCGCACCGGCCGGGCTGGCGTACCGTGGCGCAGCGACCAGGATCAAGGACCAATCGAATAGGGATGTCTACCAGGTAACCGTGAAAGACGAGGCGGGCTTCCTCGTCAGGAAACGGTACCTTCCGGAGCTGTGACATGTTCCGAAGGCTCTCGCATCTCAGCCTCTCTGCCTGGATCTTTATCGGGCTTGGCCTGGGCGTGCTCTTCGGCCTTTTCTTTGGGGAGCTCTGTCGTCCTCTGAACGTAGTCGGCAAAGCATTCATCAAGCTGCTCCAAATGGGGGTGCTCCCGTACATGGTGGTGACGTTGATCCACGGTGTCGGTTCTCTGTCCCAGAGCGATGCCAAGCTCATGGCCGGCAAGGGCTCGCTCATGCTGGTATTCTTCTGGGTTGTGGGGCTGATCGTGATCTTCGCCTTTACCCTTGCCTTTCCGGTAACACAAACCTCCTCTTTCTTCAGCGTCTCCGAACCCAAAACGGCCGAGGCGGTAGATTTACTTGATTACTACATCCCGTCCAACATTTTCGACGCCCTGTCAGACGCCTTGGTTCCCGCCATAGTCGCGTTCAGTGTATTTCTGGGGGTCGCGCTTCTGAGCATTCAAGACAAGGACCAGTTCCTGAACATGTTTTCGGTGCTCGCGCGCGCTCTCTCCCAAATGACCCGAATGGTTGTCAAAACTGCTCCCATTGGGGTCTTCGCTCTCACCGCCACGTTCGTGGGCACCATCTCCTTCGAGCAGCTTCAGCGTCTTCAAGTCTACTTTGTCTGCTACATTCTGGCCACCTTTGTCTTGACATTCTGGTTGCTCCCCATGATTGTCACCTGTTTCACCGCGTTCACATTCAAAGATATTCTGAACTTCTCGAAGGAAGCGCTGGTGCTCGGTTTCACAACGGGAAACAACTTCGTGGTTTTGGCGGTCATTGCCGACAAATCTAAGGAACTATTTGCCAAAGTGGCTCCGAAAGAAGAGAAGACCGGGAACATCATCGATAGTGTCCTCCCTCTCGCATACAGCTTTCCCAGTGTCGGTAAGCTCATTGAAATCCTGTTCGTATTGTTTGTGGCCTGGTATGTGAATCAAACCTTGGGGATTGCAAAACATCTGGAACTGGCGCTGGCGGGAGTGATGAGCCTGTTCGGGTCCCCCAAAGTGGGGATTCCGTTCCTCTTGAAGTACATGGAACTGCCCGGTGTCTATTTCGATCTCTACATTATGGCCGACGTCGTCACCCGCAAGTTCAAAGTGCTTTTGCAGACGATGAGCATGCAGGCTCTCACCCTTGTCGTCTCGTACCTTCTCATCCGCAAAGCCAAGTTCAACGGGAGGAGAATTCTGGCGGCTTTCGCGGGCACGGCCCTCCTGATGATACTGCTTATCCTGACGGCGCGGATGGGCCTGGATGTCCTCGTACGAGACACCTACCACGAGCATCAGATTCTTATGGGTATGGAGATCACGGAACCGTGTCGGGCGAAGGTTCTGACAAGCGCTCCAGCCTCGGCGGATATTCGCCCCACCCCGACCGAGAAGCAGGAGGATTTGCTTAAACAGATCAGAAACCGTGGAACCTTGCGAGTGGGATACGATGCAGAAGCATTGCCTTTTGCATTCTTCAACTCAAAGCATGAACTGGTGGGCTATGACATCTATTTTGCCCACCGTTTGGCCCAAGACCTGGGTGTTTCGCTGGAGTTCATTCCCGTCGGGAGAGCTAAGGTGCGGGAGTACCTCGATGCCGGGATCTGCGACATAGTCATGTCGGCCGTGGCCATGAAGGTGGAAGACCTGGGGAAGATGAATTTTACCAGCCCGTACATGGAGATGAAGGCAGCCTTGATCGTCAAGGATTACCGAAAGAAGGAATTCCAGACCCGGGCGGACATTGCGGCCATCAGAGGATTGCGGGTCGCGGTGACTCCGGCCAACAGCCCGGAAGACCGGCGTCTCCTTCATAACTACCTCCCCAAAGCGGAACTGGTGGAGCTGGCCGGCATCAAGGATTTCTTTTTGAAGGATGACGTTGCCGACACCCTGTTGACCACGGACAAGATCGGCAAGGCGTGGGCGTTGCTGTATCCCGAGCTCGGTGTGGCGGTGCCGAAACCCCACATGTTTGTGTATGACCTCGCCTATCCCATTCCCATTGCCACAGGGGACTATATCTTCCTGGAATACCTGAACCAATGGCTCACCCTCCAGAAGACCAGCGGTGTCGCGGACCGGCAATTCGACTACTGGATACTCGGCAAGACCCCGCAACGCAAAATCCCTCGCTGGTCCATCATCCGGAATGTATTGCACTGGGTGAATTGAGCCGGAGAATTCGGTCGAATTCCCGTCCGGCAGCCCGTCAGAATGTCTTTGGCGGGTCAGGTCAGAGCGGTCGCATAACATGGGCTTCGGAATATGTCACTGTATGCGGAAGACGGAGTAATCAGGACTCCTCCGGTTCCCGTTGGTACATCCGCTCCCTGATCGTCTGTTCGTATCCTCGGTTCGACGGCTCGTAGAACCGTTTGCCCCGCAAGGGCTCGGGCAGGTGCTCCTGCTCGACGCGGGCATCCGGGAAGTCGTGTGCGTATTGGTATCCCTTGCCGTAGTTGAGCTGTTTCATGAGGCGTGTCGGCGCGTTGCGGATCTGGAGAGGCACCGGCAGGTGGCCCGTCCGGGCGATTTCCGCCTTGACCTCGTCATAGGCGACATAGAGCGCGTTGGATTTGGGTGATACGGCCAAAAAAATGACCGCCTGGGCAAGGGCCAGGGCGCACTCGGGCATACCGATGAAGTGGCAGGCCTGGTACGCGGCCACGGACTGCTCGAGCGCCTTTGGCGATGCCATTCCCACATCCTCGCTCGCGAACCGGATGAGGCGTCGGGCGATGTAGAGCGGGTCTTCGCCTCCTTCCAGCATCCTTCCCATCCAGTAGAGACCCGCGTCGGGGTCGCTGTCCCTGAGCGACTTGTGCAACGCGCTGATCAGGTTGAAGTGTTCTTCGCCGGCCTTGTCGTACAGGAGTTGCCTCTTTTGAACCGCCTCCTGAATGATTTCCCGGCCGATCAGGGCTTCCGCGCGGCGCCGGGCCTCCATCGCGGCCACATCCAGGACGTTCAGAGCCGACCTCGCGTCTCCGCCGGCAAGGGAGGAGATGAGCTCCTCCGAGTCCTCCGGCAACTCCAGGGCGCATTCCCCCAGTCCCCGCTCTGTGTCCGATAGGGCGCGTCGAAGCAGAATCTTGATGTCTTCAAGAGAAAGAGCCTCGAGCACGAACACCCTGAGTCGCGACAACAGGGCCGAATTCACCTCAAAGCTCGGATTTTCGGTGGTGGCGCCGATGAGAATCACCGTTCCCTGCTCTACATGCGGAAGCAAATAGTCTTGCTGGGCCCGATTGAATCGATGAATCTCGTCAAGAAACAGGAGGGTTCGCGTCCCGGAGCTCTTGAGATCCTTCCGGGCCTGCTCGGCCACGGCTCGGATTTCCTTCACACCTGCGGTGACAGCGGAATACGGGACGAACGTGGATCGAGATCGATGGGCAATGATCTGAGCCAGGGTTGTTTTGCCGGTTCCCGGCGGCCCCCAAAAGAGCATGGAGAAGAGCCGGTCCTCTTCGATGGCTCTCCGCAGAATCCGGCCGGGGCCCACAAGCGCCTCTTGTCCGACGAATTCGTCCAGGTCGCGAGGGCGCATTCTATCGGCCAGAGGTCGATCGCGACCCTCGGCCGACATGTCGGCAAACAGCTCCATGGAATCACCGCCCGTGTCATGCGGTTTTCGGACCAAGAATCGGTTCCCCGTGGTTTTCTCGAAGGCTTGTCTTGCCCCATGAGCAATCAATTCGAGCGTACCCTAATCCGGGATGTCAGACAAGACGCTTTCACTTTACGCCGGATCGGCGACCGGTCACCGAATGCCAACCTATGCCGCTATTTTCCTGGATTTTTGACGGCGTTCGTGGTACTCAGGAATGTCCTATTTCCAGGAGATATTAAGAGGATTGAATGCAGCGGATTGGACTGGTCCTGAAGCGAGGAGAAGAACAGGCTCTGGCTCTGGGCCAGAAAATCAACGACTTTCTTCGGGAATCGGGCAAGACGGTGCTCCTGGAGCCCGCTTGTGAAGGATTGGCCCTGAGCTGGCAAGCGGTCTGCTCGGACAGGCTGACCGATGAGGCGGACCTGCTCGTGGTCCTCGGCGGAGACGGCACGATTCTCCGGGCTGCTTCGCTCCTGAATGACAAGGCTGTGCCGGTTCTCGGGATCAACCTTGGTCGCGTCGGTTTCATGGCCGAGATCTCGCCCCAAGAGGCGATCCCCGAACTTCAGGCGGCCATGGACGGCACCGCGCTCTTCGTGAACAGAATGCTGCTCCAGGTGACCCTGCCCAACGGAAAGACCGCCAAGGTTCTCAACGACGTGGTCATCCACTGGGCAGGAATAGCACGGCTCATCGATCTTGGCATACGAGTCGGGAACTCCCGAGAAATAGAACTGAGGGCCGACGGTCTCATTCTCTCCACGCCCATCGGGTCGAGCGCGTACTCCTATGCAGCCAACGGACCGCTGGTTCACCCTGCCATCGAGGGAATTCTCCTTACGCCGATCTGCCCCTATGCGGGGCTCAAGAGACCGCTCCTCGTTCCGGCTCATCTGGAAACGGAGTTGGTGCTCAAGAAGGGAGAGACCCTCATGCTCACCCTGGACGGCCACACTTCGTACAACCTGACGGAAGGGAATTCCATGAGGATCGTCCGTTCTCCCATCCCGTTTGTAATCGTAAAATCCCACTTGAGGGATTACTTCGACGTTCTCAAAGAGAAGCTCGGCCTGCTGTAAACCCGGCGGCCACTACGCTGAACCGGCGGCAAAAGCAGAACGTGGATTCCGACACCTCGCTCCCCTTGAAAAAACGACGTTTTCAGGCTATGCTTGTCCTCCAGCGCATGGGACAGTTGCGCCGTCAAGCATCCGATAGTCCTGATTGCTGATGTTACGCTATCTAAAAGTATCCAATTTGGCCATCATAGATCAGGTGGACGTGGAATTTCACGACGGCTTCAACGTCCTCACCGGTGAGACAGGAGCGGGAAAGTCGATTCTTATCGGCGCGTTGAACCTTTTGCTCGGTGCCCGGAGCTCCGCTGACATCATCCGAACCGGCGAAGAAGAGGCCCAGGTGGAAGGGCTCTTCGAGATACCCGAAGAGATAGTCCTTCCCGGAGACGTGGACCATGACCTTCGCTCGACGGGCGAGTTGATCATTACCCGGAGAGTTCTCCGTTCGGGGCGCTCGCGCTGTTCCATCAACGGCAGCCTGGCGTCGCTGGGGATGCTCCAGGCGGTCGGCCAATCACTCGTGAGCATCTTTGGTCAGCATGAGCATCACGTTCTGCTGGACCCCGCGGAACATGCGGACATGTTGGATCGCTTCGGATGCCTGGATGAGCTCAAGAAGGCCACTGCCGCGGGCTTCTCCGCGATGAAGTCGGCTGAGGAAGATCTCCTCAGAGCCCGCAAGCAGGCGGAGGAACACGAACACCAGGCACAGGAAAACTCTGAAACCGTCAACGAACTTACCGCCGCGTCTCTCAAGTCCGGGGAGGAAGAGGGGCTCGTCGCGGAGCGCGATCTGTTGAAAAAGGCCGTGCAGATCCGGGAAAAGGCATTCGAGGCCTATCACGCTCTCTATTCCCGGTCCGGCAGCCTGATCGCCGAACTGTCGGACGTGAAGAAGGCGGTGGATTACATTGCTTCGGCCAATCCGAAGTTCTCCGGGATGAGCGACGGATTGGATGAAGCCGTATACCGACTCGAGGATGTAGCCCTCGAGCTCAGAGACGTCACGGAAACACTCCACAGCGATCCGGCTCGGCTCGAAAAGATCGAAGAGCGCTTAGGTCTCATCAGGCGGCTCAAGAAGAAATACGGCAGGGACCTTGGCGGGCTCATCGATTACCTCGAGACACTGGACCAGGAAGCCGGAGGTTTTGCGGAGGCCGCGTCGGAGGTTAAGAAACTTGCCGCAAAGAGCGAACGAGCCCGAGAATCCTATCGAGAGGCGGCCAGGGAGCTCTCGGCTGCGAGGCGCACAGCCGCGAAGAATCTCGATGTGGCCATGAAAGCGGAGCTGAAGGAATTGGCCATGCCGGACGCACGCTTTACGGTGACCTTCACGGCTCTGGAGGACGGGAAGGGCACTGCCGACGGCCTCGAAAGGACGGAGTTTTACCTCGCCTCCAACCCTGGTGAAGATTCCCGGCCCCTGGCACGGGTGGCATCGGGTGGCGAGCTCTCACGGATCATGCTTGCGCTCAAGGCCCTCCAGGTCGACAATCGGGGAGCGGGTACGGTCATATTTGACGAGGTGGACACCGGTATCGGAGGACACACGGCCTCCGCCGTCGGAACGAGGCTCGCCCGCGTAGCTGCCCGCCAACAGGTGCTGTGCGTGACTCACCTCCACCAGATCGCAGCACTGGCGCACCATCACCTTTGCGTGAGGAAATCAGTCAAGCAGGGCCGAACTCGCATCGAAGTGACGCCTTTGGATCATGACCGGAGGGTTGAGGAACTGACCCGCATGCTCGGGGCTTCGCCCGACTCCGAATCCGTAAAGGAGCATGTCAGACGCCTCATGGACTCGTGTCCTGCGGCCGAGGTGTAAAGGTGATCAGGAAAGCGACCCTCGGGGACGTCAAAGCTATTCACCGGCTCATCGGCGAGCAGGCCGTCTCCGGCCATATACTTCCCCGGGCCATGAGCGAGCTCTACGGACAGGTGCGGGATTTTTCGGTCTACGTCGAAAACGGGAACGGCGAGATCGCCGGATGTGGGGCTCTTCAGATCGTGTGGGAGAATCTCGCGGAGATTCGGTCCCTGGCCGTAGCCACCCGTGCCCAGGGGAGGGGCATTGGGAGTATGCTGATCGAAGCGTTGCTGGAGGAATCGAAGTCGATGGGAGTAAGTCAGGTTTTCGTTTTGACGTACCGAACCCGGTTGTTCGAGAGACTCGGATTCACGCAAATGGACAAGAGCAATTTGCCCCACAAAATCTGGGCCGACTGCATTCGCTGCACGAAATTTCCCGAGTGTGACGAGATAGCGCTCGTCAGGAGCCCCGAATGAAGCACTCTGCCAGCGAACCTGCCATCCGACGGAGCGGCGTACTCAGGAAATGGGGCAGGAGCATTCCAGCCCGGCCCACGGGACCGAGAGCTTGCTTGGCCGCAATGGCGCTCTGCTGCTGCGTCGTGTTCCTGGAAGGATGCGGCGCGATCAACCTCGGCAGATACCGAGGCATCGAGAAGACCCCTCGTGGCGAGCAGTTCTATCTTGCCAAAGAGATCTTCCTAACGGCTGGATCATCCCTGATCCGGAAAGAATCCTTCGATCACGCGGTGAACGACACGGTGAGCCTGGTTTTCATTCCTCGCAATGAGCGAAACCACTACGTGGCCGAGACAATATGGTACGATCCGGCGGAACTGGAATACCGGAAAATCAGGAAAACGTACGATAAATTGAAAGAAGAGAAACGGGGCGAGGACCGGAAATCGGCTGGCAGCACTCGGATCCACTCGATTCCCACCAAGGAGCTCTACGATCACAAGCCGGGGCTCTGGAAGGTCGCCTTGTATCTCGAGGGGAACCTGGTGCGGACATTGACTTTTTCCGTTATGTGATCGACACTTGAGGCCAGAATCTCGTGAATGAAACATTGCGGAAGCATGGGTCTTGCCTTGCCGCGGCTTTGTTGGTAGAATAGTAAAAATGTCTTTAACTTCGGAGGCTTGGTGAAAAGTACCCGAAATATTTTTGTGACGGTTAGTATGAGTCTGACATTTCTGGTTGTCTGCTCTACTCTCGCCGTCCGAGGTGACCAGCTCTACGCGCCCGATCTCCTCTGGAAGCGCCATATTGCCGAGAAGACCGACCCCGTGGCCATAGCGGACACCCATGTCGGCATTCCCTATCGGGACGACGGGACATTGGACGATCGCGGGTATTTCACAACCTTTGCCCACCCGGATCAGGTGATGGATAGTCCCGGCCTCAATTGCAGCGGCCTCGTCGTCTCCGTGGCCCGGTTCCTCTTCAACAAGAACCTGACACTCCAGGAGGTTACCCGCGACCGGCTTGGCAACAGTGGCCCGAATTCAGCCCTGGGCAAGGACTGGGACTTCGGATGGGACCTCATCTTCAATATCACCGACGAGACCCAACGCAGGGTCATCATGCCCGACGGGAGCCATCCCTCGTGGGAGGGAACGGACGGAACCACTCTGAGAGGATTCGATCTCCACGATCTCGCCGCGTGGCAGCGCGTGCTGGGGCAGATGCAGCCCGGCAAGGTCTACCTGGCCACCATCAGCAAACCTCTCCATGACCGCGGGTATCAACTTGTCCACTACCACGTGGCAATCATGGTGCCGGACTCAAAGGGAGCGGTGTGGCTCTACCACGCCACACGCAGGAGCAGCGTCCACCGGATCAACATGACGACGCAGCAGGGAATGAACCGGTTCATGGGCGAGTTCAGGAACTCCCGAGGGGAAACGAAGAAGATCCTGGTGGTGGAGTCGGTGCTGCCCGACCTGACGGAGACGGAGACGGCCGGGGACAAGCAGGCGCCTCCGCCCGGCGACACGGCCGCTCGGGATCCCAGGAGCGCGACGGATGTCCCCCTGACGCCCCCGCCCACAGCTCCGCCCGTGACGCCTCTCGTTCCCCCGGGACGGCAGCAGGCTCAGGCTGAAGCGCCGACGCCTCCCATAGCCCCGCTTGCCACCACAGGCGTAGAGGCCGGTCCGCTGCTCGTACTGAATCACCTGTCCGGCCGAGTACTGGAATCGCTCCCCGACATGGTGACCAGTGTCCCGCGACTCTCCGACTCGGGCAAGGGCGGTCTCGTGTTCTGGTTTCGCAACTGGGGAGAAAAGGCCAAAGAGCTCCAGATAGTTCTCAAAACGCCCAGTGGCGGCGCGCAGTACAATGGTAGCCTGCCCGGCCGCGGCGGTATCCTGTCGGTCCTCTATCCCAGGGATTTCGGTGTTTCCCACCCGGTGCCCGTCGCGGAGGGAAGATACCTGTCGAACCTCTGGATTGACGGCGGCCAATGGGTGTCGGATCTCTTCGAAGTCGCAACGCCTCGGGAAGCCCTTCCGCAGATCATTGCCGTTCGTATTCCCCAAACGGTCCAGGCGGGCAAGACCTTCACCGTTTCCGTGGAGGCGCAGAACAGGGGAGCGGAATCCGATTACGGTGGAATTACCCTATCCTGTCCGGACCCGTCAGGGCTGAAAGTGGTGTCCGCAAGTCCGGGTCGAGTCTTTCCCGCGGGCAGCACCGTGCTGGCGGTTACCACCGACAAAATCCGCACGAAGGTTCCCATGGCCGAGCGTTGGATCGAGCTGTGGGGTGAGAACAATACCTATGATCTGAAGGTCCAGCTTCGGGCCGGCAAGCCGGGAACCTATCCGGTGTATGTCCGATGCGCCATCAGGGGAGTAAACGTCAAGAGCAGCGTGATTCTCATGGACCCGGCTTCCTCGGAGGCAGTGGACCAGCAGGGGTTCCCGGTCAAGGTCTACCAAGTGACTGTGAAGTAGGGGCGTCGTGCGCCGCGTCACGGCTTGACCTGGTTCCACAATCTACTGAATGGCAATTTTCATCCCAGGCGCATGGTTGGGGGCTTGATCAGTTTCTTGGTATCGGGCGGAATTTCTTCACGCGATCTGTGAGGAGGGCAGCATGCACAAATTGCTCGGAGCGTCTCTCGGCGTCATGGTGGCGCTGGTATTATCAGGTCTTTCCATTCCCGCGGTCGCGGCCGTGGATGAGCCGTGGGCTCAAATCGAGGCCAGAACGAAGTTTCTTCGAACTCGGCACTATATCGAAGTGGTCCGCGTTCATTCCAGTCAGTATTCCAGCGCATCGGCCAAGGGTGGAGTGCAGGTTCCCGGTCCCTTCCCGGTCCACGTCATATTGCCGGAAGATTATGAGAAGAACGTCAACCGGCGCTACGGCGTGGTGTACCTCCTCGGCGGAAAATCCGGCTGGGATAACGGTCCTGAGCTCGGGGGCGCCACCTATTGGTCGGTTTGGTGCAAAACCCCTCTCGCCATGGATCACTTGAAGCAGGGCCGCCTCACCGAGGAAGATTTCCAAGGAAACATCTCCGCGGAAGAGCTGGCAATGTTCAACGAGTGGCTTGCGGAGAGTCCGTACGACGACGTGATCGCTGTTACGCTCTGGAATCCCGGCGGGGGAAACACCGCGAGGTACGAGAAATACCTCATCGACGAAGTCATTCCCTTCATCGACGCACATTACCGCACCGTGCCGGACCGCCGCTTCCGAGGAATCGACGGAGCCTGTGCCGGCGCGGCTCAGGCAATTATCATTTCGGCACGTCGACCCGACATCTTCGGCTATGCCGGGGGACAACAGACCGATCTGGGAAGCTATCCCATGGTCAACGAGGTCTGGAGGAGCAATGTGGCGAGAATCCGCAAGGCGGGCGGAATCTCGTACAACATCAACACGAACGTGAGGGACGGGTGCAATTCCTATTCCAACGGCGGACGGCTCTATGCTCTCGTGCAGGGCATGCAGGCCGCGGGTTTTCCCGTAGATGTGCACGTCTTCAAGAGCTGCCCTCACGGATACTGTGCATACCGCTATCCGAACGGCCATCAGGCTCTGTACTGGTTTTCATCCCAGTTTAAGAATAACTTCATCACCTTGGGCATGAATCAAGAGATATCCGCGGAGCCGCCCAAACAGCCCGCGGCAGTTCCCCGAGCGGAATCCGTCGCTGATCGGGAAGGTCCGGCGAGCACCGTTCAAGGGAGAGGGCAGCGTCCCGCTCTTTGGTGATCCGGCAGGATCGATAGAGGTATCGACGTGGACCGAATGAAGGAAACTGTCTCAGAACCTGCGACTGAATGGAAACCGCTCTACGAGAATCGACCAACCCGGCTTTGGGTGGCCCGGACGTTACACGTCCGGGTCGCGCAGCGACAAGAGGTCCGGACCTCTTGTGCCTTCGGCACCTGGACGTGTCGCGTCCAGGCCACTCGGGAACTCGGTGATTCGGGATGGTGCCACGATTTCGACTCGAAACTGAATTCTGAGACAGTCTCGAAG
>Ga0172371_10005510_pt1 | contig 18730 bp, 16 predicted proteins | sample Lak12m_FD_114543 | JGI IMG/M metagenome (GOLD analysis project Ga0172371, IMG submission 114543) | Freshwater microbial communities from Kabuno Bay, South-Kivu, Congo - kab_022012_12m | ecosystem: Environmental > Aquatic > Freshwater > Lake | place: Democratic Republic of the Congo: South-Kivu...
GGCATAGTTGTTTTGGCTCAATTTTCATGGAATATTGATTAGAAACGCCTGTTTTTACATGTAAAGTGGGAGTATTATCCAAATTCCGCAATTTGACTGAATTGGCGACGTGGAATCCGGGTATGTCTCTGTTGATTCTTTTCTATCGTTTTCAACAGAATACGATTAAGAAGGAACTGCAGGCACAAAATGAACTGAAAAATACCCAACGGTTACTAAAAGAACATGCCCGGACGCTGGAAGACAAAGTGGCACGGCGGACAGAGGAACTTTCACGCACCAACAAGACCCAATCTGCCTTATACCGTATAGCGGATGCAGCCAGTTCCTCCAGAGATATGCAGACCTTCTACCGCCAGGTGCATGAAATCATCAATGGGTTAATGTATGCCGGCAACCTTTTTATTGCCCTGTATGATGACCAAACAGGTTTGCTCAGCTTCCCATACTTTGTAGACGAAAAAGACAAAGCGATCTCCCCGTTGCCATTATCTGAATTTCCTGGTCTTACCAGTTACATCATCCGCAGTGGAAATCCCGTCCACCACGGGTGGGAGAGCATCTCTCACCTGATGGAAACCGGTGAGGTTGCATTATATGGATCTGATTGCGTGGATGTACTTGGCGCTCCGCTCAAGGTGGAAGGTAAAACGATCGGCGCGATCTTCGTGCAATCCTACACAGCCGGGATCACCTACACAGACCAAGACGATGAGATGCTTCTTTTCGTTGCGCAGCACATCGCCACTGCAATCACCCGTATTCGCGCTCTGGAAGCGGAGCATCAACGGAATGCTGAGCTTGCCATGCTGAATGATCTCAGCCAGGAAATGGCCAAGACACTGGACATCCAAATGATCATCCGATCGGTAGGAGATAAACTGCGTGTCAGTTTGGGCACACGTTCTTTGCTGATCATGCTGCTGGATGCAGAAACTAACCTTATTCACATCCCTTATGAATATGATGAGGATGAAGGCGGATTTCTGGATTATGTAGAGCCGTTCCCACTCGGAACCGGGCTTTCATCCAAGGTGATCACCACTGGTAAACCCCTCCTGCTCAGTACGCTGGAAGAGGAAATTGCGAATGGCGCATATTTCCCACCAGAGATCATAGAGAAAGGTCAGGGTATGTTTTCTCAATCCTGGCTGGGCGTACCTATCAATGTAAATGACCGTACCATCGGATTGGTGGCTGTTTCAGATCCCCGTCAATATGCCTTTTCTACTGATCACCTGCGCCTGCTGCAGACATTCGCATCCAATCTTGGTACAACGATAGAGAATGCCAGGCTATTCGAGGTGGAGCAGCGCCGTAACACAGAATTGGCTTTGATTAACAGCATTCAGCAGGGGCTGGCATCCCGCCTTGATTTTGCAGGCATTGTTGAACTCGTCGGTGACAAACTACGCGAGGTATTCCATACACCCGATCTGGGGATCCTATGGTATCTAGAGAAGGATGGATTGCTTCATCATCTGTACGAATATGAACATGGCGAGCGATTGATGATTCCAGATCATCCTCCGTTATCGAATGGCCCCTTTTCTCGGTTATTAAAAACGCATCAGCCGATCATCTGGAATACAACCGCGGAAGGGAATGCGATTTCGCCTGTGGTGGATGGTACAGATGCCAGCCGCTCCGGGGCGTTTATTCCCATTATCAACGGCGACCATGTGGTTGGCAATATCCGTATTGAGAGTTTTGAAAAAGAATATGCCTTCAGGGATTCTGAGGTGAATCTCTTGACTACTATCGCCGCTTCACTCGGCGCCGCGTTATCTAATGCATATCTTTTTAATGAAACCCAACGGTTGTTGAAAGAAACCGAGCAGCGCGCGGCTGAACTGGCTGCGGTTAATACCGTTGGATCAGCCCTGGCCAGTGAATTGGATGTAGATTCCCTGATTCATCTGGTTGGAGAGCAGACCCGTACCATTTTCAATGCCGATATTGCCTATGTCGCCCTGCTTGATCCATCCGGGAAGACGATTTCCTTCCCTTATACTTATGGTGAAGAACTCACTCCCATTCAATATGGTGAAGGGTTGACCAGCACAGTTATTCAAACCGGACAACCCTTGCTGATCAACGACGATCTGACCAGTGCGACTAAACGCCTGGGACGTAAAGTAGTGGGTAAATTTTCTCTCTCCTACCTTGGTGTCCCGATCATTGTCAGCGGGCAAGCGGTTGGTGTGCTTAGTGTCCAAAGTACGGTTGAAGAAGGCATATTCAACGAAACGGATGGTCGCTTATTAGCTACCATCGCTTCAGGCGTTGGTGCGGCACTTCATAATGCGCAATTGTATGCCCAGGCTCAGCAAGCACGTGCCGATGCTGAACAGGCAAACCAGGCTAAGAGCGCATTTCTGGCAAATATGAGCCACGAATTACGAACCCCCCTGAATGCCATCATCGGCTTCACTCGTATCGTCCGCCGCAAGGCGGAAGGTCAGCTGCCAGAAAAACAGATGGAAAATCTGGATAAAGTATTAATCAGCGCGGACCATTTACTCAATCTCATTAATACCGTATTGGATATTGCTAAGATAGAAGCCGGTCGTATGGATGTTTTAGCCTCCAATTTCAGAGTGCAAGCCTTGATCGAACTGTGTTACAACACTACCCAACCTCTGGTAAAGCCGGGCGTTACTTTCATTAAAGAGGTTGCTGATAATCTTACCACCGCGGTTTCGGATCAAGATAAAATCCGGCAGATCGTCCTGAACCTCCTTAGCAATGCCGCAAAGTTCACCCACGAGGGATCCATAACCCTCTCTGCGGAAAAATGTAATGATCTACTGTGTATTCATGTACAAGACACTGGCATCGGCATCAGCCCCGAAGCACTCTCTCGAATTTTTAATGAATTTCAGCAGGCAGATTCCAGTACGACACGGCAGTATGGAGGAACTGGCCTGGGCCTTTCTATCAGCCGTAATCTTGCGCGTCTCCTTGGCGGAGAGATTACTGTCACCAGTGAGATCGGGTCAGGATCCACTTTCACTTTGACGCTGCCGCTTCACTACCAGAGCCATCTGGCAAACGAAGAACCTGCAATGACAGGACCAACCGAAAAACAATTCCATATATCGAGCACAGCGCCAAAACGGGATGATGGCAAGAAAAAGGTTCTAGTCATCGATGACGATCCGGATGCGGTTTACCTGGTGCAGGAAAGCCTGGGAAATGATCTCTTTGAAGTGATTGGAACCAGTGATGCCCGCCGTGGCCTTAATTTGGCTATCCATAATCAGCCGGATGCCATCCTGCTGGACGTCCTCCTTCCCGGAGCAGATGGCTGGCAGATTCTCTATGATCTGAAACATCACCCCGAAGCATCGGCTATCCCGGTGATCTTGCTGACGATTGTGGATAAGAAAGCCCTTGGCTTCCAGCTTGGAGCCACCGATTACCTGTTGAAACCTCTGGATCCTGCAGCGGTCCGGGCGGCTCTCATTCACGCCATTGGCGAAACTTCACGCTCACATAAAACTGTTCTGGTCGTCGATGACGATCCCAATGTCCTGGATGTAATGAGCCAGGTACTGACAGAGACCGAATTCACCGTTCAGGTGGCTGAAGATGGCATCAAAGGTTTGGCTTCTCTCCGCATCTCGAAGCCGGATATCATACTTTTGGATATCATTATGCCCAATCTGGATGGTTTTGGCTTTCTGGAAGAACTTCATAAAAGCCCAAATCTATCCGGGATCCCTGTGATCATCATCAGCGCAAAAGAACTGTCACCCGCTGAAATGGAGTATCTCAACCGGAATGCCTTGAGAGTCTTTAAAAAACAGGGTTATCAGAATGAACAGATCATTGAAGTGATACGCAAGGCTTTATATCCTCATACTATCGGTACATTAGGATCCAATTAGCAGGTGATTATGAAGAAAATATTAATAGTGGAAGATATAGACTTGAATCTAGACCTGATTCTTCAATTATTGGAAGATGATTATACCTGCCATGTTGCCAGAGATGGTATTCAGGCCATTGAAATGACAAACAATCTACTCCCCGATCTGGTATTAATGGATATTTCACTGCCCATGCTGGATGGATACCAGGCGACGCAGGCAATTCGTCAGGCTGGGGGTAAAATGCCGATCATCGGGCTATCTGCCCACGCCATGCAAGGGGATCAGGATAAAGCTTTGCAGGCAGGCTGTACCGATTATCTGACAAAGCCGGTGGATGAAGCACTATTGATCGCCTGTCTTAACAGGTATTTGGAGTAGTTATGGAACCTGCCCGCATCCTCGTTGTAGATGATGAACCTTTTAATGTGGATTACCTGCAGCAGGAATTGGAAGATGCAGGTTATAAGGTGATCACTGCCATGAACGGACAGCAAGCCCTTCAACAGATTGCTGAAAATACACCGCACCTGATTCTGCTGGATATTATGATGCCCGTGATGGATGGTTTTGATGTTCTCAAGCATCTGAAAAAAGATCCACATACAGCCGATTTGCCTGTGATCATTATCTCAGCCAATAATAGCCTGGATAGTGTTGCTCAGGGCATACAACTTGGTGCAGAAGATTATCTGCCCAAACCCTTTGAACCTGTCATCCTGCATGCACGAATTTCCTCCTGCCTGGAAAAAAAGCGCTTGCGCGATTTGGAGAAGCAATACCTGCACAGCCTGGAGCATGAGTTTCAAATTGCCCGTCAGATTCAGGGTGAGTTCCTACCGCATATGCTACCTGAGGTGCCAGGCTGGGAGCTATCGGCGTATTTTCAGGCAGCCCATGAGGTGGCCGGAGATTATTACGACGCATTCACGCTGGAGGATGGCAATCTGGTCTGCGTAGTGGGTGACGTCTGCGGTAAGGGAGTTGGCGCCGCCCTGTATATGACCCTCTTCCGCACTTTGATCCGTGTGATTATCGGCGGATCGTCGGGTATCGATCAGGAAAACACACACTCTGAGTTAATCCGGCGAACAATTCAGTCGATCAACGAATATGTAACTGGTACTCACGAAGATACAAATACCTTTACCACGCTTTTTGTTGGGATATTGAATCCATCCACGGGCATACTCAATTATGCCAACTGCGGGAATGAACCTCCACGCCTGCTACGAAACGGGGCTTTGACACGTTTGGAAAAAACAGGTCCGGTGATCGGCGTTTTCCGCGATCAGGAGTATTCATCCGACTGTATCCAGCTGGCCAGAGGTGACTTGTTGTTGGCATTTACAGATGGAGTCCCTGATGCCATCAACAGTAGAGAAGAACGGTTCGGGAACCTCCGATTGTTTCAAACTATCATTGCAAGTTCCTCATTTTCAGGTGGAGTGATAGCGAAGCTGCGCGCGGAACTGGATGACTTCACTCGCGACACCCGGCAATTCGATGATATAACGATGCTTAGCCTCCAATGGTCGTTGTGATAGACAGTCAATCCCCATGAAATCACCTGTCCAAACAAAACCCGCCAGCTTCCGATGGAACCATTCTGCGATGGTCATTCTGGGTACCATCCTGGCCATAATCGGTCTGGTGGTCTACATCTGGTGGCCCCTGGTACAGGAATACCTACGTTACTTCGATCCTGCCATCCCCCTCTGGCGGCAAATCGATTGGCTGTTGATCGGGATTTTTCTCTTCATGTCCATCCAGATCGCCTGGGGTGCGGATCTTCGCCACGACGGTTTACTGGTAATTGTTGGTTTCTTGGGTGGTTACCTGATAGAGAGTTGGGGAACGCATACCGGCTTGTGGGCCTATTACACTGGTGAACAACCGCCCATCTGGATCTTGCCCGCCTGGCCGATCGCCGCGCTGGCAATTGAACGCATGACCCGCCACGCTGTGAAGATCCATTTTCTGATCCCCAGAGTTAAATGGGTGTATGCTCTCACATTTTCAGCTTTTGTGATTTATCAGACCATCTTTACAGCTCCAACGCTCGATCATCCTGCCAGCTTGCTTGCACTGGCAGGAGTTATCGGCGTTTCATTAACATCTGGCGATGAACGATATGATGTGCTTACTTTTCTTTGCGGTGTTGTTCTGGGATTTTTTCTCGAAACCTGGGGCACTACGCGGGAATGCTGGGCATATTACACCGGTCAGCGACCGCCGCTATTTTCCGTTCTTGCCCACGGCTTTGCTTCAGTTGCATTCTGGCGCATGGCTACCCTGGTCAGAACCCTGATTCAGAAATCCACCCGAAAGCTGACTTTAGATCGTCAACACAATAATTCCACAAACTGTTAAGACCATACCCGTCACCATCTTCCAGGTCAGCGGTTCTCCTGCAAAAATAATACCCATCAACGCGCCAAATAGGGGCGAAGTAAAAGCAATCGGCATGACGCGTGTCAGGGGAGCTCCCTTCAGCGCAGTATAAAAACATAGCATACCTGCAGCGCCGGCTACCACTCCTCCACCGATGATCATATATAACAAGGCTTTACTCCCCGCCTGAGGTACCAATTTCCACTGGGGAAAGCTTACCACTCCCAGGATGATAAGAGCTGTCGCGGTCCGCAAAGTGATGCCCATCTGCGGAGAAAGATTGCCCAGATGCAGCCCCTTTTTCTCGAAATACCCCCCAACACCCCAGGCAGCAGCTGTCAACAAAGCATAAATTTCAGGTTTCATTGTTCCTCCAGTTCGGTGATATTACTGAGTATATATCCAGTTGTGCCACCGTCAATTTAAAACGTCAGGGAAACCATAGATGAAATAATACATCTATACGCTTCTTTTCACAAATAACACTTGTATTTTCAATTATATGGCGTATAATATAGCAGTAAGTGGAAATTAGTGGATTAAAGTGGAACGCCGGCCCTCCGGCGTTCCATCATAAATAGGAAGATAGAACATATGTTCCTTGGTCAATATACCCACACTGTAGACGAGAAAGGCCGGTTGACGATCCCGATCCGGTATCGTGATTTGTTGGCTGATGGGGGGTTCTTGACCAAGGGTTTTGATCACAATCTGATGGTTCTTTCTACGCCCTCGTTCTCCGATTTAACCTTGCAGGCAAATGACCTCAGTGTGACCGATCAAGATTCGCGCATGATGATCCGCCTGCTCTACTCCAACGCAGTGCAGGTAGAGTTCGACAAGTTGGGGCGTCTGGTTCTACCGCAATTTTTGCGAGAAATGGTAGATATTCATACAAATGTCGTCATTGCAGGTGTCGGGGGTTTTTTTGAAATCTGGTCTGAAGATCGCTGGCGAAACCAACATCTCATGATGAAAGATAGCGAGAAGACAGCCCAGCAATTCATGGCTTTCTCGCTAAAGGTGAAGTAATGATCACCGCGAAGGCGCCCCGCTCACCCCGCCTTTCGCACCAACCGGTACTTTACCAGGAAGTATTGCTGGCGCTCGCCCCGACTGCGAATGGGCTCTACATAGATGGCACTCTTGGCGCCGGTGGACATGCCGCCGGCATACTGGAACTCAGCGCTCCCAGCGGGCATTTGCTCGGTCTGGATATGGATCTGACCGCGCTCACTCTAGCCAGGGAGAATCTTCAAAGCTTTACCCCGAGAATCGAGCTTGTCCAAGCCTCTTATACTGACATGAATGAACATGCCGCCAGACTGGGTTGGGTGGGGCGGGTTAACGGCATCTTGCTGGATCTCGGTCTCTCGTCCATGCAATTGGACGATCCGAACCGCGGTTTTTCATTCCGCGGTGATGCCCCCCTCGATATGCGTTTTAATCAGCATAGCGGTGTAACAGCCGCGGAAATATTAAATAACTCTGGTGAAGATGAACTTCTACGCATTTTTTGGGAATATGGGGAGGAACCTCATGCCCGCCGACTATTAAAATCGATTTTGGCACACCGCCCCATTAAAACTACATTTCAGCTCGCTGATCTTTGCGAGCAATCCATCGGTCGTTCTAACTCAGGTATTCATCCCGCCACGCGAGTTTTTCAGGCGCTGCGAATTGCCGTGAATGCCGAGCTAGAGAATGTCGCAGCGGCATTACCTCAAGCAGTGAACCTTCTGACCCCCGGAGGAAGATTAGCCATCATCACATTCCATTCGTTGGAAGATAGGATCGTCAAGCATTTCTTCCAGCGAGAGAGTAAGGACTGTATCTGTCCACCATCGATGCCAGTTTGCTCCTGTGGACACAAAGCTAGCATTACCATCCGAAAGCCTACATCGATCACTGCTTCGGATGAGGAAGTAAACAGCAACCCGCGTTCACGCAGCGCCCGGCTGAGGGTTGCTGAAAAGCTTATGGCATAAGGTTTGCAAGGCATATGTGTTGAGATGAATAAAAATAATTGGACTCAGGCATACAAGATCGTTCCATGGCGCGGCCAGCTTCAGTGGCTCGGCATCATGGCTGCTGCCTTGCTCATCATTATATTGATCGCCTCCATTTACCTGAGCATCTCATCGCAAGCAGGAATTGCAGGTCGTGGGCTTCAAGTTCAGCAACGTGAAAAATCAGATACGATTGAATCGATCGCTCAGCTTGAAACGGATCTAGCTCGTGTCACATCCTCCACAGAAATGCGCCAACGCGCAAAGAAACTTGGCTTCGAGCCTGTCGCACCGCAGGACTTTACGTACATCATCGTCCCTGGGTATGCCGGACGGCCATCTGCTGACTTATCGCCGCATACAGCAGACATGGTTCCCCCGTCGGTAATTAAAACTGCCTACACCCAATCCATTTGGGATTGGATGTACAGCAGCTTCGTACAACCGGCTTATGGTGAATAGAGGAATATGATGAATTTCCCTCATTATCGCCGCTACCTCGCCATCGGAATCTTTCTGACTGTTGCCGGCGTCTTGATCTTTGCCCAGATGGTTCATATACAAACCAGTGCCAAAGCAGAAGTCGTAACAGATTATGGTGAGACCTGGTCCTATGTCCCGATGACCATTTTCCCAGAACGCGGGAAAATCTTCGACAGACAGGGTAGTTTGCTGGTTGGCAATCAACAGCTTTATGAGATCGGCATCAATCTGGTGGATGTGAACGACCCTGAAACGATCGCCCGTGTTCTTGAAAGCGTGGTTGGATTGAATTACGATGACACTCTGGAAAAGGTTAAAACGAAGGCTTCTGCGGATGCGGCTTACGTCGTTCTGACTGATTTCATCCCCGCCAGCAAAGCCAGTCAAATTCTAGATTTGATGGATACCTACAGTGACATGGCAAAAGATCCGAAGTACGCCAGTACGCCGGCTCCGAGTCTGGATGGTGTCCTGCTCACCCCTCATTTACAGCGAAGTTATCCGGAAGGCTCCCTTGCCTCGAATATCCTGGGTTTCTACACTCTGCAGATCAGTCAGGCCAGCACCACCGCAGACCGTCACGAAATCCGGGTTGGGCAAGGGTATTATGGAATCGAACAAAATTATAATGATCTTCTAGCCGGTAATCCGGTCGATATACGGGCACCTGTCAATCCAAACCTGGTTGATGAAATTCCAGAACTACCTCCTGGAAGTGACCTTGTCCTCACAATTGATCGGGAGATCCAGTCCAGCATGGAATCCGTGCTGGATAAACACGTTAAAAGCTCTGGCGCTGAATCGGGGACATTGATCGTTCTTAATCCTGAAACCGGGGAAGTACTGGCTATGGCTAACTCTCCACGGCTTGACCCAAGCCATTACTGGGACCAGGATAAAAAATTCCTCAGTTCTGTAAATTTTAATCGCGCAGTCTCGTCCACATACGAACCAGGATCCATTTTCAAGGTCATCACCATGGCGAGCGCATTGGATGCCGGCGTGGTCACCCCCGATACCATCTTCCGAGACACCGGAATCTGGGAAGTTGGCGGATATACCATTTATAACTGGGACGGTAACGCCTGGGGTGATCAAACCATGGTGGGTTGTATGCAACACTCCCTCAATGTCTGTCTTTCTTGGGTTGCTTCAGAACTGGGCTCGAAAGCTTTCTATGAATACCTGAACCGTTTTGGCATCGGGCACACTACGGGTATAGATCTGGCAAATGAAGCGAGCTTCCCATTACGTACCCCCGAAGATGGCGTCTGGTCGGATGTCGATCTTGCAACACACTCCTTTGGGCAGGGCCTGGCTGTCACTCCGATTCAACTGGCTAGCGCGATCAGTGCGGTGGCAAATGATGGCGTGATCATGGCACCGCATGTACTGAAGTCCATGGTTAGCAATGGACGGCAATACAACACCACCCCGCAGGTACTATCTAACCCGATCTCCGCAGAAACAGCCCATACTCTAACAGATATGTTGGCCATCTCCCTTGAATCTGAATCATCCGATGCATTGGTGGATGGATATCGTGTAGCCGGGAAAACTGGCACTGCTGAAATTCCTACGGAATATGGGTATTCTCTGGGTGTCACCAATGCTTCTTTCGTGGGTTGGGGACCGGTGGATGACCCCAAGTTCCTGGTTTATGTCTGGCTTGAAAAACCCTCTGCTTCCATTTGGGGATCGGTGATCGCTGCGCCGGTATTTCGTGACGCGGTAAAAGAACTTGTCGTTTTAATGAATATTCCTCCGGATGACATCCGGGCAAATCTGGTCAAGTAGGAGAAACCGTGCTAAATCTGGCAGATGTTATTGAAGCAATAACAGGAACAAGACCAGCGGGTGTCAATACCCTACTGACCGAATCGTTCATCGATTCACGCCTTTGCATCCCTGGTTCCATGTTTATTGCCATCCCCGGCGAACGTACGGATGGACATCACTATGTAGGAGCCGCTTTCCAGAAAGGCGCTGTGGTAGCAATCGTCCAGCAGGATTTGAACAGTCAGTATCCCACAATCAAAGTTTCTGCCGGCATGGCGCTCACAGCAGCCGACTTACCTGTCCTGCCATTCTGCATCCAGGTAGTGAATACAATCCATGCCTTGCAAACTATAGCTCGTTTCTGGCGTAGCAAGCTGGACCTGCGGGTGATCGGGATTACTGGCAGTGTAGGAAAATCAACAACTAAGGAACTTGTCGCGGATGTGCTTTCTTACAAATACCGCACTCTGAAAAACCCTGGCAACCTGAACAATGAGATCGGCTTACCCTTATCTATTCTTCGTCTGGGTCCCGGTTATGAACGCGCGGTGCTGGAAATGGGGTTCTATGTTCCAGGTGAGATCGCTCTATTATGCGAAATAGCCCGCCCCCAGGTGGGTGTCGTAACCAACATAGGTACGGTGCATGCGGAACGGGCTGGCAGTCAGGATGTGATTGCCATTGGAAAATCTGAACTGGTACAATCCTTACCTAATGCGCCATATGGAACAGCCATTTTGAACTTTGATGATCCACGCGTCATGTGGATGAAAGAAAAAACCACAGCCCGCGTGCTGACGTATGGCCTGAACCCTGAAGCAGATATCTGGGCTGACCATGTCGAAGGGGAAGGGCTGGAAGGTATCCGCTTTACCCTGCATTATCACGCAGAGGAATATCCGCTGCGCGTTCCACTCATCGGTCAGCATTCGGTACATACCGCTTTGCGGGCGGCCGCCGTTGCTTTCACTGAAGGCATGTCCTGGGATGAGATCATCATCGCTTTACGACACAGCCATACCCAGCTTCGTCTGGTCGCTGTCTATACCGAAGTTGGGGCATTGGTTTTGGATGATACCTACAATGCCTCTCCTGAATCCACACTGGCTGCGCTGAATTTGCTAGAGGAGCTGGACGGACGCAAAATTGCTGTTCTGGGCGATATGTTGGAACTGGGTCAGTACGAACAGGAAGGACATGAATTGGTCGGAGCCCGCGCTGCGCAATTCACTTCAGAATTATTCACTGTTGGTAGCCGTGGCCGAATGATTGCCCGTGCCGCCCGAGAAGCTGGTATGGCAACCGGAAGTATACATTCCTTTGATACGGCAGTGGACTCAGTGGAACATCTGCGGAAGATATTGAAAAAAGGGGATGTGCTCCTTGTAAAGGGCTCCCATAGTATGCGTATGGATCTGATCGTTAACGCACTGGAGAAGCAGAATGAATGAGACTTCGGTAGCGCTTACTCTGAGCGCGTTCACATTTATTATTGCAGTCATCTGGGGCGGGCCACTTTTGCGTACATTACGCTTTTTCAAGATTGGTAAAGTCATCCGCGTGGAAGAACCAAATGCGCACTCCACAAAGATGGGTACTCCCACCATGGGCGGGGTTCTAATTGTCATCCCGGTTCTATTCGTTACCATTTTATTAAACGCCGCCTCGCTTGTCGGCTTAAACCTGTATGGAAGGTCTGTGATCCTTCCTATCGTGGTGATGGTCGCCTTCGCCCTACTTGGCGCCCGGGATGACTGGGAAGGTATTCGTGGTGTCCGACGTGGTGATGGGATGCGCATGCGCACAAAACTGCTTCTACAGACCATCCTGGCAATCGGTGCCGCCTGCACTCTGCAATTTATGTTGAATGCTCCCGACCTCCACTGGCCAGCTGCGAAACATCCGTTGGAACTTGGATACTGGTATATCCCCATTGCCGCATTCATCATCGTGGCCATGTCAAATGCTGTGAACTTTACGGATGGATTGGACGGACTCGCCGGTTTGATATCGGCTACCTGTTTTGCCGCGTATGGTGTTATCGCACTGATGGCAGGGCAGGTCTTTCTAGCACGGTTTTGCTTCACCATCGTTGGCGCCCTCTTTGGTTTCCTGTGGTTCAATGTTCACCCTGCTCAATTGTTTATGGGGGATACGGGATCACTCGCCATCGGTGCCACCCTGGCATATGTGGCACTGATGACAGGCCAATGGCTAGCTTTACCTCTTGTGGCGATCATACCGCTGAGTGAAGCGGTCAGCGATGTGCTGCAAATCATCTATTTCAAAATGACCAAAGGAAAACGATTATTCAAAATGGCACCACTCCACCTGCATTATGAACTACTGGGCTGGAGTGAAACGCAGATTGTTCAGAGATTCTGGCTGGTTAGCTTGATGGGTGCCATGATCGGCATCGCCTTTACGATGGTGTGATATGAAGAATTGGCATGGGTTGCACGTTCTGATACTGGGAGCCGCTCGACAAGGATTGGCGCTTGCTCGCTACTTGTCTGAGCAAGGTGCGCATGTGTCATTAAATGATCGCCAGACGGACGAACAATTGGAGCGCGCAAAATCTTCGCTGGCAGACCTACCCATCACCTGGATCACAGGCGGGCATCCGCTGACAGCACTCGATGGCATCCAACAAGTGTTCCTTTCCGGTGGAGTTCCAGTTGAAAATCCCATCGTCAGACATGCTCAGGAATTAGGAATACCCGTCTCGAATGATACCCAGGTGTTCATGGAAACAGTCTCTGCGCCCGTGATCGGGATTACTGGTTCAGCCGGAAAAACTACTACGACCACACTCGTTGGCCGCATGGCCAAAGCTGCTGCCGGGGCAAGCAGGTCAGCATGGATTGGCGGGAATATCGGAAATCCTCTGATTGCTGATGTCTCAAAGATCCAGCCTTCGGATCTGGTGGTGATGGAAGTCTCCAGCTTCCAGCTCGAACAAATGACGATTTCCCCTGCGATCGGCGCTGTACTGAATATCACCCCCAATCACCTGGACCGGCACGGTACGATGGAAGCTTATACCGCTGCCAAAGCGCGCATTCTGGAGTTCCAATCATCCAAGGATATTGCCATCCTGAATCGGGATGACGCCGGCTCATCTGCTCTTATCCCTATCTGTAAGGGTCACATTGCCACATTTGGTATGCATCAAGGAAACGGAATGGGTGGGCAGACCTTCATCAGTAATCACCGGGTGTTCTACTCAGACCGGAAAGCTGTCGTTTTATTATTGGATATCGCAGACATTCAATTACGTGGCAATCACAATTTGATGAATGTCCTCGCTGCTTGCAGTATCGCCATGGCTGCCGGCTGGGATCCAACAGCCATTCGCGAAGGCATAATTAATTTCACAGGAGTACCTCACCGCCTTCAATTCGTCCGCGATTTTCGCGGCGCGAAATGGTACAACGATTCAATTGCCACAGCCCCAGAGCGATCGATGGCGGCAATCCGCTCCTTCTCAGAACCCATTATTTTACTTGCTGGCGGACGTGATAAAGACCTACCCTGGCAAGATTTTGCCCGCTTAGCTCATGAACGGGTTACGCATATGATCCTGTTTGGAGAAGCTGCGCCAAAGATCAAAACCGCGCTGGAAAGCTGCAGTATTGGGTCCAATATTCAAACGCTGGAGGTTTGTTCGGGTCTTGCTCAAGCAGTGGAAAAGGCTGCCGGGTATGCCCGTCCAGGATTTGTAGTGTTACTCTCACCAGGTGGCACTAGTTTTGATGAGTTCTTAGATTTCGAAAAACGTGGAGAGGAATTTACAAAATGGGTACAACTACTTTCGTAAAGTCCTCCACTCCCCGCACCCCGGGTAGCCACGGTCACCGACGTATCAATATCGATGTACCACTGCTTCTGATCGTCATTTCCCTTCTATCCTTCGGGTTGATGATGCTTTACAGTGCCAGCTGGGATTATGCGGTGGTCCGTGAGATGGCAGCCAGTTCTATTTTCCTTCGTCAACTGCTCTGGGCTGTGGTTGGGTTGGTCCTTGCAGGCATCGTCTCAATGATCGATTATCATGGGTACCGAAAACTGATCTTATTCATTGTAGGCTTTACTGTCTTCCTTCTCATCCTGGTCCTGATCTTCGGCCGTGGAGACGCAGACACACCTGCTCGGGGTCTGTTCAAGGGATCCGTCCAGCCGTCCGAACTCGCGAAGCTCACTATCATCCTCTACATGTCATTCTGGTTAGACTCCAAAAAAGAGCAGATCCGCACCTTTGGGTTTGGATTCTTTCCAGTCATGGCCATTCTGGCAGTTTTCTTCCTACTGATCTTTGCTCAGCCAGATCTGAGCGCTGCCGCGACCGTAGTGGTGATTGGCAGCATTCTTTACTTCCTCGCAGGAGCTGATTGGCGTCAAATCACACTGGCTATTGCCGGCCTCGGAGTGATCGGCTGGTTATTTCTCAAAGTCTATACCACCGGCGCCGCCCGTCTGGCCTCTTATCTGGCTGGTCTGGCGGACCTTACAAAGTCTAATTATCATGTGATGAGAGCAATGGAAGCAGTCATCCGTGGTGGATGGTTTGGTGTGGGTATCGGTCAATCCAGCGTTAAATTCACCGGCTTACCCGTGCCCCACACGGATAGTATTTATGCCATCGTGGTGGAAGAAACCGGCTTGCTCGGTGCTTCTGTTGTGATCATACTTTTCGGCTTGCTCCTCTGGAGAGGGATCTCAATTGCCCGTAATGCTCCAGATAAATTGGGTTCATTACTGGCTTCCGGTATAACGTTTTGGATTGTCCTGGAAGCTATGTTGAATATGGCCGTGATTATCGGCCTGTTTCCATTCGCTGGAAACGCTCTGCCATTCTTTAGCTCTGGCGGGTCGAATCTGGTGATTACCTTAATCGGGATCGGTGTTCTAATGAACATCTCCCGAACAAATATGGCAAATGAAGCCAAAGATGGGAGTGTCTTCAGTGCGGTTGTTGATCTGCGCAGGTGGAACGGGCGGGGGCGTGTACCCCGCACTGTCAGTTCTCCAGAACCTGAACAGCAGGACTGAACAAGTTCTCTGGGTAGGCGGAGAAGGCGGCATGGAAGGGGAGATGGTCAAACGCGAGGGAATCGCATTTGAAGCCATCCCTGCTGCCGGCTTGCATGGTATCAGCCTGAGAAATCTGCCCGGTAACATACTGCGCTTATTTCGTGGAACTTTCCACTCAGCACGAATATTGAAAAGGTTCCAACCGGACCTAATACTATTCACGGGGGGCTACGTGGCAGTTCCAATGGCATTTGCCGGGATTAAAATCCCATCTCTGCTATACGTACCTGATATCGAACCCGGGCTGGCTCTACAGGCTATCGCCCGCTTTGCGGATGCAATAGCCGTCACAACTGTGGAATCTATCGCTTTTTTCCCTCGTGCCCATCAGATAAAAGTGACAGGATACCCCACTCGCTCTGACTTGAATCGCTGGGATCGGACCAAAGGCCGTAATTTCTTTGGTATTAAGCCAAGTGCTCAGGTGCTGCTTGTTTTTGGTGGCAGTAAAGGCGCTCATTCTATCAATCAGGCGCTTGCTTCAATTCTACCTTTCCTCCCGGCTACATTGGAAGTGATCCATATATCTGGCTCTGCCGATCACGCTGAACTGCAAAGCACGAAGGCCACTTTCCCCGTTGAACTTCAGCATCGTTATCATCTCCTCCCCTACCTGCATGAAATGGGAGCCGCCCTGTCAGCAGCGGATCTCGTCGTTTCACGCGCTGGAGCTTCGGTCCTTGGTGAATATCCTCTCTTCGGGTTACCTTCTATTCTCGTTCCATACCCGTACGCATGGCGATACCAGAAGACAAATGCAGATTACCTCGTCAGCCATGGTGCGGCAATGATCATTGAGAATTCCGTTTTATCAACCGAATTACTATCTGCAGTTTCTACCCTTTTATCAGAACCTCAACGCCTGTCATCCATGCGGCAGGCTGCTTCAGCACTGGCACATCCACAAGCAGCGCGTGAAATCGCTGATTTTGCGGTCACGATAGCATCCGCGGGAAAGGGGAACGGGTAATATGGTCAGCCTGTCTTTCCTCTTCTGGTGCATCCTCTTATTGTTCGCCTTGATCGGTATGAACCGAGGTTGGGCGAGAGAAATATTATTGGCGTTTAGTCTGGTGATTGGAATTTGTCTGGTGACACTGATACAGGAATTTCTTCCACTGCTTGATGAAATGGCTACGGATCTGCTTCATGGAGGAAGCGTCATCCTCCGTTCTGCTCTTCTGGCACTGGCGACATACCTGGGTTATCGCGCTCCCAACCTTCCTCGAGTATCAACTTCTCCGCGCCTGATCCGTGGATCCTTCGCGGATCGTGTAGGCGGCTTGATCCTCGGCGGATTGAATGGTTTTTTACTTTTCGGTTCACTGTGGTTCTATACGCACCAGGCGGATTATCCTTTCCAGTCCATCCTATCCCCGACATCAGGCAGCAATGCGGGTGAATCTGCCCTTCGCTTATTGCACATTCTTCCTCCGGTATGGCTTGGAGCACCGTTGGTATATTTCATTTCGGCCATTGGATTAATCGGCTTGATCGTGGTGTTCCTATGAAACAGCATATCCACCTAATTGGAATTGGCGGTACAGGGTTATCGGCAATTGCCCGTCTGTTACACGAAAGTGGCTATACAGTTACTGGATCCGATCAAACGCAAGGTCCGCTAGCTGAAGCCCTCGTAAGGGATGGCATTCGGGTTTCTATCGGTCATCAGTCAAAGAATATTGCTAACGCCAATCTAGTTGTTCGTTCATCGGCAATTGGGGATGATAACCCTGAGGTGCAGGCTGCCTTCGCCGCTGGCATTCCCGTACTGAAACGCTCAGAATTTCTGGGACGTTTCATGCAAAACAAGGTATCCATTGCCATAGCCGGAACACACGGTAAAACAACTACCACCGGAATGATCTCATATATGCTCCACCAAATGAAACTGGATCCTTCCTATATCGTTGGCGGAACGATCCAACAGTTGGGAACAAATGCACACGCCGGTCATGGCGGTTACTTCGTGATCGAAGCGGATGAGTACGACCGTATGTTCCTCGGTTTAAATCCCAATATCGCTGTGATCACATATCTCGAACTGGATCATCCTGATATCTACCCATCCTTCACGGAGTATCGGCAAGCATTCTACGAATTTGCATCCTCTATCCGTGCTGACGGAAATGTACTCGTGTGTGGAGACCAGCCAGAGGCGCTTGATTTTTCAAAAGAGTTAATCGCAAGGAATATACCCTGCAAAACCTATGGGTTGGAAGGCTGGAACGATTATCAAGCTCGCAATATCCAGCTATCAGCAAATGGTTACTTTACTCTGGATGCCTGGTATCAGGTAGGCTCTGAATGTCATCCTCTGGCTCTAAATATTACCCTTGCCTTACCCGGCAAACACAATGTGCAGAACGCATTAGCTGCCCTGGCTACAGCTCACATTCTAAACCTGGATATGCAAATGTCTGCTCTTCAGATCGCTTCATTTACTGGTACTGGCCGACGATTCGAGATATCCACGGTTATCAACGATATCACTCTGATTGACGACTATGCGCATCACCCCACCGAGATACGAACCACCCTCGCGGCAGTCCGTTCCCGCTACCAGCAGGCTCGCATTTTTGCCATCTGGCAACCACATACTTACTCCCGCACTCGCCTACTCCGCTTAGAATTCACCCAAGCTTTTTCAGATGCCGATCGGGTGTTCATCACGGAGATCTATGCATCTCGTGAACCAAAAGAAGAGTTCTCATCGCAGGATCTGGTCAATCAAATGGATCCAAGCCGAACCCGATATATTCACAAATATATGGATGTAATCCCCCTTTTGAAACAGGAACTTAAACCGGGAGATGTCGTGATCGTACTTTCGGCAGGCGATGCCGTGGTTATTAACCCAGCGCTGGCTACTGAATTGAAGGGGTTACAAAATGGCTGATCGCATGACTCATCTGGATGAGATGCTAGGTAGCCGATTGTTGCGTTCTGTCAGCCTTGCCCGCTACACCACAGCTCGCATCGGCGGTCCCGCAGAGGCGCTTTTCATTGCAGATACCCGTCAGGCACTGGTACACTCGCTGCAGGTAGTTTGGTCTACAGGAATACCGTATCACCTGATCGGTGAAGGATCTAACC
>Ga0172371_10005511_pt1 | contig 18726 bp, 24 predicted proteins | sample Lak12m_FD_114543 | JGI IMG/M metagenome (GOLD analysis project Ga0172371, IMG submission 114543) | Freshwater microbial communities from Kabuno Bay, South-Kivu, Congo - kab_022012_12m | ecosystem: Environmental > Aquatic > Freshwater > Lake | place: Democratic Republic of the Congo: South-Kivu...
CTTCGTCTGTTTGTTAGTTGATAATTTCAGGTACTATTTCATTCCCCTTCCGGGGTGCTTTTCACCTTTCCCTCATGGTACTTGTCCACTATCGGTGCGTTCATGTATTTAGTCTTGGATCGTGGTTGACCCAGATTCCCACAGACCCTTCGTGGTCCATGGTACTTAGGAACTTTTTAGGGGAACAAGCAATTTCGTGTACACGACTTTCACGTTCTGTGGTTACCTATTCCACGGTATTCTACTATCGCTTGTCACATCCCATATCAAAAGCCCTACAACCCTTTTTCTTGCGAAAAAGTTTAGACTACTCCGCTTTCGCTCGCCGCTACTGACGGAATCTCTCGTGATTTCTTTTCCTCGAGTTACTTAGATGTTTCAGTTCACCCGGTATCCTACGTACGACTATCTCAATCTTTCGATAGCCTTGATCGTACGCTTCTTACTTCTTCAGTAAGAGGGTTTCCCCATTCGGAAACCGTCGGTTCGCAGGATTATGACTCCTCCCCGACGACTATCGCGGTCATATACGTCCTTCCTCGGCATGAACACCCAGGGCATCCATTATCAACTTTATAGCGTTGCAGAGAACAAAGGAGTCAAAATTAATTGACGCTTTGCTCTATTTTCTCTCAACAAATTTAATAAAAAAATTTATCGCCCAACGAAATAATACATCGTTTGGTAATCCATAGATTACCCCTTACGATGCAATTACTCATTTTTACTCAAAAAAACCTGTGTCTTCCTTTGTCCTATATATAAGGAAGACACTATTGATCTTGTTAACGTGCAATCTTCGCGCGTTTGTATCGCGAAAGAAAAGATCAGGCAAGTAATCTCTTGTTCCGCGAAACGAACCTTGTTTTGTGGACCCGGCGGGAGTCGAACCCGCCACCTCTTCATTGCAAATGAAGCGTTCAACCAGCTAAACTTCGGGCCCGATTGATCCATTTTCTACTACTTAAAATGTGCGAAACGGGCATTAAAAAACCCCGCTTCTCGCGGGGTTCATACTGTTCATGAAGGGTACCCTACTGTACCCACGACAATATCCCATTGGTCTTTCGAGTATATGGTGATTTGTTTCTCATGAATAATTTTTTACTCATTTCCCCTGGAAACTGGCGGGAAATCAATAAAAAAAGTATGACTCACACGAGCAAATGTATATTCTACGCAAGAATACGCTTCCTGTCAACAAGGGAATAGACGGGCTTATGATATACATCACTGGTGATGTATTGCATCATATCGTTCTCTTGGAACAGAATACAAATATACGTTTCAGCCAGAGCGAGGTGAATTTATTCCAAAAAATATTGTCCATCCTCCAGAAGGATGGAAACCTCCTATTGGCTGGCAATCTTGCTTTTTGCCGGAAGAACTACAAGCACACCCAAGTCAGGAAGCCATTTTTCAACGGATGACCAATTTAGACCAAGAAATCCAAAACGCACAAAAATCTGTTCATGAACCACAAGAACATGTTATTAAAACAACGGGATATGGGATTGACTGGGAAGATGTCGAAAGACAAGCAAAACTGGCTCTTGGCAGAAAATTCCTTGGGGGTAAGTGATCTATATATCGTTTTCTACGAAGCCTACGCTTAAAACTGCTCTGTGTAGATCTGTTCCTTGGAAACAGCATGAGCAAGAAGTGCCTGTTCTACGTCAACAATCATGTGTTGATTCCCACAAAGGTAATAGTCATTACCTTCTAAACGTTCTTCTTTCATAACATAATCAGTTACATGTCCAACACGTCCCTTCCATGGTGATTCTGGTTTTGAAAGCACGATAAAATACGTAAATGTTGGATGTTGACGCTCGAGATCTGAAAATTCACGCTCCCAGTATATATCTGTTTCATATCGAAGCCCCCAATACAATGTCATAGGAATTTGATCAATGTAAGACATAATCATACTCTTAAGCGGAGCAATCCCTGTTCCTGTCGCAACTAATACTTTTTTTCTCGGAGAATCATGAAGAGTAAATGTCCCTAAAGGTGCCAAAAGTTGTACAGATTCCCCCACCCTTTTTTTTAAAAAAAACTGTGATCCAGGACCGCCAGGAGCAGTATCAATCACAAATGATACAGCATTTGTTTGTTTTGCATCAGAGCAAAAAGAGTATTGTCTACGTGTTTTTTCATCAATAATTACGGTTGCGTATTGGCCTGCACAAACAGACAAGGCACTGAAAGTGTGCAGGTTACGTAAAGAATGTGTGGCGCTATTGTCTCAATCGATTGAATATTTCCTGAAATAATAGAGGGTCTTTGCATATTAGGTGTGATCCTGCAACCATCGCTCCACATCAATTGCTGCTTTTGCACCATTTCCTGCAGCAACTACTCCCTGTCGATACCTCGCATCCATACAATCTCCTGCGGCAAAAATTCCCTCAACTGATGTTGCAGTTTCAACCACTTCATTTTTTTTCGTTATCACATATCCTTTTTCATCTACCTCAACGACTCCCTGAAGAAATCCTGTTGCAGGAGTGTGCCCGATTGCAGCAAATACGCCATCAATTGGCATGTCAGTAAGCTCTCCTGTCTGGGTATTTTTAAGCTTCACGCCGGTTAACACGGTTTTGCCTGTAAATGATTCGATCGTTGTGTTGGTAAGAAAGGAAATTTTTGGATCTTTTTTGGCCCGTTCCAACATGATGGCGCTTGCGCGAAAGACTTCCCGTCTGTGAATGATCGTCACATGACTAGCAAACTTCGTAAGAAATGTTGCTTCTTCCATTGCTGTATCTCCCCCACCAACAACGATGATATTTTTCCCACGAAAGAAAAATCCATCACAGGTTGCGCAATAACTAATCCCTTTTCCGCGATACTGCTCTTCACCTGCAATACCAAGTTCTTTTGCTTGAGCACCTGTTGCAACAATAATGGATTTTGTGTGGTACTCCCCATTCCCTGTTGTAACAAGAAATGTGTTGTCGGTCGACTTTTCAATTGCTGTCACTGCATCAGTAAGTATTTCCGTTCCAAAACGCTCAGATTGTGCTTTCATATCAAGCATTAACTGCGGACCAAGAATGCCTTTTGGAAATCCTGGGAAGTTGTCAATTTCTGTTGTAGTCGTTAATTGACCGCCAGGTGTAAAGCCAGATACAAGAATGGTTTTTAAGAATGCCCGAGACGTGTAAATTGCTGCAGTATACCCAGCTGGTCCTGATCCAATGATGAAAACATCATATACAACCATAGTTATATGAGTTTGGTAAGCTCTGCTAAAATTACATCTTTATTCTGAAGCCCAATCAGTTGTTTTACCACTGTTCCCCCTTTGAAAATCATGATGGTTGGAATGGACATGACGCCGTATGCACCAGCAGTTTGGGGATTTTCATCAACGTTCACTTTAGCAACTTTTGCTTTTCCTTGGAGGGTTTGCGCTACATCTTCAAGGATAGGACCCTGCATCTGGCATGGACCGCACCACACCGCCCAAAAATCAACTAGAACAGGAAGCGTACTCTGTAGCACTTCTGTTTTAAAAGTCATATCAGTTACGGTGTCAGACATATGCCTCCTTCAATGAAATACTCGTCGATGAGCATATGTAGTATACTATATTTCCAACAGAGAAAAAGAATGAATATGCGAATATTTTTTGGTGGTCCACTCACAGAACTCAAAGACAAAGACGCAACAAAGCATTTTTATACCCACATGGCTGACGTGGCGCACAAAAACAATATTGAGTGTTTTTGGGCGTTCTTAAACGGTACAGACCCGGTAAAAAATCCCGATGTCCCCTCTTCCCATGTTTACACAACAGATTTAGCGCAACTGCAAAAAAGTGATGTAATGATTAGTTATATTGGAGAACCAACCACAGGCACAGGACAAGAAATTGAATTTGCCAGGGCGCAAGGAATTCCTGTTTATCTTCTCTATGAAAAAGGAAAAAAGATATCACGAATGGTAAAAGGGAGTCCCAATATTAAAGGGTCTATTGTGTTTACAACGCATGATGAAGCACTGCTAAAACTCGATGAGTTGCTCGAAGGCTTAAAACAGCGTTTCCAACAAAAAGGAACGCTCAAAGAGGACTTTCCTGTCATAGGTGTTTAACGAGAAATCTTCGAAGCACCACAAAAGGAGGTGAGAACGTGTATGGATAAACAAGATTGTTGCTGCAAAGAATGTAATTGTAAAAACTGTGCATGTGACTGTGCACATGGAAAATGTAACTGTGGAAAAGATTGTCATTGCACCTGCAAAGACTGCTGTTGCAAGGAAGAGGAAAAAAATGACAAGTAACACAAAGAGGGAGAGGATTTGAACACGTGCAAATCTTCTCCCTGATGTGACATAATAGCTGTATCTATGGATACAAAATTAAAATCTTTAAACCGTATTATCTTCGTTCTTTCAATTGCTGGGCTCTTGATGGGACTGTATGTTCTTCAAAGCTTTTTGCGTCAGACGGGCATTGTGTGTCTTTCCGGTGGCGGATGTGAAGCGGTGAGAAAAAGCACACTCTCCTACCCTTTTGGTATTCCCGTCCCCGCAGTTGGTGTTGCAGGCTACACTTTTCTTATGGTGTTATCTTTTCTTCGAACCATGAAGAATAACAAAGGGTTACTCTGGGGAATATTTGGCATGGGACTATTTGGTATTTGTTTTGTCTCATGGTTTACCTACACAGAAATTTTCTTGATTAAAGGAATCTGCATGTGGTGTGGTATATCAGCTATTAATATGTATGTTATTTTTGGCCTTGCAGTAAAAAGCTTATCTCTTACTAAAAAAGCATGAAGCTAACCTCGGAAACAAAACTGTTTTTAGGAATATTTGCTGTCACTGCGGTGATTCTCACTATTGCAATAGTGCTGATGACTAAACCAGCAAAACCAATTGCAAAAGAGGTGCTTTTGGCAAACGCTACGCACACGATTGGCCCAAAAGATGCTGCTGTCTGGCTCGTTGAATTCTCTGATTTTCAATGTCCTGCCTGTGGACAATTTTACCCAGTTGTCAAACAACTCACAGAAAAATACAAAGATTCCCTATTCTTCGCATACCGAAATTATCCCCTTCCGTCACACGCAATGGCCAAACCTGCAGCACGAGCAGCAGAAGCTGCAAACATCCAAGGAAAATACTGGGAGATGCACGATGCGTTATTTACCAAACAATCAGAATTAAGCACAAGTTTTATCTCCTCAGAGGCTGCACGATTAGGTTTAAATATGGAACAATTTACCCAAGATATGCAAAGCACAACGCTCGAAACAAGTATTACGAATGATATAGCAGTTGGTGATGCGATAGGGATTTCTGCAACGCCAACCTTTTATCTTAATGGTAAAAAGCTTGAATTACAAACCATTCAAGACCTTGCAACTGCAGTTGAAAACGAGTTTACTAAAATAAAATAAAGGAGGTGCGTTATGTTTTCTCTTACAGGGAAAGTTGCACTCGTTACAGGAGCCTCTAGTGGCATCGGTCGTGCATCGGCACTTGCCCTTGCCAAGCAAGGTGCCAAAATTGCTCTTGCTGCACGCCGCATTGAAAAACTAGAAGCGCTTGCAACTGAAATAAAAACACTTGGTGGTGAAGCGATTACTATCCCAACGGATGTATTAAAACAGGAAGAAGTACTCCAAGCCATAGAGAAAACTGTGACTGCATTTGGGAGACTTGATATTCTTCTTAATAATGCTGGTGTTGGATCCATGGGTCCAACGCTTGAAATGACGAGTGATGAATGGGACAAGGTTATAAATACCAATCTAAAAGCGTATTTCTTTGTTGCGCAGACTGCAGCAAAAGAAATGCTTAAAAACAAATGGGGTCGTATTATTAACATTGCCTCAATTCTCTCAGGAGGTGTTGGAAGTGGGATCGCAGGAGCGGTTAATTACTGCGCATCAAAAGGTGGTGTTGTTGCACTCACGGAAGGCCTGGCGGATGAATTTGCTCTCCAAGGCATCACAGTCAATGCTATTGGTCCTGGGTTTATTGAAACGGAAATGACAGAAGGCGTAAAAGCCATGCCTGATATGTACAATGCCCTCATTGCGCGTATTCCCATGAAACGATTTGGGAAAGCAGAAGAGATTGCCGCAACAGTCGTGTATTTAGCATCAGAGGAAGCATCATATACGACAGGCGCGACCTTCTATATTGATGGTGGATGGACTGCAAGTTAACGACAACGCATTTTATAAAAATAACGCAACGGTCATATTCCAAAAAAAGTGGATAAGAATGGGAGTCACTAATGATTTTGTCTGAACAAGAATGATGCTATTTGCAATTGCAAGAACAACACTTGTTGCCACAAAAAGGATAAGAGTTGCCCCTTGAAACTTCAGCGATGTGACAAGAATAGGAATATGGAATGCCACAAACATCGCAGTTGATAAAAGGATCGAATACCACAAATGCTTCGTCTGTTGATACAACCGAGAAAATATAAATCCACGGCTGAGGATTTCTTCTGAACACGCAGTTGCCAAGGAAAGCGCAATTAATAATCCCAATGAATACGATGCAGTAGCAGATAACTGTTGGAGTTTAAGTGTTCCGTGTGTCACCATGTTCACGCCGAGTCCTTCAAGAAAAAAGATGGCGCCCATCCCGCAACCAAAAAGTATGTTCTTGCCAAAATCTTTTTTTGTCAAACCAATGGAAGAAAGAGAAAGATGTTCTTTTTTAACAACATAAAGAAGTACTGGAGCAACAAAAACAAGTGGTTTAAAAATAAATTCATCCGCCCATTCTGGTAACTGGAAAAAATACCGATATAACGCCCAAAACAACAATTGCCATGCCCAAAAACGAAACACCCATTCTGCAGATTTTGGAGCGTTTCCTTTTTTGTTAGAAATACGAGATTTTTTCATACGAGCTATATTAAGTATCCCCTATTCTTGCGAAACGTTCAAGCTCTGTGCTCTTTGTTCGTTTTTAATACCTGTCTTTTCTAAACACTCTCGCATCGCACGGGTAATTAGCTCAATTGCTGCCATAGCCTGCTCACGGGTAAGCATTCGAACTTGAGTGGGAAAATAGTGAAACACTAAGTTCCTTCCTTGTTTCCAGGCATACCAGAGATGTTCAGGCAGCTCAACACCATACCGATTCCGAAGCTGTGCATAGACACTCTTTCCACGAAGCAGTTTAACAATGTTTGGATTTAATACTCTCCCAATACGAAATCTGTTGCTTGCGTAATCAAGATGAGAAATCACACCAAGGTGTAAAAAAACATCTTTTAAAAACCCTTCGTACAATTTTGCATAACAAAACACTAAATAGGAATAATCCGTTGGTTCTTGATCTTTATGGTTGAGGCTGTCAGCAACAAGAAACGCGCCGTCATCAGCAAGAATACGTTGTTCTGTAGTTAAATAATTCCATACGATGTCATCATGTTGCATCATATTTTTTTATGTTTTTTTAAGTTCTTTGAATAAAAATAAAGGTTTGTAGAACAAAAAAGAACAACCCAATCCACAAAAGAAGAAGTTCTGTCTTTGGAGTAACTGGATCAGCAAGCATCTGATACCAACGATGAAGGTTTTTTACTGTCGCCCATTCACCGAACTGCCAAAGAATGAGTGTCAAAAAAATAGTTAACACTAAACCTGAAGCAAAATACGATCCTGAGGATGTAACAACAAAAAAGGAAACTGCAGCAAACAGTACAGCAAACACAATAGACCGAAATGGGGATGGATTCAAATGGAAAAACCGTTCTGCAGCCTCAAGAAAATACATACCTATGAGTGCACCAGACAAGAAAAAAACTACATTCAGTACAGGATGAATATTCCATTTTAAGAAGTACACAAAGAGTATATACCCAAGCGTTATCCACAAAAAAAACGTTGGTTTACTACGCAAAAAGGAAAGCAGGTTTTGCATACTAACATTATTGTATCACGATGAAATGTTCATATTGAGGAGCTTCAATCATCTGTTCTTTTACTACACTTGAAACAGCGGCAAGTGGTGGTCCTTGATGAAGTAAATCAATAAGGGAAAGAATCGTCTCATTTTTTCCTTGTATGACCAGTTCCACTGCTCCATCTTCCCTATTTTTTACCCATCCTGTAACCAAAAGACGTCGTGCGTGCCGTTTCACCCACGCACGAAATCCAATACCTTGTACAACACCAGAAACAACAACGTGATAGGTAACAACCATAGTTTTTTCTGTATTATTTTGTCGTATCCTTTTGTCGAAGCTCTTTCATCTTCCACATAAACAGCCTTGGTTTACTCGTTGCGTTTGCGTCTTTTACAAACGTTAGTGCTTTTTCAAGAACTGCTCTTGGAACAGTCTTTGCGAGCCTAATATAGAGCGACCTGTGTTGGTAATCATTAAGGGTTTCGGCAAGATAGATGCCATATTTTTGAAATTCACGCGAAATGTATTTATCCTCTACCGGGTTAAAGAGTTGTAAAATATCGCCAAGTTTTTGCATTTTTTGCATATTAATTAAATCGCGTCATTGCCTTATCAATACCAAGATTGAGTGCAATTCTTACTGCTTCTGTCCCATTTTTAATAAGATGTTTGAGCGCGCCTGCTTCCCCTTGGGTAAACCGAGAAAGGACAAAGGAAATATCCCATTGGTGTCTACCGTGCTGTGCACGTCCAGAATTTCCTTTTTCAATGTCAACAGTGTCTTTGTCTCCGGTACTAAATAACTTTCCCCTTCCAATACCAAGACGAAATCGAACAAATGCATCAGTTTTTAACTCTGTCATAAGAGACTCAACTCCACGGTGCCCTGCACTACTTCCCTTCTGACGAATGCGAATTTTGCCAATAGGCAAATCCATATCATCATGAATGACCCATACATCGCTTGGATGTAGTTTGTAGTAATGCATAATGGTTGACACTGCAACCCCAGACCTGTTCATGAAGGTAATTGGCTTAATCAAAAGGACTTCTCCAATTTTACACGTGATAGCGTTAAATTTTGCCTCTTCCTTCCACTCGACCGTATCAGATGTGAGTTCTTTTGCAAGCTTATCTATGGTCATAAATCCGATGTTATGTCGCGTATCTTGATACTCACTTCCAGGATTTCCAAGTCCAACAATAAGTTTCATAAAACAATTCCTCCCCCCTTACTATAAACACCACTACCTCTGATAGGCAAGTGGTGTTTACTTTTTTGTAAGTGATAGATATCGCGCGATACCCATTACTTCATTTTCTTTAATTGTTGTTCTGCAAGGTCTCCGACAAACGGAACCTTATACATTTCTCCTTGGAACGCTTTCCACATGCAGAGAATCCAAAGGATGAATGATCCAAGTGACAACAAGAGTCCAATAAGCCATCCAAGTACTGGAATAAATCCAAGCACGATGTTTGCGATAAAAATACCGCCAAAAAGGATGGTGGATTGCATTGCATGGAACCGGATAAATTTGCTTTCTTTCTCAACTAACAAAAAGATAATACCGGTGATAAATCCAAGTAAGTATGATGCCGCAGCCATTAAGTTTTCGTTGTTTGCTTTTGTTTGTGCCATGAGTGTAGTCACCTCCAATCAAAAAATAATCTCTTCTCATCAAGCGTATCATGATTAGTTTTTGAAGGTCAAGAAGCGGCAATTAAAAAATTCCAATTTGTTCTCCTTTGTTGGAGACGAGTTCTTTGTCTTTTTCACTTTTCCAAATTTTAACAACGCCAAACACCCCGTCATACCCAGGATCAATGACAATATCACCCAAGCGGGCCTTTTTAATTCCATCAGCAATTTCAGGACTTGCAACACGACCGATGTCTGGTATTGACGCGTGCATGAGAATAGTAAATTCATCTCCAAATGCTTTCATCAAAGCATCATAATAAGGGGTAATCTTTGGACTTGTGACAGGACGATTTATGCTTTCAGCAATAATTTCAACTAGCGGAACGAGCATAACAAATGGAGGTCGCACGTGTTTTTCATCTCTATACTGAGATAACCCATCAACAGAAGTTTTTGTTGCAACAACTGCACGGTTTGCAAGTTGTGAGACGCGCTGCATCACTCCTTGTGTTAATGGTTTACCACACACAGAACATGTTGCACCTTTACTTTCGACTTCTTCAGGAGTCAATCGAATATGACACGCCCGATGTCCTGTGTAATGGTATTTCCCCTCCTCTGGGTAAAATTCAATCGTAGAATCGATGTGTGGGAGTTTCTGGTCGTTAGAATAATTTTTTACGGCCTTTGCTATATTGTCAAAACTTACTGTTGGCAACGAAAAAATGGTTGCTTCCCTCCCTAATTTTGGACCACTATGTGCATCAGAAAATGACACAATAGACCGAGTAGCAAGCTCAGCAATTCTCCAGTTCATATCAGGACTACTCGACAAACCAGTTTCCACGGCATAAATATATTTTTCATACTCTCCAAACGCTTCCTTCAAGCTCTCAAATCCTCCCATCTGTCCATACACAGAAAACCATGGCGTCCAGATATGCGCTGGGACAATCAGTGTCTTTGGTTCGATAGTTAACACAAGCTCTGCAAGTTGAACAAGGGTAAATCCTAAAATTGGTCTCCCATCAGACATGACATTTCCACCACGTTTTGTGATTTCTTGACTAATCTTTCTTGCAGCATCAAGAGAAGGAACCCACAAAAGTGTATGAACTCGCCGACCTTTTCCATTTTGGGAAAAAATACAGGAAATCTCAGTGGAGAGCAAAAATTTTGGTCCTTCTCGTTTGTCCTTTATTTGCAGTAGTCCATCTCCTGTTTCAACAAGCGTGTTTTCAATCTCTTTCATCCACAAAGGATGTGTCCAGTCTCCAGTTGCTAATAATCCAATCCCCTTCTTGACTCCCCACGCATACAAATTTGGGATAGTCATCTCCCGAGAAACGGCTCTAGAAAATCGAGAATGAAGATGGAGATCAGCAATGACGTGCATGTATTTATTCAAAAATTTCCTGCATTAATTTTTTCATTTTCTTTTCCGTTTGCTTCAAAAGTGGTTGTTTTACGTTTTTCTTTTTCTTGGAAAATATCTGTCCCCCCATTTCATATCCCTTCATATTCTTTGGAACTTTTTTGGAAAAAATCACTGGAAGCAGTGCTTTTGTATATGCTTGAAGTACTTTTGCAGTTCCTTCTTTCCGGTACCGACGGAGCGACCAAATATACAGTGATTCCCTAATAATAGAAAGATTATGCCCTGCAGTTGCCATACGACGAGAAAAATCTTGATCTTCTAAAAATGGATGTTCAATGTCATATCCATGAACAGAATTAAATACTGAACGTTTTACCACAGTAAAAGGACCAGGAGATATTGCTCGTTTCACTGCTTTTGATAGTTCAAAAAAGAATATCCCAAACAATGTCAGACGAACATCATTGACGTCATTACTATCCGGACTAAACCAGGTCGTAAAAAAGGATTCTTCAGAAAGAGAAAGATGGGCGTGTAATCGTTCCAGTGTATATGAATACACCACGGTATCTGCGTCAATAAAGACAAACCACTCACCTTGTGCCTTGTCTGCACCAACATTCCTTTGATAGGGCAAACTCGCATGATCAGCAACGACAACAGAAAGGTTTGGAACTTTCCCAATAAAACTTGATGCAACCGAAACAGTCTTGTCTTTGGATTTCCCATCAACCACAATTACTTCAAAATCTGTAAAATGCTGACAAGACAAACTTTCAAGAAGTTTTGGTAAAAATTTCTCTTCGTTGAGCGCTGGAATAATAACAGAAAAAAATGGTTTTCCCATATACTCGTTGCATTATACGGTTATATGTTAAGCATTTCAAACCAGACAAACGCAATATAAATAACAAAAAGCACAATACCTTCTCTTCGTGTTATATCTTTCTTTGTTGCCGCTGCCCAAAAGAAAAATATGGAAACGAGCGCAAGAAGAATAAGGGTAACTTGCATGCGTTCGTGATCAGGAATAGAAAAGGGACGAATTATGCAAAGAATTCCAAGAAGTGGCGTATTAATAACGCTTGAACCTAAAATATCTCCAAATGCAATATCTTTTTGCTTCTTTATTATTGCTTCAAGTGCAAGTGTTAATTCAGGTAAATTTGTTCCGATAGTTACTAAAAATAATCCAATCACAAACGCAGGGATGGAAAATGTTTTTGCAACAATTTCAGCAATTGTCACAATATACCGTGATGCAACCGCCATACCGACAAGACCACCAACAAGTAATCCCAACGCATGCCAAGCGTGTGATACTTGGTTAGCGTGGTGTTCCATGGTATCAGCGACGTGTTGTTCTTTGTTAATAAACACTAATTGCGCAATGTATATAAAAACCAAAATCCATCCTTCAAGGCGCGTTAAATTTCCATCCCAAATGACAATTGCTGGAGATAAAATAACAAGAGAAGACATACCAATATCAAACACAGATAATCCATGATCGAGCTTGATCCGCTTTAAAATAATGGCACTTCCTCCCATAACAAATGATAGTAATAGAATCGACCCACCAAGAAGATTTCCAACTGACAACTGTGGTACTCCATCTTGAACAGATTGATACGCAACAAACATTTCAGGAATTGTCGTTGCAAATCCTAAGAGAAGAAATCCTAAAAGAAAGCTTCGAACATGTATTTTACGTGCAATAAATGCTGTTGCTTTCACGACCCAATCAGCACTTTTTGCAAGCACAATTCCAAGTACAAGAAATGCAATGACATAGAATATGAGTGTCATCGTATAGACTCCTGATTATGATACATAGTTTCAAGTTCACCAACTGTTGTTACTTGATCGGCAGATTTATCAGTCCGGATTCGAACAAGTCTTGGAAACCGTAATGCAAACTGCGCGCCATGCGTCGGAGACTTGGTAATGTCGTCAGCAGCAATTTCAACGACGATGTCAGGAGTGATCCACACATCAGGAATAACTGTTTTATCAACACCTACATATTCTTTTGGTTGTTCTTTTGATGTGTATTTGCCGAACAGTATTTTCATCTCTTTCCATAATTCATCTGTCACTCCTGTTCCAATTTTTGTCACCGTTACAAACGATTCACCTTGTTTCACCCCAACTAAGAATGCGCCAATGCCGAAATTTGTTCGTTTCCCTTCTCCCTTGTAATACCCCATCACCACAGTATCTACCGTGTCAGCAAGTTTTCCTACTTTGTTTTCCTCTTTAAATTTTACCCACGTATACCCACGACGTCCAGGCTCATAAACAGCTTCCCATTTTTTCACAACCACTCCTTCCAGGCCAGACGCAATTTGTTCTGCATGATACATGCGAAGCTGTTGAATACTATCTGTCACAATGTGTGGAGACACAGACAAAATTGGTCCTTGTGTAATCGTGTGCTCGAGAATGTCTCTTCGCTTTGCAAGCGGAACATGCATCAAGTCTTCTCCATTTTTCTCTAAGATGTCAAACACAAAAAAACGCAAAGGCACGTTTTGTGTCGCATGTGCAATATCATGTTTTCGTTTACGGGTCATGGTCTCTTGAAATGGAATCACACGATGCGTTTTTTCATCATATCCAACTGCTTCACTGTCAAGAATGACGCTGTCAGCGTCTATCTGTTTTCCAATATGCTCAAGCTCCGGATACATCGCCGTCGTATTTTCTAAATTCCTTGAAAAACTAGAAACAATATTTTTTTTATTTTTCTTTTCAAAATGAATCTGTGTCCTCACACCATCATACTTTGGCTCAACATCCACCTCGCCCATTTTATGAATCATTTCACTGGCATTAGGGAGCCTCTGACACAGTGCTGCAAGAATGGGTGCACCAACAACCGGCTTAACATGAGAAACACCCTTAATTCCATGCAGTTTAATTTGCGTTGCAATATATCCAAGATCAGGACGTACTTCATATGCTTGTTCAATGGTATCTTTATGGGATTTATTCCCCACAAGCATCCAAGACAATGCGTCAATCATAGTCATATCCGAAAAACCCAAACGTAATTTATCAAGAGGAATTCTTACAAGATACCGAACAGACAAAGCGTCAGAGGTTGTAAACAATGAGGATAACGCCTGTATTTTTTGTTCTTGAGACCCTTCTCCACCCATAAGGGCAATAGCTGTCAACTTTTCAAATACTTCGCGTATTGAATATCCAACAGTTCGTTTCTTTGCTCCTGCAATTTCTTCAGCTGCTGTTCCCAAATCCCCATATTTTTTAAATAAGCCTATCACATGGGATTCCTCAACCGCATAGGCAGTAGCTATTGCTCGAATCATTAATTTGTCTGCAATGCCAAACTCAATTGCCTCATACAGTGGTGCAACTCTCCCCTGCAACAGGTAACACATCTTTCCTATCTCCTCATCCTTGGCTTTAGTAAATAGCTCAGCAAGAATCTCCGTCATGGTATTTCTCGATGGAGTATTTTCAAGTTTTTGAATGTAAACAGCAAACGCTTGAAATGTCATTGTTGGTTTTTGGGATCACCCTTTTAATGTGTACCTGACACCTTTTGTTGATCCCTGCTTCTGCAAGATACCTTTTTTCATCAAATCTTTAATCTCACGAAGTACAGTATCTTCAGATATCATAGGGAACAACTCAAAGAATGCTTTGTTTTGCAAGAATCCATTTTCCTGGATAAACTCGACAATTTTAATTTGCCGTTCGGAAAGCGTCATTTGCTGCCCGCCTAATTGTTTCTTGATTTTTAAATCTGTTGACAACGTTTTTACTTTTTCTTTAATGCGTGTAAGCTCAATAGCAAGTCCTTCAGTAAAGTATTCAAGCCAATGAGTAAGATTGCCATTTTCAATGGCAACACTTTGGAGCGCCTGGTAGTAATTCAATGGTTCACGGTCATAATATTCCTCAAGCGAAAAAAATCGTTTAATGTCATACCCATCTCTAAAAAGGACGAGTGTTGCAATGGCGCGTGCGACTCTTCCATTTCCATCAAGAAACGGATGAACTCGAACAAGTTCGTAATGGGTAATCCCGGCTTTAAGTGCTGCATGAAGTTCATCTGGTGCTGCATTTTTAAGCCACAACAAAAAGTCAGAAACTAAAAAAGGAACTTCTACTGCTGGAGGTGGACGAAAAGTGATTTCTCCTGTTTGACTGTTTTTTACCACAACTTGAGATTTTCGATACTCTCCTACCACCGCATCAGGCAATATCCTGTCGGCAATCAATGCATGCACATGTTTAACTGTTTCATCTGAAATACTCTCCCCTGAAAATGATTCAATGAACTTCAGTACATTTCGATAATTTAACACTTCTTGAATATCCCTGTCGCGGCCCACAACTTTTGCCCCAGCCAATACTTTCTCTGCTTCTGTAAAATTGAGTTCATTCCCTTCGATATGTGTTCCATGATGAACCGTTCTCACAATCGCCTCTTCACGAAATTTTGCTTCCCATGCGGGGACAAGTGGAGCGTTTTCAATCACTTCTTTTGCTGCTTCAATGATGCCAATGTTTTTGAGTATTCTGTTGGTGATTGAGAAGGTTGGTGTATACATACGGTAACTAGGTATATAATAATAGTATGGACACCAAAAAACAATCCAAAGCAATGGCGCGCGCCATGCTCAAACAAATCATTGCTCTCTCTACCGCTGCATTTGGACTCGTTGCAGCACTTTCATGGAACACAGTAATACAGCAAACGATTGATACCTATATCAAACCATTCATGCCAAAAGGGAGCGTTATTCTCTCTCAACTTATCTATGCAGTTGTTGTGACCGCACTTGCACTTATCGTTACGTATCTTCTTATGAAGGTGAACGAAAAACTGGAGAAATAATTCGTTCAAGAAATGTTATAGAAGTATTGTCTTCATGGTTTTAGGAATTTGCAACGCAAGATCTGACGCATTGAAGAATGGTCCAACGGTTGTGTATAAGTCATCCCCAGCACGCTTATTTATAAAGCTTCCCAAAAGAGCTGCAACAAGTGGATCATTTGTACAAGCAAGTGCAGCAATAAGACCGGCAAGGACATCCCCTGTGCCTCCTTTTGTCATACCCGCGTTTCCTCCTTGTATTTCTTCCGAGGTTTTTCCGTCAGTGACAACATCAACATGGCCTTTCTCTACAAGGATACAAGAATGTGTTTTTGCAAACTGTTTTGGAGTTAGTGTTGTATCTCCCTGTTGAAGCAATAAAAATTCCTGATGGTGAGGCGTGAGGATTGCGTGTTTTGGTATCAGGGAGCAATCCATCATTTGTAAAGCACCCGCATCAATCACCCATTGTTTTGAGGGGTGTTTTTTTAACAATTGATTTACCATATCACGCGTTTTATCAGATCGTTCCATGCCAGGACCGATCAAAATACAGTCGTCTTCTTGTATGTATGCATCAATATCGCTGCGTCTAACAACAATACCGTTTCGAAATTCTTCTTTTGCCTTTTGCACAATCTTGTTATTTTCTGGAGTGGAACAAAAGTGCACAAGATCAACAATGCGAGAAGCAACTGTAAGAGACCATAATCCTGCAGCATGAAACAAATCTGATCCCCCAATGATAAGAAGACGCCCATTTTGTCCTTTATGAGAATCAGGTTTTGAAAGAGTAATATTGTTCTTAACAAATGTTGCGTCAATCATACATGCGTTGTCTTTATTGTACTCCGTGACGTGTTGGTAATCGAATAATAGAAGCGCCATGAATTTTTTTGAATCGTGGTAACAGTTCTTCTTCTGCAGACGTAATAATGGTTTGTTGTTTATCAATAATGGAAAACACGATATGACGACTGTCTTCATCAAGTTCTGAAAAAATATCATCAAGAAGAAGCATTGGTCTCTCACTGGTTTTTTTCTCAATAAACGTTACCTCTGCCAGCTTAAGCCACAATACTGCAAGGCGCTGTTCTCCTCGTGATCCAAATCGTGCAAGGTCAATATAGGTATTGTCAGTTCCTATTTTTTCAAACCGGAAATCGTCTCGCTGTGGTCCAACAAGCGTGGTTTTTGCTGCCACTTCTTCATCTTTATATTGCATTAGTCGAGCAGGTGATATGACGCTTGGATCGTACACAATGCGGTACTGAAGATCATCAAGAACATACGTGTTTACGATATCAATAAATTCATTACGTTTTTCTGTAATATACGAGCCTGTTTTAATCAGTAGTTGATCCCAAAACAACAATTGGGACCGCGATGCAGTTCCTTCGTGAATTCTATCAAGAAGGGAATTTCTCTGTCTCAGTCCTCGTTCATAGGATTGCACATTTCTTCTATATTCCCTGTCCACCTGAACAAGAACAGTATTTAAGTATTCTCGTCTCACACTCGGGCTTTCCGTGACAAGCTTTAAGTCGGTTGGAGAAAAAAGTACGGACCGAAGGTTGCCAACAAAATCAATTTGTCGCCTCGAAATTCCATTCACAAAATATTTTTTACTTTGCGTCTTTTGTCCTTGCACCATACCAGTTGTGAGAAGTATTTCGAGTTTTTCCTCCCCATCCATACTCCCCTCTTTTTGTTGTGACAAAATAGTATGTGTTACACGCGCAACATCATTTCCCCACAAAATCATGTCGCTATCCCTCACTGCACGAAAACTTTTTCCAACTGATGCCAACGTAAGAGATTCAAGAATATTGGTTTTCCCAACTGCATTTGGACCAACAAAAATAGTTATGGTTGGAGAAAATGTAAATGATTGCTTTTCATACAACCGAAATTTCTGAAGTATCGTTTTGACGATGCGCATGCCCCCATTGTATCATTTTCACTCCTTTCTCGGTTATTGCTCATCTTCGTTGGATTTTGTATAATAGACAAATTATGGCAACCAAACGTGTCTATCATCCAAGTAAAGCAAAACGTTCACGCACCCATGGGTTTCGAACACGCATGAAAACCAAAGGTGGTCGCAAAGTGATTAAACGACGACGAGCAATCGGACGAAAAATAATTACAATCTAACGAGTTGTATCTTCAACAAAAATAACGTCATCATCACTGTTTCGAGTATAATACAGGTATGCTTCCATCACGCTATCAGTTACCAACACACGAGATTCTTCCTGTGCTGCAACGGGGAATACGCATAAACCATGACATGCTTCAGCTACGCTATATCAAAACAACAAAAGCGCCATCCCGGCTTGGCATACTCGTTGGAAAAATGTATGACAAAAAGGCAGTTGTAAGAAACCGCGTCAAAAGACAATTAGCAATGGCGTTTCTCCCCTATCTTAAAAGTGACTTACATCCAAAAGATATTGTTTGCAAAATAGGGAAAACGAGCGTTCCTCTTACCTTTGAAGAAATTAAAAATGCGATTGACACATTCTTTACACACACGCTATGAAACGTTTTGTGCTCCGTGCCATTCGTTGGTACCAAAAATACCTCTCTCTTGATACAGGGCTTCTCAAACACCTATGGATGACAGACAAAGTGTGCCGGTTTACTCCAACATGCAGCGAATATACATATCAGACAATCGACCGCTATGGTATAATAACCGGATTGTGGTTAGGGTTTAAACGCATTATTCGATGTCATCCATGGAATAAAGGTGGTTTTGATCCGATTCCCAAACACCTATGACAAATCCAACAATTTGGAATCAATTACTCGTCTGGCCAATTACCAACTTACTTCTTGTTTTCTATAAATTCTGTGAGTGGTTACATCTTCCTGGTCCACTTGGCTTTGCTATTATTCTTCTTACTGTTGCCGTTCGGCTCATTCTGTATCCATTAATGAAAGCACAATTAACA
>Ga0172371_10005512_pt1 | contig 18726 bp, 20 predicted proteins | sample Lak12m_FD_114543 | JGI IMG/M metagenome (GOLD analysis project Ga0172371, IMG submission 114543) | Freshwater microbial communities from Kabuno Bay, South-Kivu, Congo - kab_022012_12m | ecosystem: Environmental > Aquatic > Freshwater > Lake | place: Democratic Republic of the Congo: South-Kivu...
AGTATATCCGCCGCATTCTGCTGGGCGGTAACGCCTTCGTTCCACAGGGAATACGCATAAAAACCCGCGGCGCAAGCCAGCGCGCCGGATAAAACAAACAGTATGACGCGCAGTGACGCGGCGTTTGTGAAAAGCTTTTTGATTGTCTGTGCGGCCCGCGTCCAGAAACTCTGCGGACGGTACCGCTCCCGCATCTTTATCTTCATGCCTTACTGTCCCCGTACGCCCGCTTGAAGACGATATCCGCCACCAGACGGGCCGTGATGTATTGGAACAGTACCAGCAGCGTACCGCCGACCAGTATGATTGCCCAGATCATCTCCATTGTTACTTCAAAGGGAAGTCCGAACATGTTTTTTACCTGCGTCGTGATGCTAGGTTCCCGCAGGGATAAAAACGCAGTGGCCGCGCAGAGGCAAACCAGCACAACCAAAAAAACAATATTGAACCGTCCCGCACTCTTTTGCGCTTCCTGCCGCGGCAGCTGCAAAACGGCGCAGCGCCTGGCCGCGGCGTAGCAGAAAACGATCCCGACAACGCTGTTGAAAAGAGGAAAGCCCATAAAAAAGCCGAATACCATTACCGAATAAAACAGCCCGACACAGACCAGCCCGGGCACCGGCAGGGCAAAAAGTTTAAAAATAAATTTCCTGAGCACCGTTAGGTCGACCGCGGCGCCGGCCGCAAGGCCAAGCAGGGCAAACATCCGGACAGTGCCGTCATCCTGCGCGAAGGGGATGCTTCCCCACCAGCCCAGCAGGAACAGCGCCAATGGCGCCAGCAGGCCCAATACCGCAACCGAAAGGAATCGATCAAATCTACTCAACAAAACCGCCCCCTATCCTTGCTTTATTATATGCGCTGGCGCGGGATTTAACAAGTCTGTGAATCTTTAACGCTTTTTAAAAAACAGATAGAAAAAAGAAGCCCGCCGTCCGGCGGGCTTCTCCCCTGTTTTTTATTTGCCCAGACTTATAACTAAAGAAAATACAACCACTGCGGCTATGGCGCCGATGATGACCCAGGCGGCCGGGTGCCCGAAATTGAGGGTCTGGCCGATTCCGGTGCGCTTTTCCACAAAAATTGACGGATCGGACGGGTTGTAGTAAAACATTCCCGCCTTCCATCTGCTGTCGTCGTCATAAACCTTCCCTTCCGGCCCGCGCTGCCGCATCCGGAAAAATGCAGCGAATAGAATTGCGACGGATGCGATGGTCAGCGCAAGAAACACGGTTATCCAGGCGCCCATATCCATTCCCCACCCCGCATAAAGAAGGATAATGATGATAAAATTTGCCTGAACCAGCAGGCCGAATCCAATCAGCCACCCGTTCAGAAACCTGCGGAACGCGCCGTATCCGGGCGCGGCGCCCGGGCTGCCCTTGACGGCGGAAGGGGCGTTCCGCATAAAAATGCCGATCAGGAAGAAAACGGCCGCCAGTACAACCTGCATGGTTATGGGAAATACCAGTACGCCCGCCGATTTGGCCTGCCATGCGTCCGCCGCGCCGGCGGCGTTATAATGCGTTGCAATGGTATCCGGCATGGACGGATAAAAAACCGCAATCAGCACAACCGATATGGCGATAGGAACCATCAGGAGCAGGAACCATGCGCCGGAAAAGGTTTTTTTATCCTTCTCCGCGTCCGCGCCCAATTCAACCGTTATACTGTCCGAAACGAGGTTCGGATCATGAATCGTTTCTTTCAAGGCCTTCATCGCGCGGTTGGCTGCGATAAACGGAACGCCTTCAGCCCCAACCAGCACCAATACCGCCACGGTAAAAACCAAAGCCGTATCCGCGTCGCTTTTCGCCGGAATCAGAAAAAAGAGTATGCAGGGCACGGCCAGCGCCGCCGCAATAACCGCGCTCCATGCAATAAAACGGCGGAGGATTTTTTTAGTCCCGGGATTGGCGCGTATTTGCACGCCGCCGAAAACAACCCCGAAAAGCACATTTTTCCTGGAAAGCCAGGGGTGCACCACCGCAAACGCCGCAATCAGACTATAAATGACACAAAAATTTATCAGCATACCGTTCATTTTTTTGTTCCTTCCAATTCGTTATATAAATTATTAATCATTCCCGTAAGTTTCTCCCTGCCGATAGACCGGGCAGCCGCCTCGGAAACGATGTTTTTAAGGACGATACCGGCCGCTTCCATAAAATCCTTTGAATCGCGGCCCGGGCCCAGCGCGCTGACCACGGTGCCCCGGCTGCGCTGCATCTTTACGAAACCCTCTATTTTTAAAAGGTGGTACGCCTTATTAACGGTATGCAGATTCACCCCGAGTTCCGAGGCCAGGGCGCGCACCGAAGGCAGCGGATCGCCGTCATGCAGCGACCCGTCTGCGATCCCCTGCACTACGCCGTTGCGTATCTGCTGGTAGATCGGCAGCGCGGACTCAAAATCCACCGTAAGCAACATCGCGGCACCTCCGTTATATTTGTTATACATATAGTATAACAATTTCGATATTCTGTCAAACGTTTTTTTAATATTCTTTTGGATGGTCCGTATTTTTTTTGAGCGCAAAAATTCAGAATTTTATATTTCTTCTATTGCAAATATGGACAGGATTGATTCATTATATACATATACCTGTTTTTAATATGCCCAGGTTATGTACCGTTAATAAAGGGAGGGGGAAAAATGGAGGTCACAAGCGGCGTTTTCATGCTCCGGGCCAGCCCGCAGAGCCATGTTTATCTGATCAGGGGGGATATAAACATCCTGGTGGACACCGGCGTGCCCGGCGCGGGCAGGCGGATTCTAGGTGAACTTGCTTCCATGGATGTCCAAACGGACTCGGTCGGCGCAATACTGCTTACCCACCACGACGTGGACCATATTGGCAATCTCAAACGCCTTGCCGAAGCGACGGGGGCACGCATATTTGCGCCCGGGGAGGATATCCCCTATATTACCGGAGAAGCCGCCCGGCCGGGGATCAAACGGGCGATCGCGCTTTTTATCCGCCCCGCCGTACCGGAAGGGATCAGCCCCTTTGGGCGGGAAGAAATAAAAGAAGTCCGCGTGATTCCCGCACCCGGACATACAAAAGGACATGTGATCCTGCTGTATAAAAACGTCCTTTTTGCGGGCGACCTCCTGCGGGCCGTGAAAGGTGAGCCCGCCCCCATGGCGGATTTTATGAACTGGGACAGCAAGCTTGCCGCCGGATCGATCGGTCTGCTTAAATCTCTCGATTTCGATTGGATCTGTCCCGCGCACGGCGCCCCCATGCCCCGGGAAGCCCTGCAGGATTTTTTAAAGGATTACTGAGAACAAAACGGATAAACCCGCTTTATAAGGTTTGCTTAAGGCCCTTTGCGTATTCGCCGATCGATTTATCCAATGTTGAGATATGGTGTTTCAGCCAGTCCAGTATGATATGGTTCGTATTGATGGTGAGGACGATATCCCCGCCCGAAGAACTGAACTCTTTCTCCAGAATTTCAAGCTGGTGGGCAAACTCCGCATGCTCCTTTTTCTGCCGGTCGATGCCGGGATAACCGATTTCGCTCATATAACGCTCTTCCTCCGCGAAATGCAGGCGGACATAATCGTCCAGAAAACCGAACAGTTCGGATAAGAAAGCCTTTTCCCTGTGGTCTTTTTCCGCACGGAAAAGCTCTTCCGCCATTTGGAACATTTTTTTATGCTGGTCGTCGATATGGTCCACGCCTACCGAAAGGTCCTGCGTCCACGGCATGAATAACACCCCACTTTAAAAAATGAATTGACATTATAATTCTAAACCGGAAAATACTCTTCCAATCGGAAAGTTTTACATTCTGCTTTTTAGAGCAGTCCTTTTGCATATTTGAAAGCAAGGATACGGCATACCGCCCGGTCGATCGTCTGCATGGGAACCGCCCCCGATTCCACGGCCGCAAGCAAGGCTTCATAGGTATCGCCGGCATCGGACGCAAGCAGTATATCGTTGCCGGCCAGCACCGCCATAACGGACGGGCCGGCGCCGCCCGATGCGTCGGACACCGCTTTCATGGAAAGGTCGTCGGTAAGGATAAGGCCCGTGAAACCCAGTTCGTTCCGGAGAATTTCATGAACGGCGGGCGAAAGAGACGCGGGATTGTCCGGGTCCATGCATTCAACGATATTGTGGGACACCATCACGCATTCGGCCCCCGCTTGAATCCCCGCCATAAAAGGAAGGAAATCGCTCTGTTCAAAGGTGGCATAGGGGCGCCTGTCCACCGCAATCCCAATATGGGTGTTCACGTTGTTTCCGTAGCCTGGAAAATGCTTGAGCGCGGATGCCACGCCCCCGCTCTGCGCGCCGCCGACAACGGCCGCCACATAAAGCGCCGTCTCCTCTGCATTCAGGCCCAGCGTGCGCGCATAAATATAATCGAGAGGGCTTTGGGATACGTCCGCCACCGGCGCCAGGTTAAGATTGAGCCCGAGTTTTAAAAGAAGCGCCCCTTTCTTTTCGGCATCTTCCCGGACGGCGTCCAGCCCGCCCGCTTCATACAGCTCCCGGGGAGACAAAAACCTTTCTTCCGCCAGATTCGGGTTGCTGCTGATGCGGACGATCTCGCCGCCTTCCTCGTCCACCGCCATAATCAGGGGGATTTCTGCGGCTTCCTGGCAGAAAGCAATCATATGGATGACTTCCTCTTCCGTCTTCCCTTCAAAATCCCGCTCAAATAAAATAAAACCACCCGGATGAAAGGATTGGTCTGCTTGTGCCGCCTCTTCGCCCGGGTAGCCAGACAGTATCATCTGCCCAACCTTTTCCTCCGTGCTCATGGATAAAAGTTTCTGATACGCCCGTTCGTAAAAAACGGCAAAAATGCCGTCGTCCCCAAAACCTTCGGGCAGATCGCCTGGCGATGCGGAAGGCTTTGGAGATATGCGCGGCGCGGCGGATGCGGGCGGCGCAGTCTGCGCCGGGCCGGTTTCCGGTCCGCCTGCCGCGGGCGGGCAGACCGCCGGCTGGCAGCCGCTTAAAAGCAGCGCCGCGGCAAACAGGACTGTTGTGATGATGGTTCGAATCATTTTCATGGAAATCCTCAGGCAACCGGGGGCCTACCCCGGCCTGATTCATGCAGTATTCCTTTTGCATAAATCTTCCGGATATTCAATTCCCGGTCCATTACGATCAGATCAGCATCCTTCCCCGCCCGGATGCTTCCTTTTTTATTTCCGGCTCCAACGATATTCGCGGGCGTGAGCGAGCACATCATCCATGCATGGTGCAGCGGGATGCCGCAGCGCGCCGCAAGATGCCGCAGCATGCCGATCACAGGCGTAACCGAACTTGCGATGACTTCGGGCCTCTCCTTAATAATAGCCAGCCCGTGCGCCACCACGCAATTCTGGCCGCCAATTAGATATTCTCCGTCCGGGAGGCCCACGCCCATCATTGCGTCCGAAACAACGCATACCTTTTCGTATCCTTTGCACTTGACCGCCAGGCGGATCAATCCCTGGTGCAAATGGTGCCCGTCCGCGATCACTTCCGTCGTCAGCCGGTCTTCCAGCAGCACGGTCTCCAGCACGCCCGGCGCGAATCCCTTTCCAGTTGATTCCCCCAGGCATTCAAACCGCAGGTTTCCCATTACGCAGGCAAAATGCGTAGAATGGGAAAGCCCCGCGTCTATCGCCCGCATCAGTTCATCATAGGTTGCCTGGGAATGCCCAACCGAAGTGACGATGCCTCTTTTGGTGCAGGCTTTTATCAGTTCCAGCGCGCCTTCCAGTTCGGGCGCCAGCGTCCATTCGGTAATAAAATCCCCGTACTTATCCAGCAGGGGCATATACTCCACGGGGTCCGGGGCGTGCACGTAGGACAAAAGGTGCCCCCCGCGGTACGCGCTGTCCAGGTACACGCCTTCCACATGAAATCCCAGTACAGTCGATTTTGTTCTATCCTTTATTTCTTTTATGCGACCGATCGCGCGTTCAATCCCGCCAAAGGGGACGCTGAGGCAGGCCGGGGTGATGGATGTTACGCCGTTTTCAAAATGATAATTGATCCCCTCCACCAGCCCTTTCGGGCTGCTCTCCAGAAAATCGTGGCCAAAGCCGCCATGCACATGGATATCCACAAAGCCCGGGCCGACATATTTGCCCGCGCAGTCAACCACCCTGCCCTGCGCACCCGAATCACCGGATCCGGAAAAATCAACGCCGGCGATCCTTCCGTCTTCCGCAATGACGCTCCCCCGCCTGATTCCTTCCTCCAGTACGATATTGCCGTCTTTAAATATTATCCTCTCCATTTTTCAAAACCCCCGGTTTTCCGCGGCTTGCAGCGCGGCCTATTTGCGCAGTGCAAGGCTGATGCCCCGCTCCCCGGCTTTTTCAAGGAACAGGGATTCAATCCGCCTGATCATGTCTTTTTGGGATGCCGTTTTGCTTTCCTCTGCTATCTTTTTCTTTATTTCATTCAGGTCTTCCATGTCCAGGAGATTGACGGCGGTGCAGTAAAAGCTCTTTTTCCGGCCGTCGTTAAAATTGCCAATCAAGTATTCAAGAAAAGCGGTCTTTTGATTCAGTTCCGCCAGGTATTCGCCGATCCCGTTTTGGACTGCTCTTTTCATATCGCGATGGACGTTTTGGTAAGTGATGAACGAATCCCTTTCAGCCGGACTTTTATACCTGCCGCAGGGATAATCTTCGCATAAAAAGCAATACTCCACGCCGCCGTGCCGCCTGCTGCAGGTGATCACCGCACAGCTCGGGTGTTTTAAATGAAAGTCCGCTCCGCCGCATCCGGGGCATTTGGAGGGGCCGTCGCTGTGGTAACGCGGGCAGAGCCCGCAGTTGAGGCCACACAATGAAAACTGCGGGCTCTCCCTTTTATATTCCTTCATGCTTTCCGCCTTCCCGCCGCCATGGGCGCAGCTATCTGGAAAACGCCTGCCTTGCGTCGATCAGGCCCAGGTCGTAGGCTTTTCTGATCAGAAGGTATTCCCCCCGGCGGCCGAAATATAGTGTGCTGTAATTCCTTTGTATCTGCGTGCCGTAAAAAAGGTAGTGCTCCATGACCGCCACGCCTTCCTCACTGTCCACGTGCCCGAGCGCGAAGTCTATAAACTTCGATTCCGCAATGGTCATGTTCCTGTTCAAATGCCGCATGATTTCAGCTATGGATGCCTTTGTGCCCTCTTTTGCAAGGCCGATATAATATTGAAGCGGAGTCATGTTCATACGGTCACCTTTTCTTTGCAGAATATCATGGCTGCCGATAAGAAATCAGCTTTTTTACGGTCAGGGATACGCCGGGCAGCCCCCCCGGCGCGGGCATAAAAAATAAAACGTTTTCACCAGCGCTTTCTTTTTTATGAATTTACTGTTGAATTCTTTTTTAAGGTATGCTTTCCGCAATTGCTTGTATTTTATTTCATTATATCAGAAATGTGCAGAATCTCAACTGTAAGCAGATATTGTCCAGTTTCCGCCATTTATACCGTTTATCCGGATTCTTTTGCATAATTGAATACAATATTCTTTCTTTTTTAAAGGTGCATCCTTGATTCTGCCAGCCCATATGCCGGCGCACGAAAAAGTATCCCGGTAAAAAAATGTGCTTTTATGATATAATTGTACTTAAATAAAAGGGAGGAGAATTGTATTATGCCACATGTCGTAATCAAAACGATCAGCGGCCCCTCAAAGCAGCAGCTGAGGGAAGCGGCGGAACAGATTGCCGCCATTATTAACAGGACTCTGGGCAAGCCGGAAAAATACATTTCCGTATCGGTGGAGGAGTACTCCTTCGGCGAATGGGCGGACGTCTATAACGAATTTGTAAAAGGCAAGGACAACGTACTTGTAAAACCGGGCTATACAAACCCAAGAACTTTTGAATAAGACGGATTAACCCACTCGCTTTCTTTCATTTGTTTTGCAGTGTTACACTAATAATCTTATTTTCGCTGATCTCGTTTGCCGCGACGGTAATTTCATTATACGCATCACATTTGATAAGTTTGGGGGCGCCGTCGACCAGCTGCCTTGCCCGCTTGCCGACAACATTGCATAGGCTGTATAGATTAGCTGATTTTTTAAGCAATAAATCTATCGATGGGTTTATCATTATTTAATCCCCTGTTTTGCGCCATGCCTATTTTTCTATCTAGCGAAACGCGAATCTTCTTAAGTAGCATTAATTAAAGCAAAAAGAGAGCTTGCGCTCTCTTAAGAGTTACCTGCTTCTGTAAGAATCGTTGTTTCTCTGCTGTTTTTTTGCCCGTCTGCAATCAGGGCATCTCTGTGGTTCGTTTTCAAACCCTTTTTCCTTGTAGAAAGCCTGTTCGCCTTCGGTGAAAACAAATTCCGAATTGCAGTCTCTGCAGATTAATGTTTTGTCTGCCATAAAAAAATACCTCCCTGTTTTATTTGGAGTTGATCAATTCTTGACTTTTCTCTCAAACAAATGGAAGATAAATTCAAAAAATAAATAAACACCATCGCATTTATTATATGCGACTTATGGAGTATATCATATTCACTTCGCAATTACAAGCTTATTGTTTACGCAAGCTTCCATTTCTTTTTTGAATATATAGATGTTAAAACTTTTTAAATAAAGGCTTTTTTATATACATCCTTTGTTTTTTGTGTTATGGTGATACTTAAGAAATGTTCCGGGTAGCTGAATATTTCTTAAAAAGAAGTGAAAAATATAAAAATTCTTAAAAACCCTTAAATGCTTTGATGTCGGTTGAAATTAAATAGGCATTTTAATACCAGTTGATTTTTGGGGATTAAATGCTTTCTCGTTTCAAAATGATTTTTCATTTATTGGAGCATCAAGAATTTAAGGAGTAAAAAATGAATAACCTTTCAAAGAATCATGACATCACCGTTGAAACAAAAAAAATATTGCTAGTATACCCCCGATTCCCAAAAACTTTCTGGAGCTTTGATTATGCTTTAAGATTCATCTCAAAAAAGTCAGGAATGACGCCCCTGGGGCTCATTACCGTAGCTTCCCTGTTGCCTAAAACCTGGGAAAAAAAGCTGGTTGATTTGAACACCCGCCGCCTGAAGGATGAAGATATCCTTTGGGCGGATTATGTATTCATCAGCGCAATGGATATTCAGAAAGAATCCGCGCTGGGCATCATTAACCGTTGCAAGAATCTCGGGGTAAAAACGGTCGCGGGCGGGCCGCTTTTTTCAAGTGACGAGACAGCTTTTGCAGACGTGGACCACCTGCTTTTAAACGAGGGGGAACTGACCGTTCCCGCTTTCCTTAAGGATCTGAAAACGGGCGATCCCAAACATATATATGATATAAAGGGTTATCCGGACATTTCGGCCTCCCCCCTTCCTTCCTGGGAATTGCTTGATCTAAAAAAATATGCCTGTGTTAATATACAATATTCGCGCGGTTGTCCATATAATTGCGAATTCTGCAATATCACTTCCCTTTACGGGCATATGCCCCGCACAAAAACAAAGGCGCAGATCCTAGACGAATTGGAGTTGATCCGGGAAAGAGGATGGAACGGCGGCATCTTTTTTGTGGACGATAATTTTATCGGAAACCGGAAGAAACTTAAAGATGAGATATTGCCCGCAGTCATTGAATGGATGGAAAACAAGCATCATCCTTTCTCCTTTTTAACGGAAGTCTCCATCAACATTGCCGATGACGAAAACCTGATGCAGCTGATGGTGCGTGCCGGCTTTAAAACCGTATTCATCGGTATAGAAACTATGGATGAAGGCTGCCTGGCCGAATGTAATAAAGTCCAGAATAAAAACAGGGATATGCTCGGGTGCATAAAAAAGATTCAGAACTTCGGCCTGCAGGTACAGGGCGGTTTTATTGTCGGCTTCGACAGCGATACGCCCCAGATATTCGACCGGATGATAAAATTCATACAGGAAAGCGGCATCGTTACCGCGATGGTCGGGCTGCTGAATGCGCCCAAAAGAACGCAGCTTTATGACCGTTTGAACAGGGAAGGTAGAATTACATCCGATTTCAACGGCAACAATACGGATCTTTCAACAAATATTGTCCCAAAAATGAATATGACTACCTTGACGTCGGGGTATAAAAAAATCGTATCCACCCTCTATTCCCCCAAATACTATTACAGGAGGGTTGTCAATTTTCTGAAGGAATATAAACCGCTGAAACTCGGCAAGCCGCGTTTCAGCATGAGTAATTTTGGCGCTTTCCTGAAGTCCATATTCCGGCTTGGTTTTATAGGCAGGGAACGAAAGGAATACTGGTCGCTTTTTTTCTGGTCCCTGTTTAAAAAACCTTCTTCTTTCCCAATGGCCATGACGTTTTCGATTTACGGTTTCCACTTCAGGAAAATTTTCGGGTAGCATTGGGAACGGCCGGAAAACCCTTTTTTAACCGTTTTGCGGAAAAAACTTAAAAACGGCAGCCGGATATTGCCGTCTATTAATTTATTTTTAAGGAAATACTGAATGCCAGCTTTTTTAACGCACATGATCGGCGCAAACAATATTTTGAAACGGCTTGAAAATCCGCGCGTAAAAGAAATGATTACAGAACATATGGACGCCTACCATTCCGGCGCCCAGGGCGGGGATTATTTTTATTTATATAAATATTATTCCATGTGGGCCGGTTATTCCTACAAACTGTTCGGCTACGGTTTGCACCGGGCGCGTACCCAGCGCTTTTTTACCGAAGGCGCGCAATACATCAAGGAAAATCCTTCCGATGTGCTGAAAGCGTTCTTCCTCGGGTATATCACGCATTACTGTTTTGACTACATCCTGCATCCGTTTATCCGCTCGGCTGCGCCCAACGCAATGAAATCCCACAACACCCTGGAATATGCCATCGATTCCATGTACGCGCGGCAGAACGGAATCGACGCCATGGAGTTTAACCGGGCGGATTTTATCCGCCAAACCACCGTACAGCCGGATGAGATCAGCACATTCTTCGATTTTATAAAAGATTCTTTGTTTTACGGTTTCCGGCTAAAGCCGGACGCCTACCATACCGCATACAAATACTTTGAAAAATATCACCGCATGATGCATAAACCGGATAAAAAAAGGCTGCGGTGGATGCGGCTGCAAAACAGGTTCACCATTTTGGAACTTTTCAGCGTGCTTTATTACCCTTATGAACAGATTAAAGGCCTTTATGACTATGCTCCTTTTATTGCCTGCATAGAAAAAGCCATTGAAAAAAGCCTTTATTACTTCGACATAGTGGAAGGTTTCTGGAAGGGCGAACGGGATATTTCCGTATTGCAAAGCGAATTTTGGCCCATAAACTTTAACGGCATGCCTGTAGTGCCGCTGGAGGAGCGGAAGAATTTCCGCCGGCTGTACAGGAAAGCCAAGTTTAAATTATAGCAGACCATTTTAAAAGCTTGATTGTCTTCAGCAGGCGACGCGATTTCGCGGCAGAGTCTTATCGTTCTTTAGGTTTTTATTTTCTTACAGGTTCACATATCTTCACCGATACAAACATTCTTTATCAATGTACCAGCATTTTTTTTTGTAACTCAAATAAAAGCTTTGCCGAAGTATTTATAAATTAAAGGCTCACCTTATTCCGCCCGGTCTGCTTCGCTTTGTACAAAGCCTCATCCGCCGCTTTAATTAGCGCGGTATAGGATAAATTTTTTGTGGGGAATTTTGAAGCCACGCCTGCGCTTATCGTTACAATTTTTTCAACCTTTGAATCCGCATGCGGTATTCGCAGCAGTCTTATGCTTTCCCTCAGCTTTTCGGCTATAATAAAGGTATCGTCGATGGGCGTGTTAGGCAATATGCAGACAAATTCTTCCCCCCCGTATCTCGCAAGGAAATCCGTCTTCCGAACAATTGTTTTTGAAAGCGCCTGCGCAATCTTTACAAGGCAGTTGTCTCCTTCCTGATGGCCGTAGAGGTCGTTATATTGTTTGAAAAAATCAATATCCATTATAATCATCGAGACCGGCATGGAAATCCTCACTGCTAAATTCCAAGTGGACTCCAAATATTCATCAAACTTCCTCCGGTTAAAAATGCCGGTTAATCCGTCTAAATATGAGATGTTCTCAAGGTAATCCCTGTACCGTTTTAATTCAGCATGCATTCCGACCCTGGCTTTTACAATAACTGCGCTGAATGGTTTTGTTATATAATCAATCGCACCTATATTAAATCCTTTAACCTGATCCTCTTCATCGGCTTTTCCCGTTACAAAAATAACCGGAATTTTTTTTGTGGTTTCCTGTTCTTTTAATTTTCTGCAGACCTCATAGCCATCCATTCCGGGCATCATTACATCCAATAGGATCAGATCGGGCGGATTGTCCGAAAACGCTATTTCCAATGCCTTTTCCCCGTTCGTTGCAGCTTTGATTGTAAAATCCGGCCTCAGCAATTCAGCAAGCACATTTATATTTTCCTTTGCATCATCAACAATTAAAATGGTTTGCTGTTTGGCTAATTCATTCATGTGACTGATCTCCTATATTTATATTCATTTCTTTGGCAATGTTTTGCAGAGGAACTTTGGCCGCCTCAAATTCAAAATTATCTATACATTCAGTTAAAATTTGCATATCTTGAGCAAATTTTGTTCCGTAAATTCGGCCTTTAAGCTCCTCCAGCAAACGGCCGGCGTCCACATTGTCTTCCCAGACCAAACGGGCCAGTTCCTGCAATACGGGCTCAACCTCCGATGGATTGATTGTTTTTTCAATATCTTCAGGTTCATCATTTTCCATGGTCTCTGCTATTCCGCTTAATAATTGGTTATAAGCCGCAAATGCCGCTTCTAATTTTTTATTAAGTTTCTCCTCAATTCCTGATGGATGATTTTGAATTTTTATCTCTATTTCCGCAGCAATCGCCTGTATATCATATGCCGATATGTTGCCGGCCACGCCTTTCAACGTATGCGCTAGCCTGCGTGCGTCTTCCAGATTGCCTTGCTGTAATAATCTATGCAAATCATCAGGAGAAGATGTGTAGTTTTTAGAAAAATCCAGCAGTAGTTTTCTATACAGTTTCCTGTTTCCATTCAGTCTGCCGAGCCCGGATTCGATATCAACGCCGAAGCCGCTTTTCGGCAGAACAATGGCCTCCTGTTTTTCAGGCGCAACTGCAGCCTTGGCAGGCCGTTTTCCTCCCCCTGTCCGTTTTGCCCATTTTTTAATAACTGCAAATAAATGCTCCGGTTCAATCGGCTTGCTGATATAATCGTTCATCCCTGCCGCTATGCATTCTTCTTTCACCCCCTGCATGGCGTGGGCCGTCATGGCTATGATTGGCAGGTCTTTTAACTTATCATCCAGCCGGATATTTTTTGTTGCCTCATATCCGCCCATGACCGGCATCTGGAGATCCATAAGAATGATATCATAAGCCGAAGACTTGACCGCAGAAACGGCTTCTTTTCCGTTGTTTGCAATGTCAACGGCGGCGCCCGCGCAGCCCAATATCTCACTGGCTACTTCTTGATTCATTGCGTTGTCTTCCACCAGAAGGATCTTGATTCCATTCATATCATCAACAATATCGCATTTTTGATTTGCCTGAACCGTTGCAGAATAATCTTTGCCGGCCACTTCGGAAACATTCAGAATCGTATCAAACAGAAGGGACTGCGTCACCGGTTTGATCAGAAAAGCTTTAATCCCTATTCTTTCCGCTTGTTTAACAACCTCTTCCCTTCCGAATGCGGAAAGCATAATGATTTTTGGCATGTTTTTCAGGCTTTTGTCTTTCAAAATTATTTTTGCCGCCTCTATTCCGTTCATGACCGGCATTCTCCAATCCATAAAAACCAGATCATAAGGATTGCTTTTCGATTTTTCTTTAATCTCGGCGATTGCGGCGGCGCCCGAATCCACTACTGCGGATCTTATACCGAACGCTTCAATCTGGTCTTTAAGGATTTCTCTGGAAAGCTCGTTGTCATCAACAATCAGCGCTTTGATATTCCGGAAGGTATTCCTATCATTTATTTGTTTTATTTTCTCGTACGACTGCACTTTAAAGTCTATGATGAAAGAAAATGTGCTCCCGACGCCGAACTCGCTTTCAACAAATATTTCTCCGTTCATCATTTCCACAAGCTGCTTGGAAATCGTTAAACCCAGTCCCGTCCCCCCAAACCGCCTCGTTACCGAAGAATCCGCCTGCAGGAAAGCCGTGAACAGTTTTTCCTTTTGGTCCTGCGTCAACCCAATGCCGGTATCCTTAACGGAAAATTTTATAGTGCAACGCGAACCGTCTTTCTTGATTAATTCGGTCTTTACCAGAACATGCCCTTCATTTGTGAATTTAACAGCATTATTGATAAGATTCAGAAGAATCTGCCCGAACCGCAGCGGATCGCCGACGAGTGAAAGCGGAACGTCATTGGAAATATCATTAAGCAGTTCAATATCCTTTTCCGCGGCTTTTGCGCAGTTCATGCTTACGATATTATTGATCACATCATCCAGACGGAATTCTACCGACTCCAGCTCCAGTTTGCCCGCTTCGATTTTTGAAAAGTCAAGAATATCGTTGATGATGCCCAGCAGGGATTTCGCGGAAGATTCTATCTTGTTTATATAGTCTTTCTGCTTTGACGTCATTTCCGTTTTCTGTATCAGGCCGGAAAAACCGATGATTGCATTCATTGGCGTGCGGATCTCATGGCTCATGTTGGCCAGAAACTCGCTTTTTGCGCCCGTTGCCTCTTCCGCTTCTTCCTTCGCTTTTATCAGTTCAAGTTCGTTTTTCTTCTGGCCGGTGATATCTCTTAAAATTCCAACCGAATGCCAGCCGTTGCTCAGCTGCACGGCAGACAGCGAAAGCTGCACGGGTATTTCAGTATTGTCCTTCCGTCTTGCCTCCATATCAACCGTTTTCCCGACCGCGCCGCCTTGGCCTGTTTTTTGAAAGAACGGGAAAGCGGCTTCATGCGCTTTTAAATAGCGGGAAGGCACGATGAATTGATGAAGTTTTTTTCCGATCGCTTCAGATCTTGAATAGCCGAAAATTCTTTCGGCGGCCGGATTCCAGTATGAAATGTTCCCGTCCGGGTCCATCATCAGGATGGCGTCATGGGCCGAGTCGGTAATTGCGCGCATACGGGTTTCGCTCTCCATCAGCGCCCTTTCAGCCTCTTTGCGCATGGTAATATCGCGAATGGCCGCCATGCGTAAATCTTCACCCGGTATTTTTATTGTCCGGCCTTCTATTTCCGCAAAAAACTGTGTGCCGTTTTTTCTAACAAACCGGATTTCATAAGGGTTTTCCATCTTATTAGAGATTTTTTCCCGAACGAGAGGCCTGTCCTCTTCATGAATATAATCCAATAAATCCCGCCCCAGCACTTCTTCCATCTTATAACCCAGCAATTTTAAAAAGGACGGGTTCACGTCTTTAATAACACCTTTTTTATGAATAACGATGCCTTCAATGGTAACATCAGAGAGTATCCTGTAGTGTTCTTCTTTCTCCATTAATTGATGTTCGACATTTTTTTGCGCGGTGATATCCGTTGAGATCCCCCACGTGCCGATTATATTGTGGTCCCTGTCATATAAGGGGTAGTTGGAAAGCTTGTTCCAGCGTATTGTTCCATCCGCAAAAGTTGTATGCTCTTCCGTTCCTAATACGGCAATGCCCGTCTCCATAACTTTCTGTTCGCAGGCATAAGTCCTTTCGGCATGTTCCTTTGAAAAAAAATCAGAATCGCTCTTGCCGATTACTTTACTCATATCCGTTTCATTTAAATGCCTTAACTGGGAATCGCTCACATAGGTAAACCGGCATTCCCTGTCCTTAAAGAACAGCGAATCCTCCGTGCTTCTCATCATAGCCTCAAACATTTCTTTATAGTCCATAGAAACAGGCTTGCCCTGATCTTTCTTTTTCATATTTGTTCAACCACCCATCTTAATCGTCTGATTAAAAATTATTCTTTTTATATAATAATATCAAAGATTTTAAAGGTTCCGCTATAATGGTTAATAAATCGTATGGTCAAATAAGCTTTCTGCAAATCTGTTTGTTGTTCGCCCGTCCCATTCGTTCCATTCTTATAGCGATTCTTGTTATAGAGATTGTTTGCCGCCTGAATATGTTTGCTAGATATATTGTAACTATATTTTATTATTATTTCAATAACTGCTGAAAACACGATATAATTTTATATAAATAGCATCTTCATTTTTATAGTCTTATAATTAAAAAATTATATACTGGATCAATGGCTTTCCTCTTTTAAGCTATAGCCGTCTATAAAAATTTTTACTTTATTTATAAATTAAAAAGCCTTACAACAATTATGTTTTAAGGCTCTTTTGGCGGAGAAGGTGGGATTCGCTCCGCGCCTTCGGCGCTATCACGCCGCGGCTTCACCGCTTCATCTGCACCTGTGGCAGCGCGGCAAAGCCTGTTTGAATCCTCCATTATTTTGCCAAACGAAAAAATCCCAACCGGGTTGGGACTTTTTGTTTGGCGGAGAAGGTGGGATTCGTGTCCCGCTTCGTCATGGACTCTTGCATCGCGAAAGTTTTTCTTTTGGGCCATTCGCTCCCATTCGTCTCATGCTCAGCGAGCTTTCGGCTCGCTTTATCACGCACCCGCGTGCGCTCGCCTCCGCTCCACGACATGGGTTCGAATCCTTTCCCTGCCAAAATAAAAGCACCCATAAAGGGTGCTTTTATTGGCGGAGAAGGTGGGATTCGAACCCACGTGCCCTCTCGGACAACGCGATTTCGAGTCGCGCTCGTTATGACCACTTCGATACTTCTCCAGTCATAAGGGTTTGTTCTGCTTTTCGCCGCCCGCACGCGGCAAAATCTATTGTAGCAAAAGCGGGTTTAAAATGCAACAGAAGTTTGCCCGGATGATTGATTTATCCATTGCAAACGATGTACAATGATAACAGGACATTTTCGGAGGAAAATAATTTGAAAAAATGCGTGTCACTCCTGCTTGTTGCCGCCGTTTTATTCCTGCTTGCGGCATGCACGCTGGATCCGTTTGAGGAATACGAAAACTTTGTAATGGACATGGACATTAACGCCCGCATAGAGGACGCCATGAACGGTGTGGAAAAAGGGGATACCTCCCCTTTCTTTGAAAGCAGCGTCAAATCCATTTATTTCGACTTGGAAAGTTTCAATGAGGACGATTATCGTACAGGCCTCATAAACCAGCCTGTGCAGGCCGATTATACGGCCGGCAACATCAATAATTATTATTTGGACTGCGTGCAGCTCCTTCTCCGCGCCATAGAACAAAACAAGGCCGGCAACAAACAGCAGGCCAAGCTCTACTACGACCAGGCCATAGAACGATATCAGGGCGCCCAAAGCCTTTACGCGCAGTTTTTAGCAGAATACGGGCGGGAAAACAGTTATAACAGCTAACCTTACTCCAGTTCTTTAAGTTCCCCCACGTTTCCGAGTTTGTTTTGGATGTTCGCGCTCCGCTTGGAAACGTGCTCCAAATGCCCCTGGGCCACCCGGAGGGAATTCTGGGTTTTTTCTATATAGTCCTCAAACCTTTCAAATTCGTTTTTCACGGCGGTCAGCATATCCAATATGGCGTTGGAGTGTTTTTTAATGGCCAGCGTCTTAAACCCTGTCTGCAGGCTGGTCAGCAGCGCGCACAGGGTGGACGGCCCGGTCACCATGATTTTATATTTGCGCTGCAGCACTTCCAGAAGGGAAAGGCGCAGCACTTCGGCATAAAGCCCTTCCGACGGCAAAAACATGATGGCGAAGTCCGTGGTTTTCGGCGGATGGATATACTTTTCGTTGATCTTCCTGCCTTCCTCCAGGATGGCGCGCTCCAGGTCCTTCTGGGCCGCCGGGAGCTCGTCCCCCTCCGCGGACACCACCCGCGCATAGCGGTCCATGGGGAATTTGGAGTCGATGGGCAGATACACCTGTTCGTCCTCCCCCGGCAGCACGATGGCGAATTCCACGGTTTCGGTATTGATCCGCGCGTTCGCGGTAAACTGGCCGGGCGCCATAAAGTCTTCCAAAAGGCGGGAAAGCTGCACCTCTCCCCACGTGCCCCTGTTTTTAACGTTGGAAAGGATATTTTTCAGATCCCCCACGCCGGATGTGAGCGTCTTGACCTCCCCCATGCTCTTGTACAATTCGGTCAACTGTTCGCTGACCCGGGTGAAAGAAGCGCTGATCCCCTCATGCAGGGATTTCTGCAGGCGTTCGTCCACCGTTTTTTGCATTTCGGCCAGCCGCTCTTCCACCGACTGCCTGAGCCGATCCGAATTGCGTTCGTTCAACCGGGATATCTCCCCCATGGAAGCCACGGTCAGCCCGTTTAAACGGGTGAACTGGTCGGTGATCTCCTGGCGCATGCGGGCGGCGTTGTCCGCATCCCGGGCGGCCTGTTTGGCGAGCGTATCCAGCAGCATGTCCGACTGCATCTTCATCTGCCTGGCAAGCGCCTCCACTTCCCGGCCGGCCGACCGGTACTTTCCAAGAAGAATGACGGCCAGAACGGCCGTAAGCGCAACCAGCGCGATTGTGATATATTCCAAGGTTTTTTGCACCTCCCGATACAAATATTCTACCATAAAAACCGTCTTCCGAACATGATACCCGGCGCAGATGGCGGTTTTTTGTACAGCCGGGCAATAAAAAACCCCTTTAATTGAAAAGTTAAACGCACATATTTCTCAACATTTAGTCTTGCAAACGTGCAATTACTTTTGCAAATGCTCCTTTTTCCTTATAATCAACGTAGTTGTCTGACCAGGAAGGAGCATCG